>Ga0208181_1001121_pt1 | contig 10857 bp, 9 predicted proteins | sample MalvirDeepMed_s6_FD_184244 | JGI IMG/M metagenome (GOLD analysis project Ga0208181, IMG submission 184244) | Marine viral communities from the Global Malaspina Expedition - Malaspina viral metaG DeepMed_s6 (SPAdes) (version 2) | ecosystem: Environmental > Aquatic > Marine > Oceanic | place... | reverse complement strand
TTGCCAATGAAATCGTTGTAGGTGGCTCAGGAGCTATTACTGCTAACGGTGCCGATGGTGCCGCACCTAGCGGCTCTAATGGTGGAGCAGGTGGCGGTGGTGGAGGATTTATCTATATAGTCTCCAGAAATATTGATGGTGGAGCCAGAATAGGTGCTGCTGGTGGTAGTGGATCAACTCAATCCCATGCAGATGGAGCCAACGGTGGTGATGGTGGGGACGGAATTGTTATTACAGAGATTATTCCATAATGATTTCATTCACACCTGAAGGTGTAGATTGTCAGGTTACAATAGAAGTTACTGACTTAGACGAACTTATTACAACAAATGATTTAAAACAACTGAACATTTTTGTAACAGATAAAATGGCTGAAAGATTCTTAATGACTATCTTTGAGCGTTGTATTGATTTAATTAGTATAGAAGATGAAGAAAAGCATGAACGTATCCATTAAATCTGGCGTTAAGCTAAATGGAGTCAAACCCGAAACAGTAGTCGGTATGATGATTGCCCAGGAAACCTTTGAACCTTACGACTTTGTAATTACTTCAGTCTGTGATGGTAAGCACAGTAAAAACTCTTTGCATTATTCTGGTAATGCCTTTGATTGCAGAACCAGACATTTAACTGAAAGCCAGACACAACTGGTTGTGTTGCAGCTTAAAAAGAACTTGGGTGATGAATTTGATGTGGTCTTGGAAAAGACTCACTGTCATATAGAGTATCAACCCTAATGAAAGACTATGCCCGATATCAACAAAGACATTTTAGTGCAACTTGGAGTCATTAAAGCTGACATACAGGCTTTGGATACCAAGATTGAAACTAACCAGCGTATCAATGAGATCTATCAGAAACAGGTAAAATCATTGGTATTCAAACATGAGCGTACACTGGATGGTGACGGGACTGAAGATATGCCTGGACTAAGAATAGACGTAAGAGCGTTAAAAAATATTGAAACAAACCGTAAGTGGACTATTAGAACTTTAGGTGCTGCGGTTTTAGGTGGAACACTTAAAATATTGAAGGATGTAATTTATGGCTAGAAGATATGATCCGTTTGATGAAGAGTATGAAGGAGCAACTCCTGAACCGTTCGGTCAGATGGCACCAAGTTACGAACAGGAACAAGCACAACTGCGTGAGCAAAGAAGAGAGCGAGAAGAGCAAGGAATTTATCGTTTACCTAATTTAGCTCCTATGGTTCCTCAAGCAATACCGACTACACAGCAACCTGTTCTACCGCCAATGGCTGCTTTACCACCAATGCCTGCTCCAACTACCACTCCTGCCACTACCCCTACATTCCCAACTACCACACCCACAGCTCCAACTACTGCCCCGACTACAGCTCCAACTACTGCTCCTGCAATGGCACCTATTCCAACAATGACTGTGCCTCCAACACAACTTGATTTAGAGCAACTTGGTGGTGGATATGGTCAGTTTGATCCTGTAGTGGGTAGTTTTCTAGGTCAATTTGCTCCAGCACTTGAACGTGGAGCTTTTATGGAACCTGCTCCAGAAGTTACAGGTAGGCTCCAAAATCTATTAACTGCTGGTGGTCGTATTCCTGAAACAATGGAAACTTACGGTGCAGGTCTGGCAGGTCGTCCTACAGGTGGAGCAGCACCAACTCAAGACATTCTAAGTCAATTTATTGCTGGTAATATTGGTGGAGCAGATATTCCAATACAGACGGCTGCAAATCAACAATTACAGAATTTAATTGCAGGTGCAGGAATTTCACCAGAGTATACACAAGCAGCCAGAGAAACTATCTTTGATCCTTCTATGGAAGCACTACAGGGACGACTCAACCAAATGGGGGGTGGTGTCGCTGCTTTAACTGGTGGTCTTCCAGCAGAGTTACAACGTAGAGCAGAACGGGATTTTCAGAATCAGTTGATTATGGCAGGGCAACAAAACTTGCCTAATCTGCTTCAACTTGGGTTAGCTGGTGGACAGCAACAATTTGGTCAAGCTGCTGAAGCTGCAAGACAAGCTGGTCAAAGAGAACAATTACTAGGAGCCTTTGGTGAAGGTGGAATTACTCAAGGAATGGCGTACTTAAACCAGATGGCTCAAATGAGAGCAGCTCAAGAGGATCAGTTGGGAGCTATTATTAGAGCCTTACTCACTCAGATGGTACAGCAACAACCTGGTATCTTAGGTACTTTAATTGGTAGTGGTATGCAAGCTGCACCTGGACTTCTTAGTACTATAGGGAGAATGACTGGTTTAATTAAACCATAAAGGAATTTAATATGGCAATATATGACCCCTACAAAGCTATGCAGGAAGTTAGATTAAGAGATCCCTCTCTGAATCTAACTGCTCAAGCTACTCCTTATATTGGAGAAGGTGGTGGAGTAGGCGGAAAAGGCGGAGGAAGGGCAGATGACCCTGGAGCCTTTGATGATTTTGGTAGAAATGATCCCTTTGGTGGTGGACTGTATCGGACGGCCTCTCAAAGAGATCCAGGAATTTTAACTGATTTGCAAAGACAAGCAGAACAGAATCGACTTGGCTCGATTATAAGTGGCCTCATGGGTAGAGGAGGTGGTGACACACCACCACTAGATACAGGTTATAACATTAATGTTAATGTTATAGCTGATCTTTTGAAGGGGCTTACAGGTAGTCCTGACCGAACACCAACTGGTCAAGCTGCTGTTACTGAAAGTCCAACTACTCAATCTCAACTCAGTCCAGAAGCACAGGCTCAAAGTCAAGCTCAAAATATTGCAATCGTAGCAGAGATGCTTCAAAAGGCAGAGGAAGTAAAGAAACGTAATCCTCAATTCACTGACCCCTATGCTGGCTTAGAAGGAAAAATAGCTTCTTTGGGCAATGTCACTACAGATCAAGGTGGGGGTCAAGTAGGGGCTACTCAAATGCCAAATGAAGTAACTGAGTATCTTAACAAAATTAGAACTGGAGAGTTTGTTCCTCCTCCTGGCGATAAAGCTGATGCAGCAGAGCTGGAACGTCTGTTTTCTGAGATAATTAAAACTCCTATTCGTCCAGTTCGTCCAACTATAGATGAAACTCAACTAAGGCAAGACTTCTTACCCCAGCCTCCTCCTGGTAAACCTTGGGATCAGCTAACTGAGGAAGAGCAACAAGACCTTTATAATAAAGCTATTGAGCAAGGTAAGAAGAAGGAAGCTGCAATAGGTCAAGCAGGAGCACAGCCAGGGTCATGGCAGCCTTCTGGTGCAGGGTTTCCTGGTGCTGGGGGAATTATGAAAGGCGAGTTTGACCCCCTTAAACCTCCTCCACCAAAAGGCATCTTAGCTAATTTAGCTCACTTACTTAAAGATCCTGGCTTTCAGAAACTTGCTGCAACAGGAATAATTGCAGCTACAGGTGGTGCTGGAAGAGGTAGAGAAGCTCAAGCTGCTGTAAAAACGATAGAGCAGGGAGAGGCGTTACGACTAGAGCGTGAAAAATTACAAGAAGTAAAAAATGAAAGAATAAGAGTAAGGCGAGAAAAAGAAGCAGTACGACAAGCCACTGCTTTCAAAGATGCTGCAAGATTAGTAGTTGTTGATAAGATAGACCCTATTGCTGTATCTACTATTTATGGTCTTAGTGGTGAACAAGCATTACGCCTTGCAACACTTGGAGCTGCCGCAAAAGAACAAAGTGAGAGGTTTAGAGTAGACTACTCCACAGGAGAGCCACTAAGTCCTGATGATCCTCGCTACCCTGATGCTGTAATGCGATTTGAAGACCAAACAAAGGCAATGGCATGGTCTGCTAGCAGGGTAAAATATCTTAACGGTGAAACAGATCCAAAATCTCCAGCAGGAAAACTAATGAGTGATTTTGATGATTTGCAAACAAACCTTATAGCGGCTATGGAACAGCACAAGGATGGTAATTTGAAAGACCCAGAGTGGCAACAAGCATTAGATACCTATGCTCTAAAAGCTGGAACCTATGTGGATCGCCTCAACAATAGAGATAAATTAAGTGACAAAGAAAAGGGGATTGCTGCCTATTGTGCTAATGCCCCAGATAAAGCACAATGTATACAGGATCAGCGAAAGAAGATGCACATACAGAAAACAACCCCTAAGATCTCTGTGAGGCAAACTTTTGGTCCTGACGGGAATCCGACTGGGCTAGAATATGACGGTCCGCCAAATCAACTTTCAATGGCATTGGGAACGTTCAGATCCAAAGAAGCCTACCCAAAAGTCTTCGATTCTTTCACAGTTCTTCGATTGGCCGATCAATTAGGCCAAGTTATTTCACACGGTACTGTATATGGACCTGTGTCAAAACTCAAAAATAAGTGGTATCAGATCAAATCTATCTTTAGAGGTAACGAAGGATTAAGCGAGGCCGAAGTCGAAAAAACATTGTATGACGCTAACGAAGAATTGGCAGAAAGTAAAAAAGAGCATTTTAGGGCTGAAGGAATACCAGTACCTCCAAAAATGCGAGTGGATGTCGTTAAAAGTGCAAAAGTATTTGAAGACGTACTTAGAAACAGATTTGGTGAAGACCCAGACATATTTAGATACTCAGCCTTAGTTACCAACTTGGCAGTCAAAATAGCTAAGATGGAAGAAGGAAATAGATTAACAAATGAGGACGTTGATAGACAGAGAAATAGAATACTTGGAGTACCGCAGGGAGCCGAAGGGCCAGACTGGGAAGCTGCAACTCCAGGTTCAGTATTTATAGGTCTGTCTGAGATTGTAGGAGATGCTGTTACTTCACTAAAGGTATTCACTCCTGATCTTGGAACTGGAGAAACTATCGATCAGATATTCGATAAGTGGGGTGAGCCACATTTAAAGCGTTATCTTAAAGATCCTGACACATTTAAGACTTATGCCATAGAAGGAGAAGAAAGAACAGGAGAATTACTAAAGCAGTCTGCTGAAGAAGCCTTGCGAGGAATAACTTTTAATAAAGACGGTAAGAGTACAGAAAAAATTATTCTGATAAACACAAAAAATAATGCGGAAATACCCTTAAAGCCTGGGTATCATTACGAAGATATTCAAACCTTTCTTACAGATTTGAATGATGAGGGAAGACCAAAACTTAGATTAAAGGAAAAGGAATAAATTATGGCAGATGATTCTAATATCCTCCTGTCACCAAGGCAGTCTAAAAATATTCTTAAAGCTGGTAGCAATACAGCAGAGCATTTAACTACTGATGAGTTAATAGCAAGATCAGATAAAGCTCAAGATATTGACAATCGAATAGCATCAGGAGAGACAGTTACTATTCCTAATCCAGAAGATGATATATTTGCTGGACTATCAGAGCAAGATGCAAAAGCTCATATGTTCCTTGCTTCTGAGACAAATCCTAAAATGAACGCAGCCTATCAGAAAGCACTTAAACTTCGTGGCGAAAAACCCAGAATTAAAACAAAGGATGTAGTTGATAATCTTCCTACATGGAAAGATAAAATTAAAGAATTTGTACATCCTGCGTGGCCCCATGAGGTTGCTCGTTATATTAATGACCGTAAAAACTGGGGATTAGATCAAAAGCCACCTCCAAAGTATTATCTAGGTCCAGAAGATCCTAACACTGGTGAAAGGGAACTGATTGCTGATGCTGAAGGTTTCAGTAAGGAAAGTCCAGGACTTACGCTACATACAAGGGGTGGAAATTTTCCCCTTATTGGTTTCAAACCTGGCTCTGCTCTTGCTGAATTTGATAAACCTGGAGGTCCAGCAGATAAAGCAGTAAAGTACTTAACTGAAGAAATGGATGTTCCCATATTTACAAAGTTCGATGAAGAGACACAGACGGAAGTACCGTACAAACTTCCCCCTCCTATCGTACTATTTGGTCCTGCTTTAGCTGTGGGTGCAACAGGCGGAGCTGGAATAGCCCCCCTAACTACCATGTCAGCAGCAGAAGCATGGAAAGCAGCAGCAGCTATATCAACAGCTAGTGGGCTATCCAATGCTTTTGCCAGGCAACTAATAGGAGTTGTGCAGGAGAAGCCTGCTGATGAAGTTGCATGGGATACTACTTGGGGATTTTTTGAAGGTCTTGTACCTGAATGGCTGATATTCAAAGCATTTAGTCGCTTCGGTGGTACTCAGATGGGTATCCAATGGATGGAAAAGCAAATGAATATGTTTGGTGGTGTCAGTTCTCCAGAGGCACAAAGAGCCGCTAATTTTGCAGCACGCACAATGGGGAAGACACAAAAACAGGGTTGGTTATCTAGGAATGTAGAAAAGTGGACTGGTGGTAAGTTTAAGTGGATAACAGATTACAATGTTCCAGAATACGGATTGACTGCTGTTGAGCAAGCAGATAACTCTTCGTGGAATGGCTTATTGACGCTTCTGCAAACTGTTGCAGAAAAGTCACCTATTGCAGCCAGAAAATTTAAAGAGTTTCGTGAGCGTTCCCAAACTAAGATATTTAGTGGTTTCAGGCATACAAAGAAATGGAATCAGACAACTGGAAAGATGGAAGCCGTTCCTAAAAAAGACAGTTTTCTCTGGGGATATGTTGCAGAGATGGGGCGAGAATTTGGAGGGATGCTTTCTGATTCACAGTTTGGAAAGATGACTGCTGCGATTGCTAATGATTTATTTGATATAGAAGCTGCTCCAGCCATTGCCATGAGAAAGCGAATTGTTGATGAAGCTGGAGAAGAATTAGTAGATATTAGACCTCTAAAAGAAGCGGTAAGAGAAACAGCAAATTTATTTACTACTCAAGGTGGTGAATCTGGGGTATCCATATCTCGTCAGGTGTACGCTGGTTTGAAGGGTTTGACAGTTGATGAGCTTCCTATAGGAGATGGTATGACTATGGTTATTGATGATTTCGTACCCCTTAAATACTTGGCAGATCCCTTCACTGGCCTTATTGCTACATTAGGTAGAGTAACAAGGAATCAGACGAAGCAGACACCAATGACTTCTAAGGCTCTGGATTTAAAAACGAAAGCAACGGCGGCAATGAAACAAGGGCTTGACGATTTTGACCCGAAATTAAGTGACTTATGGGACGAACAGGCTGCTGCATTTACAGGATTATATAAGCGATATAAAACTGCTTGGTTGGATGGCATGTTCAAGCAGGCTTTCATAGATTCGGGTAAACAGGGAGCAAGACCAGATAAACTACTCCAAAATATTCTTGCTGCTGGCCCTGATAATATCAAGAAACTGACAGGAATGATGAATGAGGAAAGTAAGTTATCTTTAAAGCATATGGTCTGGAAAAGTTCGCTTGCTGATGCTTACGGTGCAGGAAAAGGCTATCGAGTAAAGATATTAGACCCAGACAAGTTAGAAAAAGTCCTTTATGGAGAAGCTGGTGTTGCTGGTAAGGGCGGACTAGGTGAAGAAGCGTTGGGAGCTATTATAGGTAAGGACGGTATTGCTTTTGCTGATGATCTCATTAACTATCTAAGAAAAAGCCAAGAAACTCTAGGTGGTGAAGGTGCTGGTGGTGTTGCTTCTGCTATGGTCGCATTAGGAGGTGCAGGTATGGTAGCTGCTGGAGCATTAAAGCTCATAAAAGGTGAAATAAATGAAGGTTTAGGACAGATGACTGTAGGAACCTTAGTTGCAGCATCCCCTCAACTGATGGAGAAGTTACTTTTAACTCCTTACGGTAAAAGGCTTATAACAAGATCGTTTGTTCCTAATCTTAGGAAGGTTGAGCAACACGCACTACTGGTTAGAATGACTGCTTATACGGCAGAATTAGATAAGGTCTTTGGCGATTGGCTACAAAAAGATTCAAGCCAACAATATCAAACTCAAGCACTTGGTCCCCTCGAGCCTGGAACTGAAGTAACTGCTGATGCTCTCATTAACAAGTTTGAAACTGGAGTAGATATTTCTCAGGCTGATTACGATAAACATAGACGCTGATCCTAAATTTCTGCTATAATAAATACCTGTGAGTCTCACCGAAAAGATCCTTGACCTCAAAAACCAAGGTCTATCCCAAAGAGAAATCGCTGAAAAGATAGGCATGAGTCGTGGTGGTGTTCGACACCATCTAGCTAAAACTACTGAGCAGGAGACTGCTTTGGTGTTTAATGACCTGCACTACCGCTTTCAGGATGACAAGGCTATAGAGCTGACTCTAAAAGCTGGAGATGCTCTGGAGCCTGACTACATTTTCATCAATGGCGATCTCATAGACAACTGGGAGATCAGTAAGTTCCACAAATCTTCCAAGCTACAAAGCAAAGCTGCTCTCAGTAAAGAGCTGGAAGATGGCAGAAATTTTCTAACTAAACTTCGTGCCAGATATCCAGCTTCTACTATCTTCTACATTGGTGGCAACCATGAGTATCGCTGGGATGTCTATATTGAATCCCATGCCAAGGAGTTGACTGGACTCAGAGGATTGAGTCTGGAAGAACAACTGGACTTGGACAAGCTGGACATTAAGTGGGTTTACAGAGGACTCAAGGAATCCAGTTGGCTTTGGGGTAAGTTACTTATCGGTCACTTTGATCGGGTCAGTAAGCACTCATCCATGACAGCCAAGTTGCTGGTAGAAGATAAAGGCATTTCTCTAATTCAAGCTCACTGTCATCGTGGTGGGATGTTTTATAAAAGAGTCTATGACCGCATCCTGCTGGGTGTGGAGAATTTCTGTCTGTGTGATTTAGACCCACCTTATATCGATAGACCAAACTGGCAACAGGGATTCTCAGTAGTCTACAAAGACAAGAACTCAGATCTGTTCTCTGTATCACCGCATCCGATTATCAAAGTTGGGTCACGGTACAGAGTTATGTTTGAAGGAAATATATTAGAGGTATAACAAAATGACTAAATGGATTATTCAAATTAGAGATTTAATATTAGGTGTAGTAGATGAGCTGTACCGTTCTGTGGGATTTGCAGCCAGCAGTAATACAGTGCAATTTTTCAAAGCTACCAGTGTCAATGTTTTTGTTTCTGTCTTTCTTCCAGTAGCCAAAATCGCCGTCAATGAAGTCGATAACCTGCTGTTAAGTAATGCCAAGAAAAAGAGGGAAGCCTTCAAGAGAATTACCAAAGCAGTAGACAAAGCCAAGATGAGTTGGAAAACTCACCTGGTCAATTTACTAATTGAGATGGCTGTAGCAGAACTCAAATCCAGACGACTCGATGGTTAGAATTCTTACGCTCAAAATTTGCCCCAAGTGCGATCAGGAGTATATAGTATACGGAGAGGATGCACCTGATGGTAAACAATGCCCAAAGTGTGAAGAGGAAGAAACTGTGTCAGAAGGCACATCAAAAAGTTATCCGAGAGCAAAAGGCTAAAGAGTACGCTCACTTACCGCCAGTTTCCTGTGACATCAAACAAGCAATAGTTAAAGAGGTTGATTATTCCGCAGCAAAAGAAATTATTGAGGAATATGAATGGTTGAAGTGCATGTCAGCTATAGTGAAGCATTGCTATGGTATCTTCTTTGGTGATGCCTGTGCTGGTGTTGTTGTCTTCAGTCAGGAATATTCGGAGAATTTAGGTCATTGGGATAAGTATGATTATACTGGCAAGATGATCTTGCTTTCCAGAGGAGCCTGTGTTTATTGGGCGCATCCTCACAGTGCCAGTAAGTTGATAAGCACAGCAATTAAATTACTCCCTGAAAAATATAAAGTTGTGACGGCTACTGTCGATGAGTTAGCTGGAGAAATAGGAACAATTTATCAAGCCTGTAATTTTTATTATATTGGATCAATGAGAGAAAACAACCCAAATGTAAAAAATCCTAATGGTGGCAGGTTTGGTGTTTTGATTAATGACAAGTTGTATGGGGCGAGATCAATGAGACAGAAGATAGGCTCACAACGAAAAGCCGATGTACTTGAAAGGTGGCCTGATGCTGTCTTTGTTAAGCAGATGCCCAAGAGAAGATATTTTTATTTCAGAGGAACAAAAAAGGAACGGGCATATTATTTAAGTAAAATTCAAAAATTTGTAAAACCTTACCCAAAAAGAGAAATCCCTCAAAAACCTAGCCCCTAGAATCCCTCTCACGCCACGATCTCCTTTAAGTGAATAGTAGGAATAGGGTAAAAGACTAACGTCCTGTGACGTTTAAATTTACCCCCTTAATGTGCTTATTGGTTTTCTAGAACCTAGAAACACTAAAAGGGGGAGAAGAACAAAGAAAAAAACTCCCCCTCAGTGCATCATACCCACCATGAGTCAGGTCCCGGTGTGTTTTGGCATGATTAATCTCGTTAAAAAAGGGGGAAAAAGCTCAATGAAGAACCTTAACCCCCCTTTTCGGGCATCATACTATGGCTAGTATAATACGGCTTTGTCGTCATTAAGGATATTAACACAGACTCAATTAGAAGTCAACCCATTTCTCCCCATTTGTGTCCTGCTGACCATTCCACTCCAATAGCTAAACCATCCAGCTCAGGAATGGGTCTTTCCATCTCTGTAACAATCTCTTCAATCAAATCGTCCTTCTCATTTTCAGGAAGCTGAAACAGTAGTTCATCATGGATAGGGGCAAGAAGATAATCAGTCAGTTCTGGTCTTAGCCTGACCATGACCTCCTTGTATATGGAGGAAGCTGTGGACTGAGGGAGTTCAGCTAAAGCATCTTTAGCCTGTGAACCCATACCACCTTTTTCATTGAGTGCATCAAAGAAGTAATGTCGATGTCCGAATGGATTCTCCAGATAACACTGACGATGAGCCAGCTCTAAAACATCACTCTGCCACTTTTTAATCTTGACTGCCAGGGTAGAGAAGAACATGTCTTGAAGTTGAGTACATTCTTTTATGGAATTGAACACACCTGGATTCTGGTAGTAGATCATACGAGGCTTACCACCATAGAGCGACAAGTAAACTACTCGCTTAGAC
>Ga0208181_1001120_pt1 | contig 10860 bp, 10 predicted proteins | sample MalvirDeepMed_s6_FD_184244 | JGI IMG/M metagenome (GOLD analysis project Ga0208181, IMG submission 184244) | Marine viral communities from the Global Malaspina Expedition - Malaspina viral metaG DeepMed_s6 (SPAdes) (version 2) | ecosystem: Environmental > Aquatic > Marine > Oceanic | place... | reverse complement strand
CTACGTGCTCTGCGATCGCCCCACGGTGATCACCGGCGGCGAGCTGTCGCTGAACATGCTCGACCTCGTCTACAATCCCACCGCCCGCACCTATCAGGCGCCGCTGCAGCTCAAGTCGACGGGCGGCATCTTCATCGTCGACGACCTGGGGCGCCAGGCCGAACCCCCGCAGGCGCTGGTCAACCGCTGGATCGTGCCGCTCGAGGAATCCAAGGACATCCTCGCGCTGCAATCGGGCGAGAAGTTCGAGGTGCCGTTCGACACGCTGGTGATCTTCTCGACCAACTTCCACCCCAACAAGATCTTCGACCAGGCGGCGCTGCGCCGGATCTTCTTCAAGATCAAGATCGATGGTCCGAACCAGCAGGATTTCCTGAAGATCTTCGCGCTGGTCGCACGCAAGAAGAGGCTCGAGCTCGACGAGGGCGCGCTGGTCTACCTGCTGAAGACCAAGTACCCGACGATCGACAATGTCTATGCCAACTATCAGCCGGTGTTTCTCATCGACCAGATGCTCGCCGTCTGCGACTTCGAGGGCTGGCCCTACCGCATGACCAAGGAACTGGTCGACCGCGCCTGGGCGAACATGTTCGTGCGGGACGAGACCATCGTGAAATGAGCGCGGCCAGCCCCGCCACGGGCGGTTCGCCCCGGTTCAACGCCGCCCTCGTGGCGGCGTTTTTCATCGCGCACGGTTCCCCGAGGGAGTGCTTCTCGAGCCGCGGCAAACATTTTGCCAAAGGACGAAAAAACCCGTCTTTTCCGCTTGACGAGTCAGCCCCCCTGTCATACCCACCGCTCCACGGTTTGGCGGAGTAGCTCAGTTGGTTAGAGCAGCGGAATCATAATCCGCGTGTCGGGGGTTCAAGTCCCTCCTCCGCTACCAATCCCCCCCTCGCTTCAGAACAGCCCTGCACCCCGCCCGGGCGCGTCCTCGTCGCGGGTGTCGGGCCCGCCAGCGGCGCACTTCACCGCACGGTGCAGGATGACGTTGTTGACTCCGCAGAACGTCCGCGCACCTTCAAGCCATCGCACCAAGGAGCGCCCATGACCGACCTGCATCTCTACGGACATCCCGACAGCGGCCACGCCTGCAAGGTGGCTCTGGCGCTCTCTCTGACCAGTCTCGCGCATCGCACGACGTGCATCGACATCTGGGCCGCGCCCGAGACCCGCCCGGCGGATTTCCTCGCCGTGAGCCCCTTCGCCGAGGTGCCGGTTCTGGTGATCGACGGCACGCCGGTGTTCCAGTCGGGCGCGATCCTCATGGAGCTGGCGCAGCGCTTCGCGGTGCTGGGCGGCGACACGTCCGAAGGGCTGCGCCGCGGCCGCGAGATCCTGATGTGGGAGGCCAACCGCATCGGGCTGTGCCTGCCTCAGCTCAAGGAGGCTCGGCGCTCCGGCAGCGACGGCCTTCCCGCCGATGTCGTCGCCTGGCTCACCGCGCGCTTCGAGGTCGATCGGGGCAATTTCGACCGGCTACTGGGCGAGGCCCCCTTCCTGCACGGCGCGGCTCCGGGCATCGGCGATTGCGCCGTCTGGGGCTATGCGCAGTGGCTTGAGGAGGCCGGCGTCGCCCCGTCCGACAGGATGCGGCGCTGGAGCGAGGCGATGCGGGCGCTGCCGGGCATGAAAGCGCCGGAGACCTTCTTCCCCGCTTGAGCCCGCAGTGGCCTCGCGGAGCGCGGAAGCCGGCCTTCAAGGCAAGACCGCCCGGTGGGTCTACGGACCGGCCGGGCGGATCTTTCGTGTCAGAGCGGCCTCAGAGCCCCGGCAGCCAGAGCGCCAGCCCGGGGAAGGCCACGAGAATCAGCACCAGAAGCAGCGAGCAGCCGATGAAGGGCAGCGCCGACATGTAGATCTGGTGCATCGTGGTGCCCGGAGGCGCCACGCCCTTCATCACGAAGAGCAGCAGGCCGAAGGGCGGCGTGGTGAAGCTGATCTCGAGCCCGAGCAGCATGATCAGGCCGAACCAGATCGGATCGAACCCCATCTGCGCCGCGAGCGGGAAGAAGATCGGCACGGTGAGCAGCATCATCGAGATCTGCTCCATGAACATCCCCAGGATCAGCAACACGCCGAACATCACCGCCAGCATCGCAAGCGGCGCCAGCTCGAAGCCGGTGGCCCAGTCGATCAGCCCGCGCGAGCCGCCAGAGAAGGCCAGAAGCTGGCTGAACGTGGCCGATCCGAAGACGATGAGATAGGCCATCAGCGTCACCCGCAGCGCGCCCTTCACCGACTTCACCATCGCGTCGAAGCTCAGGCAGCGGAAGATCACCGCAAGGATCAGCACCCCAAGCGCGCCGAAAGCGGCGGCCTCGGAGGGGGTGAAGACCCCGGCCACCATGCCCCAGACGGTGAACACCATCACCGACATCATCGGCAGGATGTCCCTCGCAATCAGCTTGAGCTTCTCGCGACCCGCGAGCGGCGCCACGTCATAGGCCGGCGCGGCCTCGGGGTCGATCCGGGTCTGGGCCCAGATCAGCACGATGTAGAGCCCCGCCAGCAGCACGCCCGGGATCACGCCGGCGAGCAGAAGCTGGCCCACATCGATCTGCGCCAGCGTCGCCAGCAGCACTGCCAGAGCCGACGGCGGGATGATGATCGCCAGACCGCCGGTGCCGAGGATCGGACCGATGGACATGTGCTTCTTGTAGCCGCGCTTGCTCATCTCGGGCACCATCAGGCTGCCGAGCAGCGCGGTCGACCCCATCGACGAGCCCGACAGCGTCGAGAAGCCGGTGCCGCCGATCACGGTGACGTAGGACAGCCGCCCCGGCACCCGGCCAAGCAAGCGGTCGATGGCATTGAACATGCGCTCGCCCAGCCCGGTGTAGAAGAAGATCTCGCCCATCAGCAGGAACAGCGGGATCGGCACCAGTGAAAAGCGCGTCAGTGCGCCGAAGCCGTTGTCGAGCAGCTGGCTGATGCCGTTCATGCCGCCCATGAACACGTAGGCCCCGACGATGTTGGACGCCAGGAACGCCAGCGCCACGGGCATGCCAAGCGCCATGAGGCCCATGATCGTGCCCAGCAGAATGGCCATGGCCCAGTACCACTCCATCATTCGTGGACCCCCGCCTCACCCGAAAGCAGCATCCGGGGCCCGAAGGCGAACCGGGCGAACTCGATCGCCATGAAGCCGAAGCTGACCGGGAAGGCCAGCGTCAGCATCCATTTCGGCGTGTAATAGGCGCGCACGTCGTAATCGTTGCGCGAGAGGTTCTTGGCGACGAGCTCGATGCCCTTCCATGCCAGCACCACGCAGACCAGCACGCAAAGCACCGCGACCAGCCGGCTCACGACGCGCTGCCCCGCAGGCGAGAGCGCGGCGGTGAAGAGCTCGATATGCACATGGCCTTTCTCGCGCACCAGCCACGGCGCGCCGAGCATCGTCATGTAGAGCAGGCCGTATTCCAGCGAGGTGAACAGCCACGCGAAGGGCTGCAGGCCGAGGTTGCGCATGGTCACCGAGACGATGATCGACACCATCATCCACAGCAGCAACAGACCGGAGAGGATCGCCATGCCGGTCAGCACGTTGTCATAGGCCCGTGTCAGGGACTGCATGGGTCTTGCCTTTCAGGGAAGAAGGCGGCGCGGCCCGCAGCGGGGCCGCGCCGGGGAACATTACTCGCTGTCGTCGTAGAACAGGTCGACCAGCGTGTCGTAATTGCCGGCGCCCGAGGGGTGCGCGCTCATCAGCTCCTGCATGCGCTCGAGCGTCTCGCCGCGCGCCGCCACAAGGTAGTTCTCGGCCGCCTCGCCCTCGAGGGTGACGACCTCCATGCCCTGCTCTTCCAGCGCGGCGAAATCCTCGTCGCGCTTCTCGCCAAGGGCTTCGGCGGACTCGGCCTCGTGGGCGATGGCGACCTCAGTGAGGATCTGGCGCGACTCGTCCGAGAGGCTCTCCCACTTGTCGAGGTTCACGATCACGCCGAGGTCGGTCGAGAAGAAGCACGGCTCGATGCGGTAGTTGAGGAACTCGTTCCACTTCAGGTCGATGAGGCCGATCTGGGTCCAGCCGGTGGCATCCACCACACCGCGCTCGAGGCCCGAGTAGACATCGGTGGTCGGCAGGTCGATCACCTGCGCGCCGAGATAGTCGCTGAAAAAGGCGTTGTAGACCGCGTTGCCGCGCAGCTTCAGGCCCGAGACATCGAGGTTGCCGTCGGCGTCGAGGCTCGGTTCGTTGCGGGTCCAGAGGTTGTAGCACACGCCGCTGTCGAACCAGCCGAGGTACTTCACGCCCATCTTTTCCTGATGGATCTCGTCGATCAGGTCGAGACCGCCATTCTCGCGCGCCACCGGCGCGGCGATGTTGGCGGTCACCAGCGCGTCCTTCTCGGGCACGGTGCCGGCGTAGAACGAGCCGGGGGTGTAGACCATGTCGACCACGCCATTGCGCACCGCGTCGGGCTGCTGGAACATGCCGATGGCCTCGGGGCCGCCGCGCACGTCGATCTGGATGACGCCTTCGCCGGCCTCGTTCACCTTGTCGACGAAGCTCAGGAAGCTCTGGGTGTAGATCAGCGTCTCCGGAAACGCATGCACCGCCGAAATCCGGTCTTCCGCCAGCGCGGTGGTGGCCAGCAGCATCGCGGCTGCACTGGCGAAGAAGGTCGTCTTCATGAGAATCTCTCCCTGTAAGGTGCCGGTCGTCCGGCATTTGAAAGCGGACCCGGCGTCAGGCTGACGGCCAGGCCCAGGCGTGATCGGTCTTCCGTCTGTCGCGGAAGTTCCGGATATCCCCCGCATGGGCGCGGGTGAGGTCGATGTCGTCCCATCCATTGATCAGCTTGGCCTGCGCCGTCTCGGACAGCGCGAAGTCCAGCTCCCGTCCCGCCACGCTCAGACGGCGGGTGGCAAGGTCAATGCGCGCGGGTGCCGCGCCCGGCCCGATGGCGGCGCGCAGTGCAGCCGCCTCGGGCGTGGCGACCGGCAGCAGCCCGTTGTTCACCGCGTTGCCGACGAAGATGTCGGCAAAGCTCTCGGCCACCACGACGCGGATGCCGGCATCGACCAGCGCGTAGACCGCCGCCTCGCGCGACGAGCCGCAGCCGAAATTCGGCCCCGCCACCAGCACGCTGGCCCCGGGATGCCGGTCGAGCGGGAAATCCGCGTCGTCTTCGCGCAGATCATGCAGCAGGAAGCGGCCATAGCCCTCGGCCCGGCTGGCGGACATGAACCGCGCCGGGATCAGCTGATCGGTGTCGACGTCGCGGCGGTCGAGCACCACCGCCTCGCCCTCGTGTATACTCCAGCCAGCCATCAGCCCCGTCCCTCCAGCAGGGGCCGCACATCGGTGAGCGTACCGGTGACGGCGGCGGCCGCGACCATCGCCGGGCTCATCAGGTGGGTGCGCGCGCCCTTGCCCTGCCGACCGCGGAAGTTGCGGTTGGTCGAGGACGCGCAGCGCTTGCCGGGTCCGACGAGATCGCCGTTCATACCGACGCACATCGAGCAGCCGGAGCCCGTCCACTCCAGCCCCGCCTCGGTGAAGATCTTGTCGAGCCCCTCCTGCTCGGCCTGCTCCTTGACCAGCATCGAGCCCGGCGAGACCTGCCCCGGCACCTTGGCCCTGCGCCCGCGCAGCACGGCCGCGGCGGCGCGGAGATCGTCGATGCGGCCATTGGTGCAGGAGCCGAGGAAGACCTGATCCACCGGCGTGCCCTCGAGCGGGCGGCCCGGCGTCAGCCCCATGTAGTCCATCGCATCCCGCGCGGCCTCGGCCCGCGCGGGGGCAAGGCGCGCCGGATCGGGCAGGCTTGCGCCGATGGGCAGCGCCTGGTCCGGCGTCGTGCCCCACGTGACCGTGGGGGCGACCTCGGCCATGTCGAAGCTCACGTCGCGGTCGAAGCTGGCGTCGGCATCGCTGCGCAGCGTCTGCCAATAGGCCCGGGCCGCGTCCCAGTCGGTGCCCGAGGGCGCCATCGGGCGGCCCTTCACATAGGCCAGCGTCACCGCGTCGGGCGCCACCATGCCGAAGCGTGCGCCCCCCTCGATCGATAGGTTGCACAGCGTCATGCGGCCTTCCATCGACAGCGCCCGCACCGCCGATCCGGCATACTCCACCGCGTGCCCCGTGGCGCCGCCGGTGCCCAGTTGCGAGATCCAGTGCAGCGCCATGTCCTTGGCGGTCACGGCAAGGCCCGCCTCCCCCTCGAAGCGGATGCGCATGGCGCGCGGCTTGGCCTGCCAGACGGTCTGGGTGGCCAGCACATGCGCCACCTGCGTCGCGCCAATGCCGAAGCCCAGCGCCCCGAACGCACCATGGGTCGAGGTGTGGCTGTCGCCGCAATTGATCAGCAGCCCCGGCAGGGTCAGCCCCTGTTCCGGCCCGATGACATGCACGATGCCCTGCCGCGGGTCGTCCAGGCCGAAGAGCCGGATGCCGTGACGGGTGCAATTGGCCTCGAGCCGCTCGAGCATCACCGCCACCTGCGGGTCCTCGATGCGGTCGCGGTTGCGCGTCGGGGCGTAGTGATCGGCCACGCCGAAGGTCAGGCCCGGCTCGGAGAGCTCGAGCCCGCGTTCGGCGAGCTTGGCAAAGGCGTGGTGCGAGCCCTCGTGCACCAGATGCCGGTCGACCCAGAGCAGCGACTGCCCGTGCTCGGCCTTGATCTCGTGCGCCGACCAGAGCTTGTCGAGAAGCGTTGCCATCAGCCCCGCCCCTCCGTGTCGCCCGACGGCGGCTCGACCACCGGCTCCCAATGGCGCATGGCGCTTTCGCCGACCCGCGAGAGCGACATCTCCAGTTCGAAGCGATCGGGCCGATAGAGCGCCGCGAGGTATTCCACCGCGCGCCCGTCGCCATCCCGCACCACCCGGCGCAGCGACAGCAGCGCCGCGCCCACCGAGACGCCCAGCGCCTCGGCCACGTCCGGGCCGGCCAGCGTCGCTCCGACACGCTGCGAGGCCGACGACACCCGCACGCCCGAGCGTTCGAGCAGCTGGTAGAGCGGCACGTTGGCGAGATCGGCCTCGGAGTAGTTCACCGCGATATCCTCGGGCACGAACGTCGTCAGATGCGAGAACGGCGCCTCGCCCGCCAGTCGCACACGGACGGCGCGCTGCACCCGGTGGCCGGCACCCAGCCCCATCGCCTCGGCCACGTGATCCGGCGCGGCGCCGTAGGAGAACGACAGCAGCCGGGCGCTGTGCTGGCCCATCTTGACGATCTGAGGGATCAGCGTGGCCATGTCCGCCGACATGGTCTCGGGCTGCACGGCCTCGCGCACCCGGGTGCCGCTGCCGGCGCGGCGCTCGATCAGGCCATCCTCGTCGAGCGCGTCGAGCGCGCGTCGGATCGTCACCCGGCTGACCCCGTGCATCTCGGCGAGCTTCTGCTCCCCCGCGAGGACCGAGCCCGCGCTATGCACGCCCGACAGGATATCGTCGCGCAGCAGGAGATAGACCCTGCGGGCCTTGCCCCCTTCAGGCAATGTCTGACGGTGCTGATCGGTCATTTTCTACTCCTTGAGACCCGAGCCTACGCAATGATTTTACAAAATCAATAAATTTGTCTTTTCTGATCGTCAAAACCTGTCTTATAAAAAATACAGATCAAACAGGAGGCACTTTTCATGCCGATCGTGCAGATGCACCTCATCGAAGGCTATGACGGCGACACCAAGCGCCGTCTCGGCGAAGCCGTCACCGACGCGATCGGCGCGGTGGTCGCCGCCCCGGCCGATGCGGTCACGGTGATGATCTCGGAGCATTCGGGCGAGGATTACATGCGCGGCCGGATGCGCCGCAGCCCGGCCCCTGCCCTGCCCGATCCCTGTGCCGTGGTGCGCGGCTACCTTGCCGAGATGGAAGACCGCGCGCTCGACGCCGCGCGCGCCCGGCTTGGCGAAGGCTTCACCATGCGCTTTCCCGGAGCCGCCCCGATAACCACGCTCGACGCGCTGATCGAGTGGTCGCGCCCGCGCTACCGCTTCGTCAGGAAGACCATCGAGAGCGTCGATCTCGCCGCCGCGTCCGATCGCTCGGTCGTCTACGTGACCGGCACGCTCCACGGCGAATGGCCCGACGGCACGCCCTTCGAAGGCATCCGGTTCATCGACCGCTTCGAGCTGACCGACGGGCTCATCACCAGACAGGACGTCTGGAACGACATCGCAGAGGAGCGCCCCTGATGCCCAGCCCCGAAATCGACCCGATCACGCTGGCGGTCCTCTCGGGCCGCATGGAGCAGATCGCCGACGAGATGGACGCCACGCTGTTCCGCTCGGCCTTCAACCCGATCATCGCCGAGGCGCATGACGCCAGCCACGGCCTCTACCACGCCACCACCGGCGACACGCTGGTGCAGGGCAAGTCGGGCCTGCCGATCTTTGTCGGCGTGATGTCCTTCGCGGTGAAGGCGGTGATCGACAAGTTCGGCGACAGCGCCGAGGACGGCGACATCTTCATCTTCAACGATGCCCATCTCGGCGGCACCCATCTCAACGACATGCGGGTGATCCGGCCCTATTACCACGAGGGCAAGCTGTTCTGCTGGCTGGCCTCGGTCGGGCACTGGCACGATCTCGGCGGCGGCGCGCCGGGCAACTACAACCCCGCCGCCAAGGACGCCTTCCAGGAGGCCTTTGTGCTGCCCCCCGTGCGGCTGGCACGCAAGGGCGAGATCAATCAGGACGTCATCGACATCCTGATGCGCAACACCCGGCTGCCGCAATCCGCCGAGGGTGATCTCAACGGCCAGCTCGGCGCGCTGGATCTTGGCGTCAGGCGCATGGGCGAGCTGCTGGGCGAGTATGGCGGCGGCACCGTCGCGGCGGCGCTTTCGGCGCTGTCGGACCGGGCCGAGACGCTGATGCGGGCCGAGCTTTCCACCCTGCCCGACGGCCGCTGGGAGGCCGAGGATTTCCTCGACAATGACGGCATCACCGACGAGGCGCTGCCGATCAGGGTCGCGCTGGAGATCCGGGGCGAGCAGATGGTGCTCGATTTCACCGGCACCGCCCCGCGCTGTCAGGGTCCGGTCAACATCGCCCTGCCCACCGCCGTGGCGACCGCCTACGTGGCGATCAAGCACATCTTCCCCGACGTGCCAGCCAATGCCGGCGTGATGCGCCCGATCGACGTGCGTATTCCCGAGGGCTCGCTGCTGGCGGCCGAGTTTCCCGCCCCGGTCGGCGGCTACACCGAGACCATCATGCGGATGATCGACGTGATCTTCTCTGCCGCGGCGCAGGCCGCGCCCGAACGGGTGGTCGCCAATGCCTATGGCACGATCAACGCGCTCGCCATCGCCGGGCGCCACGCGAACGGCAGCCCGTGGGTGATGTTCTCGTTCTACGGCGGCGGCCATGGCGGCTCGCCCGAGTCGGACGGGCTGAACCACGGCAACGCGCCGATCTCGACCGCGACGATCCCGCCGATGGAGATCCTCGAGGCCGCCTACCCGGTGATGTTCAGGCAATGGGCGCTGCGCCCCGACAGCGCCGGCCCCGGCCAGCATCGCGGCGGGCTCGGCGCGGTCTACGAGATCGAGGTGTTGGAGGAGAACGGCGCCGAGGTCTTCCTCTTCGGCGAGCGCGGTCGCTTCGCGCCCAAGGGCGTCGCGGGCGGCGGCGAGGCGGCGCTGAACCATTTCGAGTTCCAGACCGAGACGGGCTGGGACAGCCCGCCGCTGGCGTCGAAGATGCGCGGCATCCAGCTGGTGCAGGGCCAGTCGGTGCGGCTCGAGACCCCTGGCGGCGGCGGCTACGGCCCCCCCGAAGACCGCGCCCCCGAGAAGGTGGCGGGCGACGTCGCCAAGGGCTTCCTCAGCGCGGCCGAGGCGGACAGGATCTACGGACCCAAGTGGAAGGAGGTGCGGGCATGACGGACCGGTCTCAGGTCATCGGCGTCGATGTGGGCGGCACCTTCACGGATGTCTTCGTGGTCGACGAGGCGGCGGGCACCGCCCGCGTCGCCAAGGTGCCGACCACGCGGCCCGACCAGTCGGGCGGCTTTCTCGACGGCATCGGACGGCAGGTCGCCGATCTCTCGACCGTGCAGGCTGTGATCCACGGCACCACCGCCGGCACCAACGCCCTGCTCGAGCGCAAGGGCGCGCGCATCGGCGTGATCACCACCGAGGGCCTGCGCGACGTGCTCGAGATGCGCCGCCGGGACCGGCCCCGCACCTGGGGCCTGCGCGGCGAGTTCGAGCCCGTGGTGCCGCGCGAGCTGCGCCTCGAAGTGCCCGAGCGCACGCTGGCCGACGGCACCATCCGCACCGAGGTCGATCTCGAGGCGGTGCGCGCGGCGGGCCGGCAGCTCATCAAGGCCGGCGCGCAGGCGGTGGCGGTGCTCTTTGCCAACAGCTACGCCAACCCCGGGAACGAGGCCAAGGCGGTCGCCGCGCTGCGCGAGATCTGGCCCAACGCGCATGTCTCGGCCTCGTCCGAGATCCTGCCCGAGATCCGCGAATACGAGCGTTTCTCGACCACCGCGCTCAACGCCTACCTCCAGCCCGAGGTGTCGGGCTATCTCGACCGGCTCGACAGCGCCCTGCGCGACGGCGGCTTCGGCTCCGAGTTCCTCATCGTGCAGTCGAACGGCGGCGTGATGGATGTCGACACCGCCTGCCGCCTGCCGGTGCGCACCGCGCTTTCCGGCCCTGCGGCGGGGGTGATCGCGGCGGCGCATATCGCCACCGAGGCGGGCTTTCCCGACATCATCACCGGCGACATGGGCGGCACCTCCTTCGACGTGTCGCTGATCGCCGGAGGGCAGTCGATGCTGGCGCCCGAGACCTCGGTCGATTTCGGCATGACGGTGCGCGCGCCGATGATCGAGATCACCACCATCGGTGCCGGCGGCGGCTCGATCGCCTGGGTCGACAAGGGCGGTCTG
>Ga0208181_1001118_pt1 | contig 10880 bp, 11 predicted proteins | sample MalvirDeepMed_s6_FD_184244 | JGI IMG/M metagenome (GOLD analysis project Ga0208181, IMG submission 184244) | Marine viral communities from the Global Malaspina Expedition - Malaspina viral metaG DeepMed_s6 (SPAdes) (version 2) | ecosystem: Environmental > Aquatic > Marine > Oceanic | place... | reverse complement strand
GAGTGAATCAGCAAGGTTTCAATCGGGGAATGATTCAATCTGGCAATATAGAGCGACATCCGGCGAAATCGTTCAGCTTAACGATAAAGTAGTAAAAAACGCCTTGAATGATTTTTACTTATACCATCTCCCTGATGGCAATGAGAAAGAGTGGAATTTTTCATTCCATCAATATCGCAGGATTTTCGCGTTACTGTATTTCTACCGATTTGAAGGGGCTTATATTGGAGCCTTGTCACATCACTTGCGTCACTTCAATATTGAAATGACCAAGCGTTATATAACCGACGAAAAGTTCTTAAAAGAAATGCGCGATATTGGCGAGACATGGACTGCTGCTTTCATAAGAGATGCTATTAATGGAAAGCGTAAAATGGGTGGCAAAAGCGGAGGTAAGATTAAGAAAAAGTTCGAAGCTTGGTCAAAGCATTTCAACAAAAAAGTGGACGTTTACGAGCGAGAAATGATCGTCGAAAAAATGGTGCGATACTTACGACGAGTGGGCGCTGAGTTTAAACAGCAAGTATGGGGCACAATATGCGTCTGTCCCAAGAAAACTGCACTGGCAAAACTTTCAGGATGCGCGAACCAAGATGGAATACCAGAACTATCCAAAGGCACAATAGAAAGATGTGGAGGATGCCCTTTTAGTATCCATACCGACCGATTTCCAAACGCGGTTGCTGATGAAATCCAAACTAGAACCAAATCAGCTAATAGCGCACCAAAGGATTCTGTGTTAGCAGAGGTTCAAGCGTTAAAAATTGTTTCACTCCAAGATTTTTTAAACAAATCTGAATCGATTTCTCCCTTCGAGCTGGAGACTCCTTGTGAGTAATGCAGAAAAGGCACAAAGACTCACAGAGCAGATTAACAAAAGATACGAGCTGCTTAAGGCTATTAAAGCAGGAAGCATTTCAGATATCGAACTTCCCAAAAGTTTAAATAAACTTCGTGAATGGGATAATCAGAAGCTTGGCATCGAACGAATTGGTAGTCCAAGTTCCTTTACAACGAATCATAAACTTCATGGCAACACAATAAAGAGAATAGACTCCCTTTTGAAAGAGTTGCTTAAGCCGAGAAAGCCTAGAAGAAAGACAACCAAGACAGAGTTAAAAAGAGTCAACAATAACCTCGATGCTGCTCTTCAAAATGCTGCCAATAAATATGTCCAATATGCAAGTGAGATAGAACGACTCAAAGTAGAAACTGCTTTACTTAAAAGCAAAGAGCAAGGGCTGGAGGAAGAGATCGCAGAATTAAAGTCTGCGCTCAACGTTGCACGCGAAGAGAATTTGGCGCTGCGCAAAAAGTTAATTCAATATGAAAGTAAGCCTAGGTCAAAAGTGACAAGGCTCGATTTTGGTATGGGTGACTTAAATGCGGACTGATAATCAGGTAAAGAGGGGCAGTTACGAAGCTGGTCTCGATAAACTGCTAAGAGAGGCTTTCAATAATGACACTGTTGAATTAATGAATGGCCGTATAAGTAGGGAATGGATACGTGAACAGATTGGTTGCAGTCAAAACTGGCCAAATCAGAATAAACATGCCAAGACAGTCATTGCAGAATACGAGAAAGTGCTCCGTGATAAAGGCATAAAATCACGTCGCCAGCCGACTCATGGAGTAAAAAGCAAGGATTTGAAATTGTTGATGCAACGTGTATCGAAATTAGAACAGCGTAACGCCCAACTGCTGGAAGAAAACAGCCAGTACAGAAACAAACTATTAGAATTAGGTTGGTTGGAGTCTGATGATGAACAAGCCGTTCAAGGACGCCTGCCTTGGTAAGTATTGTAAAGAATGTTGTCGTAAACCGAATTAGATATAAGAGCAACAACGGTTGCGTCTTCAGTGCATATGTCCTTAGTAACGACGGTGAAAAGACTGATGAAGAATTAAATGTATTGTTGACGGGCAAGATTGCAGACTCAGATTTTCGCCTCTATGAAGGGCAGCGATTCAAGGTTCAAGGACGTGAGCATGGCGAGTTCATTAATAAGTACACCGGCGAAGTAGAAAATCAAATTAAAGCTACATCGATCGTTGAAATGCAGCCCAAAGGTAAGAACTTTATTTCTTACATTGCTTTCAATGAAGTTTTTGTAAACGTTGGAATCAAATGCGCTACAGCTCTTTATAAGGCTTTTTCAACAGATATATATGATGTCCTCGAAAGTAAGGATTTAGACGCTCTAACTAGCGTACAGGGCGTTTCAGAACATAAGGCGTTTACCTTAATCCAAGGTTGGCATGCGGAAAAGCAAGGAAAGTTAGTTGAATGGCTTGATGTTTACGGGTTACCCGTTTGGTTAGGCCGGAAATTGACCGCCTTTTACAAAAACGATGCAGTACAAAAAATAGAATCCGACCCTTACCGCTTAATCGCTTTTATGATCTCTTGGAAGAAAATAGACAAAATCTCAAGAAACCAGTTCAACATTGCGGCAGATGATCCCAGACGTCTGCATGCAGCGGTCGCGGAGGTACTATTTACGGCATATACACGCGATGGCAATACAGCCTTGAATGCAAGCTCACTGCTCAGCGGCGTTGAAAAGCTGATAGGCTCTAAGCTTGCACCCAAAGCCTTATCGCACAGCTACTCTAATGGTGCTTTCCTTAGGCTCCACAACGATCTGTATCAAAGCCGGGGAGCATCACTACAGGAAACCTTTATTGCTGAAGACGTTACAAAGCGCTGTTTAAAAAAGGAAGAACTGAAAACACCGTTAATAGAAGACTTATTTATCCAATGGCAGGATAACAACTATACGCTAACTGATGAACAAATTCAGGCTGTTCTGTCTGCGTTATCTAAACCACTTACAATCATTACAGGTGGCGCTGGCGTTGGCAAAACGAGCGTGCTCGAAGTGCTGCATTATTTTTTAAAAAAAACAAACGGTAGTGCAATCCAAATGGCATTGGCAGGCAGAGCAGCCAGGCGAATGCATGAGGCAACTGGCTGTGAATCATTTACTATAGCGGGCTTCATGCACAAACTTAATTCACGCCAAGTTGAGAGTGCGACACATATCATCATTGATGAATGTTCAATGGTTGATCTGTATTCAATGACAAGAGTGTTGAAGCGTATAAAAGCAAGTCAAAAAGTTGTGCTAGTGGGAGACGCTGCTCAGTTACCACCTGTTGGGGCAGGCAAGGTATTCCATACTTTGGTTGATGAGCCTAGTGTTTCCGTTAAGCATCTAACAAAAGTTTGGCGACAAGACGAAACAACAGGAATACCCTTGATATCACAGGCTTTCAGACAAGGCAAATGGCGTAATATCCCTGCCTATCAAGGACTAGGTAACGGTGTTTCGCTCTACCCTTCTAGCAAAGAGACAATCCTGCACGACATAGAATTGATTTTTGGCGAGCTAGGTGGAAACGACAAAAATGCTGATACTAAGATCATTTGCCCAACGACTAGAGACGAAGGGTGGGGAACACAAGGTATAAACAGGCGGTTATCAGACCTATATACAGGTAATAAAGAACAGGTTTTTACTAGTGTTGGAAAGAGTATCCCAAAACCAACCGGATTTAAACTTGGAGATATCGTCATCTCAACGGCTAACAACTGGAAAAAAGATATCATGAATGGTTCGTTGGGGCGAATCGAACGGATAGTAAGTGCGGAAGAAATTCAAGAAGCCATTGATAAAAACATGCCGGCTCCAGTTATGTCAGTGATTTTTGATACCGGTGAAGTATTACTGGATGAGGATGACATAATTAACCTGCAATGGGGCTACGCCATTACATGCCACAAAGCGCAAGGCTCTCAATTTCGCAGAGTAATAATACCCGTTGTTACCAAAACTATGCTCGATAGAACGTGGATATATACAGCGCTCACAAGAGGGGTAAAGCAAGTTGTATTGGTGGGTGAACAACTATTAATAAAACAAGCTATCGAATCCTCTCCATTTATTTGTAAACGTACGCAAGGACTTGACTTTTATCTTAATAAACTTAAGGGATATTTTTCATGATATTTTTTAGGACAACCGATGAAGATTGCCTTCTCCAGGGAACGTTCAAAAAGAAGCCTCAAAGCGGCATACCAGTCTTTTTCAACGAGCAAGGGGTTATTGAAGCAGTCACTAACTTCTTAATATACAAGGCACTTAACTCAAAAGATGCAAGAAGTTCAGTGAATACTTATGCTGAACAAATACAGACATTTTTACGATTTTTCGACGCAAGGGTAAATGATTTTAATTGGTGTGACACTACTGATGATCATTTGACAGATTTTAGAGATGAATATCTCGATGAGCAAGGGAAAGCGAGGACTTATGTATACAATATACTTCGCATAATATTTGAATTTTTAGTGTGGGCAGAGAGAAACAAAGTAGTACGAGGTCATGTCGCTATTTACAACGACGATAGAAATTATTCAGTCTCAGCTAAAAAGTCAGAAAAAGGAAACTGGGTGTGGCCCCGCATGCCTTCGGTGTCCTCTAAAGCACAACCTACTCCAACGAACGACGAAATTGAGGTTTTACATGCAGAAGCCTTCGAATCATCCGAGATTACTGGCTTTAGAGATTCTTTGATTTTGACATTGTTCGAGCGTTCAGCTAGACGAATGGAGGCCTTGCAAATCAAATTGTCAGATATTCCTGACTGGGATGAAATAGGTGAACATAAAGACAATGACATGCTTATCTATATTGAAGTCACTGGGAAAGGTAGTAAAAAACGAGATTTAGAATTCCTACCTGAAACAATAGAAACAATAAGGGACTACATTGAAGGTGACCGGGCAAAGGTAGTTTCTGCGGCCAAAAAAAGGGCAAGAAAACGGGGAGTTTCCTATCAAGAACCTCAAGAAGTACTAATTGATCATGTGAAAGGGACTGAGTTGAACGAAGATTACATATCTAGAAGAATATCAGGACTTATGAAATCCGCACGCATTAAAGGTACAGGGCATAGAGTGCGAGCAAAGGGCTTAACCGATATCGTGGGGTCTTATGATGGCTTTGATGCAAAGGGGCAACCACTAGCGGCTCAAGATGTTCTAATTCGCGCTGCGGAAAAAGCTGGTCACTCAAATATTACCTCTTTGAGGCCCTATCTAGCTTTGTCGCGAAGTGAAGGATTAGCAGCAAAGATGAACAATATAGAGTTGATTCGTAATTTGGAAGTTCGCATTCATAATAAACAAAAACAGTTGGAAAGATTAGATAAAGCTGAGGCCCTGTTCTACGCAATATCGAACGATGTGAACGTAGAAGAAGAGATACTAAGATTCATGGAAAATTACATTGATTATGATACACAGTCCAGAATATGAATTGAGACTATATTGATTGCATATTCCGGCCTGATCTGAACCCCCCTGTGTCAGGATAGTTGTCGCCTCAGTTTTTCATAGTATTAGACAGGGTGCGGAAGTTAGGCATGAGTGAGACATCATCCAGAAGAACATAAAAAGGCAGTGGTTAGTAAGTTGATTGAAAGCGGTTTATCATTACGCCAGTTTGCGCAAAGAGAAGGTATTAGCCTGTCTACTTTGTATGGTTGGCGGGACAAGTATACAGAGGCCGATTTCAGTTTGACTAAAAGTAATACGCCAGAGAATTGGACAGCAGAGCAGAAGTTTTCTGCGGTGATAGAGACTGCTGCCATGTCAGAAGTTGAGGTAAGTGAATACTGCCGGCAAAAGGGCCTTTTCCCTGAGCAAATCCAGCAATGGAAACATAGCTGTATCTCCGGTAATCAATCCGAGGCGGATAAGCGTAAACAGCAGGCCCAGGAACGTAAAGCGGATAAGAAACGCATTAAAGAGCTGGAGAGAGAGCTAAAACGAAAAGACGCAGCGTTAGCCGAAACTGCTGCGCTTCTGGTGCTTAGAAAAAAGTTAAATGCCTACTGGGGGGAAGACGAGGACAATTAACCACGTTCCCAGATAGGCAATACTATGTTTCACTGGTTGATGAAGCCGTTAGCGCAGGGGCCAGAAAGCACAAAGCCTGTGGCATCATCGGCTTATCCCTGCGCACGTTACAAAGATGGCGGGACGCGGATGGAATTTGTGCAGATAAACGCCCGGAGGCGAACAGGCCGACGCCTGCAAATAAGCTAACTGAGATAGAACAACAAGCCATTTTGGATATCTGCAATGAAAAGCGGTTTGCCAGTCTGCCGCCCAGTCAGATTGTGCCCATGTTGGCCGATGAGGGAGTTTATCTGGGTTCGGAGTCCAGCTTTTACCGTATATTGAAAGCCAATAATCAGCTTACCCACAGAGGCAAAGCAAAACCCAAAGGTACAATGGCAAAACCTGATGGATTTACGGCTACGGGACCCTGTGAAGTGTGGACCTGGGATATATCGTACTGCCCCTCTACGGTCATTGGTCGGTTCTTTTATCTGTACATGATAATGGATATTTTTAGCCGTAAAGTCGTGGGATGGGAAGTGTATGATTGCGAGTCTGGTGAGCATGCCGCTAACCTCTTGGAACGCACGCTATGGGTAAGCGTCACTAAATCGACCTCTATTTTCTTTGCATCAAACGCGTAACACTCATTCCTGATGTTAACTACACAGGAAAAAGACAATGAATGAACGCGAACAAAACTGGCAAAGCGTGGTTGATGCCTGGCAGTCGAGTCATTTATCGGGGGCTGCGTTCTGCCGAGAGCACGGGTTAGTGTACCATCAGTTTCAATATTGGCAGCAAAAGTTGAGGGACAGCGAGAGTGGTGATAAAGCGTGTCGTGCGCAGCCCCACCAATTGGTGCCGGTGCAATTAGCTCACCGTGCTAATACCAGTGAAGTGCCGTTGCAATTGCAGTTACCGAATGGACTGGTCATTCGTGATGTGACCCTCAGTAATATTGATACGGTCACGCAATTATTGCAACAGTTATGAAGGCGCGTTATTTACGACCCGCACTGGCACTGCCACAGATTTACCTCTACCGTGACCCGATTGATTTTCGTAAACAAGCACATGGGTTGGCGGTCTTGGTGGAACAAGAGTTAGGGCATAATCCCTTTACCGGCGCGCTTTATGTGTTTTCTAACCGTCAGCGAAATAAAATCAAATGTCTGATGTGGGAAGATAACGGTTTTGTGCTGTATTACAAAGCCTTGGCAGAAGAAAAATTCAAGTGGCCCAGGCCGGACGATGACTTGCTGTTATTGACGGGGGAACAAATAAATTGGCTGTTGGATGGGTATGATATTAGCCTGCTTAAAGGGCATAAAAAGTTGCATTATGAGGCAATAAATTAGCGCGTTTTAGGGTGAGATTTGGTATAATCTCGCCATGAAAAAGACAGGCAAAAAGCAAGATGAAACAGTCGATTACAGTGGTTTAACTACCGCTGAATTGTTGGCTGTGTTAGCCCAAAAAGAGGGGCTACTTGCTGATGCCTGTGAACAGCGTGACAGGGCACTTAGTGCGCGCGATAGCGCGGTTAATGAGCGTGATACCGCGTTTGCTCAACGTAACAACGCCATAGCAGAACGTAACGACGCTATTGCTCAGCGGGACAAATACAAAGCACTCACTGATGAATTACTGCGTTTAGCCAAAATCCAACGCTTTGGCGCAAGCAGTGAAAAGCACCCCTGCCAAATTAACCTGTTTGATGAAGCTGAGCTTGACGCCGCCATTGATGATTTACGCGAACAGGTGCCGGAAGAAACACACACGCAGGCACAGACCACAACAAACAAAAAGAAGACCCGAAATCGCGGTTTCTCGGCGACGCTAAACCGTGTACGCCGTGAATGGTTATTGAGCGACGAAGAAAAAGCCGGTGCAAGTAAAACCTTCTTCAGCAAAGTGAAAGAAGAATTAGAATATATCCCTGCGCAACTCAATGTGGTTGAGATATGGCAAGAAAAGGCGGTATTCGACATACAGCAGGATGAACACATGGTGGCGGCTGCCCGCCCTACACACCCTTTAGGTAAATGTATCGCGACCACGTCATTATTGGCGTACATCATTACCTCAAAATACGCCGACGGGTTACCCCTCTATCGCCTCAATAACATGCTCGCCCGTTTAGGCCATGAGATTGGTCGTAATACCATGGCCAATTGGGTTATCCGACTCGACGAAGTGTTTCACCCCTTAATCAAACTGGCCCGCGAACAACAAAATCAGGGTAACTATATTCAAGCGGATGAAACGCGCATTCAAGTCTTAGACGAAGCCGGTAAAAGTCGCCAAAGTGATAAATGGATGTGGGTGACCCGTGGCGGCCCACCGGATAAACCGACAGTGCTGTTTGACTATGACCTTTCACGCGCCGGTCAGGTTCCTGCTCGTCTACTCGATGGATTTAACGGTGTCTTGCAAGTTGACGGCTATGCGGGTTACGCCAAAGTCTGTCGCGAGCGTCAATTACCCCGTATTGGCTGTATGGACCACGCACGGCGTAAATTTATTGAAGCCAGTCGAGCGGGCACGCCCAGCCATAAAAACAGTAAAAAAGGTACGCCCTCTAAAGCCGATGTCGCGATTGGTTATATCCAAAAGCTGTACGCCATTGAAAGGAAAATTGCTGACTTGAGCAGTGACGATAAATACCAAGCACGGCAAACCTTAGCGGTGCCTATTCTGAGCGAATTTAAACCGTGGCTTGAGCGTAATCTATCTAAAGTACTGAAAGATTCACTGACCTACAAAGCCATATTCTATATGCTTAATCAGTGGGATGTGCTTGTTGCCTATTGCGACTACGGCTACGTCAATATAAGTAATGCCCTAGCGGAAAATGCCATTCGACCGTTCGCCGTAGGCCGACGAAATTGGTTGTTCGCAGATTCATCGCGAGGTGCACACGCCAGTGCGACCTGTTACTCGCTCATTGAAACGGCCAAAGCTAATGGTGTTGAACCCTCCAGTTACATCAAATATGTGCTAGATAATATTGCCGATGCCACGACAGTTGAAAAATTGGAAGCATTATTACCTTGGAATGTGCCCAAAACTGCGTAAAGTGCTGATTTAAGATCGCTTACCGCTATGGTCTGAGAAATGCGTGAATGAAGAGATAATCTTACATTCTGATAATGGCAGTCCGATGAAGAGCCTGACCATGCAAGCCAAGATGATTGAAATGGGCGTTATCGGCTCGCGTAGTCGTCCCGGTGTCAGTAATGACAACCCTTACTCAGAATCTCTGTTTCGCACAGTTAAATACTGCCATAGATGGCCGAGTGAAGGCTTTAAGTCGCTGGAGGAAGCGCGAGCCTGGGTGCGAGATTTTGTCCACTGGTATAACACCGAACATCGCCATAGCCGGATAAGTTTCGTTACCCCAGAGCAGCGACACAAAGGTGAAGACCAACAGATACTGACAAAGCGCACTGAGTTATATGCCGAGGCAAAAGTGAGAAATCCAAGTCGTTGGTCTGGTGAAACCAGAAACTGGGATAAGGTCGGAAGCGTAAAGCTAAATCCGGAGAATAAAAAAGAAGCAGCTTAACAGCTCAGGCGACAACTACCTTGAAAAACGCCGGATGTAATATGGAGCTTAACCAATTGGATGTCTTCTAAATCTCCATATAGCTGTAATGCTGCACCTACATAAACTCTCAGAAGAAGAGGCAATGCATCGATATAAGATTTATGAACTGTTAGTGAATGCGGTTTGCCGTTTTCATGCTCTAGCTTATTCGCAGGTAAGGACTCACTTGCAAAAATACATTCCGCTTCAATCTTATCTACATCTGCAATTTCAAATAGCAATTCAGTCGCTAGCGATTTAGCGGTTTTATATTCGCCAAAAAACGCCTTTACATCACGTTTCACTTCTTCAGGCTGTTTAGTATAAGGTTTATGTTTGTCGAACAGACTCATCGAGAAATATAGAAGTAAATCCTCTTTTTTCATCAACTCTGCTGTTTTAAATTCTTCCTCAGAATAGAAATCTAAAGCCAGTTTAAAAGCTTTCTTGTGTGAACCTACAAGCTTTCTTACTTCATCTGAACTAGAAAATTCATCGTTTGCAGGACACCTGCCTAACACTAGACATTTAAGCCAAAATTCTTTGAATAACTCTTCGTTTTGCGCGAAAACAATTCTTAATTTTTCAGCATTGGTTGGTAACTGCGGGGAGGTCTTTTGTTGCCATTCATAAGTGCGCTGATATCGGTGTTTTTGGTATGTCTGCTCTAGCTCCTTGTCCTTGAATATAGCGAATATGCCTGGCGCTAACGCAACCGCATTATCACTAATGACTGACTCAAGAAACGCTTTTATTTCACTTTGCGTGTAATACTTTTGAAAAGTGTTTCTTGAAGTTATTACACCGTCTTTATACGGAGTAAACTGAGAAACATAGCTCTCACTTGCTAACATTACTGATACTACAAGCATTTTTTGAGCAAGTTCCCAGGCATCCAGGACAACATCAATTCTCTCATCTCTGTCTTCAATCACATTAATGACGAATCCAAGGTTCACTATGTCACTGTCGACTTTTTCAGACTCAGGGAAAAAGTTTGGATCATAGCCAACGGCATCAATACCATGAGCTTGGAGCTCAGTTAAGTCATCGCCTCTTCCACAGCCAAAATCAAATATCGAGTAGTCGCCATTCAGGAACCCATTTTTAGCTAACAACTTCATCGGAGCGGAAAGCTCATGTCTGACAATTGCTGTTTTATGCCTATCAACGACTTTATCGTCAGTCGTAGTACTCCCATTTCCTGATGATTTAGCTATACGGCCATTAATTAAGGTAAACCCTTTTTTCCTGAGGGATCCCCACGAATTTAGCATGTAATCTTGCTCATGCAAGCTTCAGCGGTGAGTTCATCAAGCCAGCGGATCGTCTTTTTCCACTGATGCAGGGTAAATCGCATTGAGGTGTTAAAAGCTC
>Ga0208181_1001117_pt1 | contig 10883 bp, 5 predicted proteins | sample MalvirDeepMed_s6_FD_184244 | JGI IMG/M metagenome (GOLD analysis project Ga0208181, IMG submission 184244) | Marine viral communities from the Global Malaspina Expedition - Malaspina viral metaG DeepMed_s6 (SPAdes) (version 2) | ecosystem: Environmental > Aquatic > Marine > Oceanic | place... | reverse complement strand
ACCCCTGCCGAGGGGTGTCTTATCGCCTACCAGTGCGTAACGTAGAGGCCCATTTTTGGGTAGTCCCGGCCCTAGAAAGTTAAAAGCCTTTCCTTTGGTTAAAGATCGCCAACTACGATTAGGATGGCCTACCGGAAAGTTATAGGTGTACGTACGAATGTTCCAGTAGATTACACCAGCCAGTCTACGGCCCCACCAACCACTATGATAGATGTTCCAATAAAACTCGTCATCAGCGTATAATTTGTCTGACCAAGTACCACCGTAATGATAGCGTTCATCGTGCCTATGGCAATACTTTAGTAGCTTGCTATTAAAGAGCCAGCGTAACCCCCAAGGGGCTGAACAGCCATCCGATAGACCAACGTGCCACTTAGGGGGATTGAAGTTTTGCTTAGCCAAGGTTAGATGCCGCAACTAGAGCCTAGAAAGTTACCAATCTTATGGAAGATGCTACCAACAGCAGCTATATCAGACTGGTCGATACCCCAGTAGCCGAGTACGGCCATTGATAGGCCAGCAAGGGTGTTCGAAGCTTTAGGGTTCTTCTTGGCAGCATCGGAACCGACACCGAATACGTTACCAACGTAACCTAATGTTTTAGGAAGAAGGTTTATCATGGAATCTACTCCTTATATTATCTGGATTATGAAAGTATATAAAGCCTGTGACGTTATCCTATTTGCTACCGCAAGGTACATTGGATTAACTTATCATGAAACAGTTGTGTGGTTATGGTGCGTGATATGGCCTCTTTATACTATTTTAATAACCGTTTGTTATTTTTATGTGTTAGGTAAGTTACGTGCTACTCTCTCCAATATTAAGCGCCCCCAATAGGCATGTCAAAAGGAGTCTCTAATGCAATTACATTATCTGGATTAAGTCTACCCTCTTTCAACAATCGTTTCTCATGGTCTTCTAAAGTTGGAACATTCTTAATATCTTTTTCTTCTAATTTTAAGTCTTCGAATGTTCCAAGAGTATATCTTTGAGAAAGAGTATCTCCTTCTCGAGGTCCAAAGAGTTCTCCAAACCTATGCACCTTACCTCTAGAGCCCACAGCGGGGAGTCCTTTCTTTTTATCATTTACACCTAGTACATACTCCATTTTTTTAATAAAGCTCGCATCCCTTAATTTCTTTTCAGTTGTACCCAATGCTTTAAGAACTTTTTTATCCATAGGCATATCATATTCATCAGCAATTAAAATTTTACCTTTATGCTTTACAATATATGCTGCACCTAGAGTAGTCTTTAGGGCTCTCTTTACTGATGGACTAAGGGCTATATCAGATTGATACCCTGGTTTGCTTGGATCACCATAAGAGGCATAAGTAATTTTATTCTGACCTTTTTCAATTCTACCTAATGTAATCTCTGTAAGATTCTCTAATTCTTTTCCCCTAAGCACTCCTTCATCTATAATTCCCTTATATCCTGTAAGAAAATTAGCCGCTACTACCCAACTAGCATAAGGTGCGAGTTGAAAAAGACCGCCACTGTAACCTAAAGTAGTTTTTTTATCACCAATTACTTCATCACCTAGATCCATATCAAGGGCCTTACCAACATTTTCAGCAGTTCTTTTGAAATCCCGTTTGCCGTTCTTTGATACTACTGTATCGGGTGCGCCTATCGTTTCTAATATTCCCTCAGGCTTATGAATAGGAATATCGATCTGATCTCCGATACCAATCTTGTTAGCATCCTTGATCTGCGGATTAGCAGACATGAGATTAGCTACAGTAGTGTTGTTGTCCCGCGCTATCTTACCGAGGGTATCGCCACTGACTACAATATGTGTCGCGCCTAGGACATCGGCACCTTGCTGACCTTTGATTAGATCGTCGGTCTCTAATCCCTCAAGAGCCTTCTCGCCAGCTACTGTACCGGCTATACCAGCAGGAAGAATGGGGGGCTTATCCCCTTTCTTTTTAATACGCTCAATAAGTTTAGATATTTTATCTTTAGTACGTTCTTCTGCTTCTCTCGCCTTCATACGCAGAGTCTTTGCAGCACGATCTTCTTTGAGAATTTGTTTAAATCGAGCTACGTCTTTAGTTGTACCGCCGCGTCGTAGTATATCATCAATAAATTCTTTATTGCTTTTGTCAGCTATCTTTTTTAATCTTTGTTCGCTAACAGCCTTATCATACTTGATCTCCTCTGCAGTCTTAAGTGGGCCAAGAGTAGCCTCATCCATTTCACTCAAGGCCTTTCGTCCTCGTGCAACCTCTAGAGGAGAAGGCAGATCCCCTTCAACCACTCTTAATGCATCTTTAACTTTCTTCTTATCTGCTCCTGCAAGGGCGTCATCTATGATACGTGCAGCCTCGTCTAATTGTTCTTTGTGCGCTAAAGCAGCTGCCTCTTGTGCCGGTGTAGGTGCACCTCCCTCGTACACCTTGAGTATGGGAGGATCAGGAGGGGTAGTCTTGCCACCGCCTTGGATCAGCTTAAGCATAGGCTTACCAGCCTTACCACTCTTACCACTAGGGCCACCTACCGTACCAGCTATGCCTACCAGCATAGCAGCTAACCCCTCTGCCATACCACGGAAGTCTCCCTTCTTGAAAGACTCAGTGATCTGCGTTGAGCCTTCGACGGCCTCTTTGGCACCAGTGATCGGATTAAGGGCCGTGGCTAACTCACCTAGATGTTTATCAAATTCAGCTGCACTCTCGGGAGTAGGCAGATCACCAACTATCTCGTCACCCAAGTCAACATCTGGTGAGAGAGGAGTAACCTCCCTCTCTGTCGCCTTTGTCGGTGGGAAATCTGCTGCACTACTGAGCCCACCAATAACAGCAGCGGGACCCACTTGTGCTCTCTCAATACCACGAGTGGGACTTAGTAGTTCTAGTTCTGCCCGCCTTCGATTGACTAGACCCCTAAAAACTTTATCCCCTACACGTACAATTCCAGACTCAGCATCGAAGGCTTGAAATTTAAACGCTTCTAAATCTCCCCGGAGAAGAGCGTTATACGCTTCTGGTGCTACTTTCTTAAATCCTGCTTCGGGGTCTTCCTTGCTACTGCTGTTAAACATCAAGGAAGCTAAAGATGTTTGCATATTAGGAACATGACCTAATCCACTACGCTCAATCAAGTCACCAGCAACGTCCCAATAAGAGCTAAAGTCTTCTTCGAAGAGAGTGTTCATTTGAACCTGTGTCAGTCCCTTCTTCCATTCTATCTCCTCTTCTCCAATAGACAGCTTCCCTGTTTCTAGCTCTTTAGGGGTCAGCTTATGACCTATCCCAATCGTAGTGAATCCTGCCCCATCATCGTGTGGTTTAGGATTGTTTCCCTCTACTTGGATCATGAAGTTACGAGGGGTATCACCTATATTAGGTAAGATAGTCTCCATACTCTTTAGATCCTTATCAAAAGCATTATGTTGAGGCTTAAAGGGGACATCCTCGGTACGCTTCTGACCGGGAAAGTCAAAGACAGATCCTTCTCCACCAGCTAAGATAGCGTCAAAGTCTACACCCTCGAGATCTTCAGGCTTAAGAGGCTCGTCAGTTTCAACTGTAAACTGTTGACCATCTTCGAGTTCGATTATCTGTTCCACGTTAGAGACCCTCGGGCTTGACGACAGTCCACTTGCCCTTCTTGTCACGTACAAGACGATTTATTATAGTCCTTGCCTTCTTAGTTACTTCAGCTACTTTAGTACTTTTCTGAGCAAAGACAGAAGGTATTCTATCATTCTCTAGCTCAGAATTTGAAGGTTTTACTATGTTACGCGCTCCAGTTGTCTGGCTTTCTGTAAACGCAGTCTCGAATTTTTGCTCTTCAAGAAGAATTTTATCACCCTTACCAGTAACATTGCCGATAGTATGTATCACTATGTCACGACGAGCTTTCCCACCCATCTTTGTAAACTCTAGATTACTAAACCGCTCATCGTATAGTGCATATTTATCGAGCAAATCTAAGGCACGATTACCATTCTCTATAATCTGAGCTTCTTGAGAAGTCATGGGGCCTGCCTCAACTTCTGCACCTTCTGTACCGTATTGACTAGGTGTAGTTTTTATTTTTGACTCCTGAAACTCAAGCTGCCCTTCTTGTAGATTGTAGCGAATACGACTAGACTCGTTTAGAGCCTCACGAACAGCGCCGATACCAAAGCGCATAGCAGAACGGCCAAGGATACCAGCCGACTTAGAATCAGTCTTAGCTAGTTCAGATAACTTCTTAGCATAAGACTCAGAACCTACAGTATCAAGGAATGTCTTCCTGTTGCCAGGAGTTCTAACATAACGAATAGCTAAATGCATTGCAGCTGCGCTTTGTCTAGTAAAGGTATCCTTATCTGCCTGTGATGACTCTTTAGTAAGTGGAATACTATTAATCATATCAGTTGAGACAGCAAGTGCTGCACTACGTTTATTTTTATCAGTCAGGAACTCAGATGTTTTATCAGGATCACGATGTATACGCATAATATCCATTATACTTAAGGCCTGGGTCTTTTTCTTACCTGTTACACCTTGAACATCAAGTAATCCTTCCAGCTGAGTACGAAGGGTAGCGCCAAATTCTGCCCTTCTATTTGATATACTAGCAACAATAACACTGAGAGCGTGTGATCCAATTAGAGTATGAAGACGATTAACTAATGGAGCAGCATCAATTAGACTTAGCTCTGTGTCTGCCTTAATTTTCTTAAGAAACTCCAGTTTAGATGTAACGCCACGGACACCATGAACAGGATCTAATATTGATTTAAATTGATCTTTTACCGCTTTAATACGATCAAGACCTTCTTTAAATCCCTTAGGGCCAAGAGGCTGTATTCCCTTTAATGCCACTCTCTCGAAGTCAGCGATAAGTTGATTAGCCTCGTTGGTAATCCTACCAAAGACCTCCTCCGCCTGTTTAGGAGTAGTAACATTGCCAAGTAAATCAATCGTCCCTTGCATAACAGCACCTAAAGGCTCAGCAACAGTACTTACATAACGTCCCGCAAGAGTCATCTGTTCGTTATCGGTAGCTGTCCTTGCGGCAGTTGCAGCTTTGATAGCAAGTGCGGAAGCTGCAGCTTTGTTTTTATCTTGATTAAGTTGAATGCCCGCATCGACTTTCTGCTCATCTGTGCCTTGAGGTATAAGAGCAGAGCCTTCGAGTAGCATAGTTTCCATGAAGGTAGCTTCAGTTTTTTCTTGTCTCTCAATAGGATTAGCCCCAAAGGCAGAAACGAGTGCCTTCTGAACTTCCTCAGGTTTGCGATCAAAAGTAGAGAACTGTTCGATAGCTAACTGTTTCTTTAGTGTTCGGAAGGTAATATCATTTATCAGACCTTGATCGTGTTCTTGAATTAATTTAAATGCTGCCTTCTGTGTAGTTTGATAAGCATTTCTCCCCATTTCCTTGTCGATTAGGGGTACGGCAGTATTGATCGCACCAGTTATAGCATTGATCGCCATAGCTGCAGTACTAGCAGTGCCTGCTCGAGTAGTTGCACCAGTAGCAGCGCCTACTGCAGGAACTTTAACGTCTGATAAACTCTGTTGAAAAGTAGCCATATTATCTCTCCGTATTTTCGGCTGGTAATTCCGGTGATCCTATCACTGGTGCGTATTTCTGGTTAAAATTGTCAGTCATTATTTCAGTGGTGGTGCGCCAATCAGAACTTAATCGAGCCGCTTTCATTACATCTAATCTGTCCATAGGGTCTAGCACCTGTTGCCATGCTATAATTTCACGTTGCTTCAACTCCCATCCTTCTCTATCGTCACTGTTCCAGAGACGAGCGGCTTCAAGCTGTAACTTACTAATCAACTTGGCTTGACTCTTAATAAATTCCTTGCGCCTTGTAATTAAATCGTTTGCAAACCCTATATCTGCTAGTTCTCGTAGTTGAAATCCAAGAGCAGCGGCTATAGTCTCTGTCTTCGTAGCCTTAGCTAACGTCTTCCCTGTCTCTTGACTTATCCATTCGCCATACTTCCATACATAATAGGCCCTATGGAATCTAGATAGAGACGATACATTATCTGCCATCTGAGTAACGAGAGAGGGTAACATCTCAGTTACCGACACACTTTCGGATGCTGCACCACGCATTACAGCTTTGAGAACATCCAAGGCATCAGAGCCTACGTCACCGATGACGCTAAACGGCGCACCACCAATCACTTCGAGAAAACTCTGCTCTTCGATGCCACCACCCGATATCTTGTTTATGAAGTCAGTGACAGCTTGGCCCACCGCAGCGCGCTGAGAGAAAGCTACGTCGAGCTCACCATTTGTAATAGCGTACAACATAGAATCTGTAAAGCCACCAACATAAGCACGGTAGGCTATCTGATCTGCTTTACTCTCGGGATCGAACTCCGTACCTGTAGCCCTGAATATCTGATCGAGGACAAACCGGCCACCGGGAACACCCACTGCGCCGTAAAGAAGCATTTGTCCTGCTGCCAGCCTAAATTTCTCGCTTTTTGTCCACTGTTTATTTCCGATAATAGGAAGTACATTCTCGAATAGCCGTGCTTGGTAGCTGAGAAACTGAGTGGGAATAGATAGGACACCCTTCTGCCAGAACGCAGCAGAAGCAGACGTCATATTCATAGTGAACTTATCAGTTCGTCGTGCTAATTCTGCTTTACCGTCAGGTGTAAGAAGTTCCTTTACAGATTTAGGTGGTCCTATTGTACCTTGAGGCCCTGTTCCAACACCGCTTCTTAAATCATCCCAACTTTTACGCCATGCATAGATACGATTGATTCGTTCAGCCTCAAAAAATGGAATTCGACCCATATCACGCACTCTTGCGGTAGTAGACCCGACAGGGCCAAGAGCAGCAGTAGCTGTATGGTCAAGAAGTATGAGTTCACCATTGATATCAATGATACCGGATTCACGCATCGTCTTGACCATGCTCTCAAACTCGGCTGGCTTCATTGAAGAACGCTTAGCCGCCCATTTGAGCATCTCATCACTCTGGTTAACCGCAGCATAGCGCATAAGTATTCCATCAAAGATAAACTTTGGAAAGCGAGTCGGATTAAGGCTAACTAATGCTGCGATAGTCTGTGTCTGGATGATCAACTGCGACGGATCAAATAGGCCCAGCTTGAAATCGAAGGAGAAACCCTTGATTGCACCTACAGGGTCTCTATCCTGTAGATCTAACACCTTCTTTGCCACCTTAGAACGTATACCACTAGCGGTAGGGCCTTCAACCCAGTCTGCAAGATTACGGAGACCATTACGTACCGCTTGACCAAACTTAGTCTGAGTACCAAGCTGCCTCTGAATAGCTAAGCGGACGCTCTGTGCTCTATTGACATGGTTAGTATCCATGCCCTTGACTTTGGAAACATCAAACTCTGACCAGAAGCGCTGCATTGGAGACAATCCATCTCCAGGTGGAAGTAAATCACCGTATGTCTTAAGCCACCGTTGAACAGCATTGACTCTATAGTTCGTAAACGAGGCAATAGAAGCAGCATTCTCGACAGCACGAGTAGCAGTAATAAATGGATCAACGAGGCCAGCAGTCTCGTCTTGCGGTCCTTTGAGGATGTTACCTTTTCTACTATAATATAGTTGACCCTGTTGCTCAAGGTAGGCTCTTTGGCCTGTAGCTTCAAAAGTTAAATCATAGGAGCCATCTTCTAATAGCGTTTCCTGATGGCGTCTTGGTAATTCTTTATCGAAGGTAACTTGGAAGGGCTCATCTTGCAGTTTTCCATCATCAAGCAACCGCGCCCACCCTTCTGTACCATCTTCGACACCAGCATCTCTGATGATTCTATCTGCCTGTAGCGTATATTTGGGATCATCAATAGCTTTACGGTAGGCATTACGGGCTGCATTCATCCTGTCAGCCCACTCTTGTGCTGTCTTCTTAGTTGGGGCTACGACATGTGTGCGTGGGTTACGGACGAATTTGGCTCCGCTCTCAGTAGCTCCAATAATAGCCTGTTTAACAAAGAACTTACCATCGTAGAGACGGTGACCACCAGCGCTGTACTTTAACTGCCTATATTCTAAATCCTTGACAGCTATATCACCCTTCTTAACAAGGATATGATTGAGCGGACGACCTTGGAATACAACATCATCTCCCTCTACCCTGAAGAGTTTCAATCCTTCTGTCTTCATACGCTCTTTAAGAACATCGAGGCCTATCTTACGTCCTTCTAGAAGTTTTCCTTCACCTACATCTAGGATAATAGATCGAGCTACGTCATCTATTCTTTCGATCTCCTTCATGTTGCGAGCATTTAGGGTGATCCCATTAGCAGACTTTACTTCACCAGTAATAAATCCTTGTGTAGCGCGTTTGATATACTCAGCATGGTTCCGCAGAATATAGTCAAAGTCGTTAATATCTTTTACCGTGTAATAGGCGAGCACTTCATGATTGCTCGGCATTCTACCACCATGTAGATCTGAGTAATTCGAAATGAACTCGTTAGTAGTGTACCACTTCTTTTCGATGTTGCCTCTCTTGAGTACAGCGGAGACACGACCACGACTCTTACGGCCCAATCCCTTAAGATTATCCATCATGGGCTTCAATAGCCGCTGAATACGTCCCTTTGAGAAGACAGAAGAAGTAGCTCTCTGTTGTAATACGTCCTGTAAGAATGACGAAGGAGAACGAAAGAACGTATTAATAAAGAGACTAGGGGTTAACCCTGCTTCGTTTAAGACGAGGACATAGCCTGCCTCGTCTATATTGGATTGAATATTGATATAATGCAATCCATCTGCATCTTTGATAATATCGAACTCAAGGAGCCCTTTACGTTTTGCTGCTCGTTCAGCACTATGTTTAGAAGCATAACCGATACCGTCTTTACGTCCTAGGACCATTGTAAACTTGTCAACAAAGGTACCTTTTCTAACTTCAATAGGAGCAACTTGGAAATCAATCAGTGCACCTTCGCCGTGTGACTCAATAGCTTTAGCTTTCGCTGCATCAAAAGCATTAGCTAGTTCCTCTTCAGTAAGTCTAGGTGTCTGCTCTAACGCACGAGCAACATCGTCAGCTGCTTGTTTATTGGCAGCTAGACCACGACCTACTGAATCGGATAGACCTACTGAACCGTCTATCAGTTGCTCTGTAGTTTTCAATGCAGTCGGCATAGACTCGTCAATAGAGATAGCAACTACCGCTTCTTCTACTGAACCTGTCCTACTTACTACTGCTGTGCCTTCTGAGTTAACAAAGACTACAGCATCCTGTTCTGCTTGTAGCGTATTCTCTGTTATAATACGAGATAGCTCACGATTACGACCAACCCTAGCAATAGCTGCCTTCCCAAGAGCGGGGACTGTCTTGAGAATAGTGGGTGCAACAACCGTGAAATCTATAAAATCGAAGAAGTTATGAAGATTCTCTGTTTGACTATTTGCTGTGCCAAGCTCGTGAATGTTCTCTTTGATAAGCTGAAGATTATCACCGATAAATCCTGATTCATTCTTAATAGCATCAATAATTTTTGGTAGTATCTCGTCAAACTCTTCACGAGGTACAGTAAATAGATTCTGCCGTGCTAGCATAATTTTTGTACCACTAAGATCTAGCATCGACGATTCAACAGTGTTATCCACAGAAGTAAGTTTATTAAAAGGAATCATACGAGCAAGAATATCTAAGATATCTGCTCCTAGAGACTGGTTTTTAACGGCCTTGCTTGCTTTATCTGCTTCACGACGTAGAATAATTGCTCGCTCCAACTGATCACGGAGACTACCGAGTACCGTCCTATCCTGTGTTTCATCAACAGCAAGAAGTTCTAACATATCTCCTTGCTCAGGATGATTAGTAGCAAATTCTTCGATTCTATCAAGAGCCGTTTCTTCAAGCTTATCCTTATTTGCTGCTGCATCAATAGCAGGAAAAACATCTATAATATCTTGCAACTCTTGTATGTTGGCATCTCGTTCTACAGCACCTTCAATAAGGAAGGCGCGTAATCGTTGAAATTCTGCTGCTGCTTCTTGGTTAAGAATCTGTTGACGTATAGCAGCTTCACCTCCTGCTTCGATAGCAGCAGCATTAGCCTCTACTTGACTCTGAAACTCACTTAAGTCGTCAATAGCTATAGTTGTATCAATCTGTGCTACACCAGCGAGAGTAGAAATTACATCTAACATAGGTGGATTATATGGAGATACAGAATTAGGCGCAACTACGTCTAACTCCTCAGATTCAGGCAGACCTAGTTCGTCTTCTTCTTCAAAGGAAGAAGTATCTTGCTCTTCAGGATTTAAACTAGGTTCAAATTGTTGTGCCATATTGATACCCTATTTACGGCCCAGTAGGATTCCAATTGGAAGCACGACCACCCGGAGCGTTTGCTTGGGCTGCTGTAGTACGAATACCAGCAGGACTGCCACCAAAGAAAGAGAAAGCTTCTCCAACGCTTTCAGAACCAAGCAAACCTCCAAAGGCAACTAATCCTGAGCCAGCAGTAATCGGTGTTCCAGCAATATCGGCAACAGCGCCTTGCGCTGATCTGATACCAGCATTAAGTGTTGTGACCTGATTGATAAAGGCGTTATTGGCATTTAGCTGTTGAGCGATGTTAGCTGTTACGCCCGGAACAGTAGAACCTTGTGCACCGATAGCGCCACCTACTCCCCGAACAGCAGCAAGGTTAACGGCTCCTCCTCTAAACCTTCGTGCTTCTGCAAAGGAGCGGCGTCTCTGTCGGGCAGCAACAATATCTTCACGACGCTTCTGAAGAGCTTCAGTACGTCTACGTGCTGCAGTCGTCTCTGCTGCTCGTCTTTTAGCGGCTTTTGCTGCCTTCCGTTGGCCTAGAAACGATATTCCCGCACCTAATAGCTTAACACCTAGGCTTATTCCAAATCCGAAAGGGGTCAACCCGCCTGCTGCTGCAAAT
>Ga0208181_1001112_pt1 | contig 10918 bp, 18 predicted proteins | sample MalvirDeepMed_s6_FD_184244 | JGI IMG/M metagenome (GOLD analysis project Ga0208181, IMG submission 184244) | Marine viral communities from the Global Malaspina Expedition - Malaspina viral metaG DeepMed_s6 (SPAdes) (version 2) | ecosystem: Environmental > Aquatic > Marine > Oceanic | place... | reverse complement strand
CCACTTCCCGTAAGGCAGGGTTCTACTGCCGTCCAGGCCATGGAATAAGGTCTTCAAATGAAGGCCATGTTGCTCGACAATTTTGTAGGCTTTCATGCGGGCTCCTCCAAATCAACGCGACCCCCATTGTGATAACTGATCTCGTCCCAATTGACGATGAAATCAGCATGGCCCTGGTACTTCACTGTTGGCTTACCACTGTGCCAGAAACCTCGGACCTTTCTGGTCACCTCCGCGCCAGTAAACCTAGTCACCGCACGAAACGTGATCCGGTCTCCAATTTTTATATCCGTCACAAGAAACTCCTTTCAAGTTGAACGCATATTATCCCACAACCTGCGTCCTCGAACAACATCAAAAGCCGTTCCTGTATTAACCATTTCTCACAAAATATTTTACAAAAAAAATTTCACCGAAAATAAACTAACACAAGGGAATCCCTTCTTTCTGTACCATCTTGAAAAGTAGTGCCGTGACACGTGCGGTACGGACCGACACCTATTTCGGACCGGGAAACTGCCAGATTTCGAGGGCGTACCGGTGTACCGGCTGTACCGCCGATTTTCCGATTCTAAAAAAATATTTTTTATTTTCTGGGAAATGGTTCATACAGGGGGGATGCGGGACGCTCCCCCGTCTCGGAGGCATCTTCGAGGTACGCCCAGGTTTTCCGATTTATGATGGCACTCAGGTTACCTTTGGAGATTTTGAAGACCTCCCTGATCTGCGCGAAGGTTTTCCCGCTCTCCCTCATGGCCCGCATTTCCACCACCTGTTCTTTTGTGAACCTTCGGTGGCCGTCCAGGTGCCTCCCGTGACGGACTTTGTCAGCGGTGTTTTCCGCTGCCGTCGCCCATCGCAAATTGGTGAAGTGGTTGTTGACAGGATCGCCATCGTAATGGGCGCACTGGTGAGCTTCGGTCGGCGGCGGTCCTACAAAGGCCATCAGGACTTCGCGATGAGCGGGGACTGTTACGGTTTTCCCGTCCACGCGGATATGATAGATGCGGTAGCCTCCTTTTTTGACATGACCTTTGATAATGGTCCCGGCAACTTTGTTGTTCTTGTTGACGAGCAGCCGCATGTCGCCGCTCTCGGAAACTTCGTAGTCGGGGACGGTGGATTTTCGCCATTCCATAATTTTCTCCTCTAGGGTGCTCTGAAGGCATGGTTCTCACATGGGTTTTGGCCGCTCATTGGACGTGGTTCTGTCTTTGACTGTGGCTGCTCTGAAATGTTGGTTCTCACGTGTATTTTGGCTGCTCCGCTATAATGGTTCACTTAGCCAATTTGGCTGCTCGCTATCGATGGTTCTCTTCCAGATCTTGGCTGCTCATCATCGGTGGTTCTCTCTAGCTTAATGGCTGCTCGGCTTCAGTGGTTCTATCAATTTTCATGGCTGCTCTTCATCGATGGTTCTCTTCCCATTCCTGGCTGCTCAAAGGATGTGGTTCAATCTGGTAGTCGGGCTGCTCCGTGCCTATGTTTCCTTCCCAATTGCTGGCTGCTTCGCGGTTCTGGTTCGATCCGAATTTGTGGCTGCTCTTGCAGAGTGGTTCAATCCATTAGTCTGGCTACTCAACTGTCTTGTTTCTGTCTCTGGTTGTGGCTGCTCTGCGCCTCTGTTTCAAATCTGAAGTTGTGGCTTCTTCAACCAGATGGTTCTCTTTCGTCTCCTGAATGCTACTGGACGATGGTTCGTTCCTCATACTTGGCTGCTTACATCAAATGTTTCTATCCACGCGAGTGGCTGCTTTTTCCTTTTGGTTCTGTCGCGGGATATGGCTACTCAATGATAGTGGTTCTTTCCGTTCCCGTGGTTGCTCTGCAAATTTGGTTCTCTGACGTAGAAGGGCTGCTCATCCTGGATGGTTCTCTTGTCAATCTTGGCTCTGGTACGCGGACTAGGTTTCAAGTTTGGCCAGACGGGCTCTTTTGGCGACCGTCAGCGGGTTAGTGTGCTTGAACAGCAGCTCTGGCGGCTCAATTTTGTGTGTGTGGTCCGCCAGGGAAAAGACGTATGGAACCGGCGGCGGAGTACCAAACTGGTGTGTCCACCAAACCTCGTGAAGGTGCGACAAGAACATTTTGACCGCCACTCTTTTTGCCCTGGAGTGAAGATGAGCGGGGGGCAGTTTACCGACACTGTATGCTTTGTATGCGTCGGTCGTTTTGCCGATGTTAAATTTTGCCAGCTTGGCTTCGGCCTGATCAGCAAAATCGCCGCGTTCATTTTTGGCAATTTCGATATCCTTACGGGTTTTGTAGAGCTTGCCATATATGTCGTTTTCGTTGTTGGACACCTTGACAAAGCTCTCGCCCAGTTTCCAGCACAAGACCTTAAGGGAAGCATTCCATGGACGCTTTTCGCCTTTTTTCCATTCGGAGGTGGGATCAAGTCCCGCGTATCGCCAGATCGATCCGGCTGTCGGGGCCTGGGCGATGTCTATGTGCGCCAGGAGCCCAGCCGCGATCACTGGACCGATACCGACTATGTCCAGCATCCACCTTCCCATGACCTGACCGGCAGCGTAAGCTGCCAGGGCGTTTTTTATCTGGTTTTCCTGGAACAGGGCATTTTTGGCTTGCCATTCGATGACGCCGGACGGCTCACCGGATTCGTTCAGGGCTCGTTCCTGATTTTTTGCCCGCGTCCTGTTGTCTTGCATCTGATAATAATCGTCCACCAAGAAGCGGACTTGCTGCGGACCGAGCAGTGCGGCTGAATCCTTGAGGTCTTTTGTCAGGCGGGTTATTCCGCCTTCGTCAATTTGAGTGGTGGGCTCCATGACCATGTCTCCTTTGGTTGGTTGGGTCAGAGCACCTATATTATCGTATACTCAGGCGGTGTCAACGACTACACTTCAGAGGCTAGGAGAAAATTCCTTTGAACTGACTCTCCCAGTACTCGCTTTTGATTGCTCGTGGGTCTTGTTTTTTTCTTCTAGGCTTAGGCTTTTTGGCTTTGGGGGCCTCTTTCGGGAGAAATTCCCCGACAATTAAGTTGGGATGACCGGAATCATTAATGTGAACCGCGCACCTTGCTACATCTAATTGAGGCCCCGTGTGCGACGCGTGCCAGTGCCGCAGCCCGCAGCCTTCTTCCGGGCAGCGCGAGATCTCGCCTCTGTGCGACCCATAGAGTTGTCGGAGGTCCCTGGGCCGTGGATTCCTGCCTCTATTATCTGGCTCGTCCAGGACGAAGCCTGTGACGGTGAATTGCATCGTACATTTTTTGCAGTGCGTGATCATTTTTTTCTCCTTGGGTAATTACCGGCACTTACTTGTCCACCAGACGTTGGGACACTCCCATCAGATAGGCGGCGGGGATTTCGGCGCAGACGAGCCCTGGATCGTGGGCCTTGGCAACCCGTTTCTCGCATTCGGACAGGTTGCGGAAGCCGCCTTCCTTCAGGATGAACTTTGCTTCGTCCCCCTGGATCAGGACGGCGACGATGACGACGAGCATTTTCATCTGGGGGGTACTGGGTAGGACCAGTATTCGAAGGTTGGCTTCCGGTACGTCATGGGCAGGGCGGCACGTTTCTGGAACAGGTAGACTTTCCCTTCTTGAGACGCGGCCCAGAAGACGGTTCTGATCTTGCGGAGGTAGCGGGCTGCGGGGGAGTGGGTATTCTTGGGGGCGTCCAGGCGGTAGTCCATCTGGTCGCAGTCTTCCGTGAGGGAGCCAAGATGGTACATGAGGGGGATATCGTCCATCTGAGATTGCAGCCAGCCAATTTTTGGGACGTGCCACTCTCGCGGCTCATCGTTGGGCTGGATACTGGAAATGGAAAATTTATGTTTTGAGAGGGTTTTCATGTCACTTCTCCGCTTCACGGTCATTCAATGCATTGCTGATAGCCGCGCTGCACCAGCCCAGGTCTATTAGTTTCCACTCAGCCTCGTGGGCGTCGATGTCCCCTCTTTCCAGATCACCCAGAATCAAGGTCGATCTTTGACAGAAAGTGTTCTCGGTTTTCATTTGATGCCTTTGTACACGCCGTTAGGGAAATCTTTGTGGTTTTCTCCCGGCCTACGGACCGTCTTCACGAACCGCTGCCCGAGATACAGGCTGCACTCCACGGCATCTTTTTGCGTTGCCAGATATTCCTGCGCCTTTTTTTCCGCTCCAGAAAACTTAGGCGTCCAGAACGACTCTCGATTTGGCCGCTTGATCAATGCGGAAAACATCTTGTACTCCTTTTTTTCAAACATTTAGAAAATGCTGCGGCAATAGATGAGGCGGTGTCCACCGAAAATCGTCTTGAGGCTAGGCGGGAGGACAAGGTGCATCTGAAATTCCTTCCAACTCGCAGTCGAAGAGGTCCCACAAAATTTCGTAGGCGTGATCGAAGTGGCTGAACTCACCGTCTTCGACGGCTTCTCTCGCCTGCTTAACGACAATGTCGTTATCGCTCGGCTCGTAGTCCAACGGCAATTTTAATTGGGGCATCTGAAATTCCTTCCTGAAAAATCCCCCCAGGCTCCTGTGTAGCAAGCAAGAGCCTGGGGGTAAGGTTGCCCCGCCGCCATACTGGGAGGGGGGGTCAGCGACGGGGTTGGGACAAAGGAGTCAAAAAGTCCCACGGCGCGGTCGAGAGCATGTCAGACTTGACCGCAGCCTCCTCCAGGATATAGAATTCCTCCTATATGTCAACCTCATTTAGGAGGCCCCAATGAGGCACGAGAGAGACTTTTACCCCACGCCCCAGAGCATCATTGATTGCGTATTGTTTCATGTGAAACTGAGAGAAGATGCGACGGTATGGGAGCCGTGTGCCGGGGACGGTAGGTTCTCGACCGCGCTCGAACAATCTGGTTACAGCGTCATCAGTCACGACATTGTTGTGGGCAGCTACGATAAGATCTTCGATGACATCGATGAGGGTCACGACTTCTTTGATTGGCGCGAGGCGCAGGCACCTATCATCGTCACCAATCCGCCCTTCCGGCACATTCGACGGTTCATCGACCATGCCTTCGCCATAGGCGTCGAGCAAATGGTTTTGATCACGCCGGAACGTTTGTGGGCCTGTCAGAAAGGCTACGAACAGTGGCAACGGCACAGGCCCTCCCGGTTCGCTAACTTGACCTTTAGGGAGGACTATCTCCAGAAAGGAGGGAGCCCGGACAGGTCATTGGCCATCAGCGTCTGGGACAAACCATGCTCCGAAACAACCCTATACGAGGTTTGGCAAAAACTGGAAAAAGAGATAGAATATGCCCCGGAACGGACGCCGCCTGTCTCCCACTATCAGGACATGATCCCCTGCGATTTCTGCGGCGCTATGATCAGAGGTGAAGTTATGGACGATCACGTCCGGTGTGAAGTGTGTCGCGCTGTACTGGTCTGAGGAGACATCGTGAAATTCTTGAAAGCTGCCGCCCTAGTTGCTCTCATCGCTTGTGCTGGAATTGCTGACGCCAAAGCGGGCTGTGGCCCGCAGCATCGTGAGATGCTCAATACCGCCGTGCGGATTGACACCACTGGTTCAGGTACCGTCATCTATTCAAAAAATCATGGTACCGAAGAGAAGAAAAAGTACGAGACGTATATCCTGACCAACTACCACGTCATCTCGGAATCAATCCGCATTCGCGAAATCTGGAGCCCTCAGAAATCCAAGAAGGTGAAGCGTGAGACGCGGTCTCCGGTCACGGCGTTCTGGTTCGACTACATCAGATGCGCCCGCTCCGTTGGCACCAGGGGAAAGATTGCCGACATCGTCGCGCACGATGAGCAGCGGGATCTGGCGCTGTTGCAACTACGCGACTACGAGCGTGGCGTCGAGCCCGTAGCATTTATTTTGCCGAAAGACGAAGTACCAAAACTTGGGCAGCGTGTCTGGGCCGTCGGCGCTGGTCTAGGCTTCCCGCCATTCATGACTAGTGGCGAGATGGCCTTTTCAGAACAGATCATCAACGGCTACCGGTATCAACTGGCGACATCACCAATAATTTTTGGCAACTCCGGTGGCGCACTGTTTGCCCGCTCAAGCGAAAGGCAGCGGTATGAAATGATAGGTGTGCCAAGCCGCGTTTCTGCCGCAGGTTTTCAGGCCGTCACTCATATGGGATGGTCAATTCCGACTGAGACTGTCTATAAGTTTTTGAAGGAAAATTTCCACGGCTTCATTGTGGGTGACAAATATCTAGCCCCAGAGGACAGGAAGCCTCCAAAATCCAAGTCTAAAGATGACTAGGTGGCTGGCGCTCATTCCCGCCGGAGTGGTGGCTCTAGGTGCCGCTATTGCCTGGGGACAATTGACCCAGCAAAACGATGATCAGGATAGACGCATCCACAAAGTCGAAGATGCTATAATCAACATGGGAGAAATTTCGGCCCGCCAAGAGCGCATCGACGAGCGCACCTTGCATATTCAGAAAAACCTGCAAGAGCAGCGACGTCTTCTTGATGGTTTAGTAAGGGTTTGGGGACGAACGCCCCCTTAGCCATCCTCTTTGGCGTTCCCGGCGTACAAAGCCATATACCATTGCGAAAAGATAACTCGCAACTGACCGCTTATGGTTCGTCCTTCAGCATGAGAAATTTTAACTACTTCCTCGTACACCTCTCTGGGTACAAGGATAGACTTCCATTTTCGAGTGTCCATTTTGGCACCTCCTGGGGGAGAATATATGCGAATATCTATTGAAAACCAAGGGTTTTCGGAGCAATTACGATCTCCGAAGTGAACACAGGCAGAGCAGCCGAGTATCTGGCTGCGTCGGTGATCCAATCCCAGGAGGCAGAACGCTGGGAGGTGGTGTACGCTGGGGTGCATCGCATCGATCTCGTTGCCTTTTCCGGGCCGCACGTTGTCCGGGTCCAAGTCAAGTCAACCGTCGCACCTCGTAAAGCTAATAAAAAAGCCCACATCAAGTACGAGTTTTTGGTTGGCAGTGCCGTTGGCGGTGGCCGAAGAAACCACAGCCGCCGATTGTTGACGTCGGACGAGTGCGACATAGTCGCCCTGGTTGCATTGGACAAGAGGCTGTGCCGGTTCATGCCGGTAGAAGTTTGTACGAAGATCCACTGGCGGTTTTTAGTGGATGAGTTTACTGTGGAGACCCAAGAACAAACTTTGAGGGAGGCTTTTGCTAAGTATGAAAGATGAATTGCTAGAATTCCTGATGTCGGATGCTGAAGCGGCTTGCGCTGGCGACAAGGACAAGATGGCCCTGTACCTAGCCGGTGTGGCCGTTGGGGTAATGGAAGAATCGTGGGCCGCGACCTCTCGTGGGTTTATCCGTAAAAACCCGAAAGTCGTCCAGTTGCCGAAGATCGTGCCGCAGCCTGTCTTGACCACAAATGAAATAATAGAAGGCTTAGACAGCGGCGACTAAGGGCTGTAAGGGTCTGTTTGCCATTCTTCAATTGGTGGACAATCGCATTCGAAAGCGTGTGCGTTGTGGATGGTGCAAAAATACTCCTCGCAGTCGGGGCATTTTATCCAGGCAGCATCTGTCATACAGCCGTGGCCTCTCCCCATGAGGGCCCCATCTCTATGTCGCACTTGGACGGAACTTCCAGGGGCACTGCATCGACCATGACCTGGGCGATCTCCTGGGCTTCTTCCAGCGTAGTAACGGAGCAGTCCAACTCATCGTGGACCTGGATCATTGGCGTGATGCCTTTCTGATGCAAATCGACCATGGCTTGTTTGCACATATCGGCTGCGCTTGCCTGGATTAGACGGTTGAGCGCCTTGTAGGTCATTGCCCGTTTCAATCTGGTCGTTGGGCCGTGGGCCGCGACTGCATCATCCCAGGACATGGCCTTATGCATCACGAACGTGTCGGGTTCCCATTTGTCGAAGCGGCACTTGCGGCCTTTCAGAGAGCGAATGCTGCCGGACGACTTGCGGTCTTCCAGGCGGCGCGATACGCCCTGCGTCAACATCTTAACGAAGGGCACTCTCGCATGGTACTGCTTCGTCAGGTCCTTGGCTTCGTCCAGGGAGATGTCGAGTTGCTGTGAGAGCTTGTTCACCCCCATCCCGTACATCATCGCCAGATTTATGGTCTTCGCCTGGGAACGAGAGATGTCCGCCATCTCTGCGACCATTGTGTGGAAGTCCATATCCGGATCGTTGCGGTAGCCCTCGACAAATTCCGCTGCGCCGGGAAGCCCCTCATCTTCTTTTTTCCACTTGCCGTATGTAGCAGCGTAGTGGACCAGGATTCTTGGCTCTTGCTGACTGAAGTCTATTGCGGCCCATTGCTGATCTTCTTCCGGTAGGAACAGGCTGCGGATCATTGGACCAAGCTGCGCGTGACGCGCCGGGACCTGTTGCAGGTTTGGATTGGACATGGAGATCCGGCCAGAGACGGTACCGCCTTCGTCGGATCGAAGCTGGTTAATGTGGGCGTGAATGCGGCCATCGATGGCGACGTGTCGCAGTATCGTATTGATGAACGTCGAGTGGGTTTTGTTGATCTCCCTGGCTTCGACAATTAGCTGGGCAATCTCTGCCGGATGCTCTGACAAAAACAGCTTGGTGAAGCTCGGGTTGCCCTTTTCGGTTTTAGGGTACGTCACGCTCATCGCATCGAACGCCTTGGCAATGGACGCGGCGGCCCAGATCTCGACCTCCTGGCCGCTGACCTTTTTAATCTTTCTCAAGAGCGCCTTCTCTCGTTTGAGAAGCGTTTGCTTGGTCCGTTCGGCGCGGTCAATGTCTACCCTGACGCCGGTCCAGGTCATGTCGATGAGGCACGGTAACAGGTCCGTTTCCAGCGCATGAACAGCCCACAGGTCCTCGGTGTTCAACTTTGGCACGAAGTTTCGCCACAATTCGAGCGTGAGTTCGGCGTCGGTCTCGGCGTAGGGCCCGACAAAGTGTGCGGGCAGCTTCCAAAGCTCGGCCTTTGGATCCAGTCCAAATTCCCGTGCGGCTTCCGTGAGGGTCTTCTCGCTTTTGACTTTCCCCAGGTGGTCGTAGGCGAGGGCATTGAGCGAGTAACTGAATCTGTTTTCGTCCAGCAAGCCTGCCGTGATCATCGTGTCGATAATGCGGCCATTTAGCTTAAAGCCCATCCGGCGTATCCAACCGGCATCGTACTGGGCGTTATGCATGATCTTGTCAGCGGGGCATTCGAAGACACGCTTCAGCCACTTGCTGACCACACGTTCGTCCAGGTTGCCGCCGCCAAGGTGGCGCAGGGGGATGTACGTCTTCCAGCCGTCAACCGCAACGGCAACGCCGACAACTTCGCCTACGTTTCTAGCCCAACCGGCACCGTGGGTCTTGAGGTCCGGGTCTCGGGTCTCGACATCGATTGCAATTTCTTTTGCATCCGTTATGTCGGGAAACGTGTCGGGGGGAAGCCACTCGGAAACTGGAGGGAACATTGCCATCTGTAATTTATTCGTCATCCGCTACTTCACTACCAATTGCTGCATAACCCGCAATGTCCACCCAACTGTCTTCATCGTTTCCATAGACGAGTCTCGCTAGTTTAAGCCATATCAAGGCTTTAACAACCTGTGAAGGCGTAACATCTTGTTCAAAAATAACGGACCATCCAGCGGCAATTCGTTGATGGTTCGTGAGCGGCGGTCCGTACTTCTCGGACCGTGGGCCAAAAATTAATTTAAACGCCGTTTGTAGAACTTTCCCGCGTTTCATATTTCGAAGCTCCTGTATGTGTTTTCGGGTTCCACGATGTAGAGCTTCTGTCGCGTCCTCGTGACCCCGACATAAAATACGCGGTTGAGATTGTCAGGTTCGATTTGACGTTCGTTGTCCGCAGCCGCAGTAAGGTCAGTCATCAAGACGACGTTGTCGGCCTCGCCGCCTTTTGCGCCGTGGATCGTGGACACTGTGATACGGGGCGGGGCATTGAACTTCTCTCCTCTACGGAGGAGGGCAACTATGTAGGCACGTTCAGCGTCAGGAATTTTATCCAGGGCCTCGTGCCAGATCATATCTCCGCAGGCCAGAAGCCCGTGGTCTTTTTGCAAAGACGGCAGCGTAAAGAGGGCCTCCTCCTCCGCTTGAATTTTCTTGAAGCCTCGCTCGACGCGGGTGCCGGAGGACATGAAGCCGTACATGGTCTTGGCTGAATCCAGCGCAATGCTTTTACCATTCCTGAGTTGCTCCCAGGAATTGACGGCAGTGGAGAGCTTTGCGCCTATTGAACTTCGCCCTTGTTTATCGAACAGGTAGCCTGCCGACTTCAGATCTGGATAGGTTTGATGCAGCATGTATCTGGCCTGAGCGAGGATCAGCCAGGAACCTTCGGATAGATCAAGATCGTTGATGTCCCGGATGCGGCGGACCAGCCCCCGCTCTTCTCGTGGACGATAGACCTTTGGATACCGCTTGTGGATGCGGTGTGCAATATTCATCGCTACGTCGTGAACGGAGGAGGGTATCCTGTAGGACTGCTCAAGGGTCTCGCTGCCTCCTGGAAGATTTATGAATTGATCCACGTCGGCTCCCGCCCATTTATAAATAGCCTGATCATCGTCGCCAGCGCACCACATTCGGTTGCTCTTCTTATCCAGCAAATGGGCAATGTCCCATTGTAGCGGCGTCAGGTCCTGGGCCTCATCCAGAAAACAAATCTCAAACTCCGGGCACGTTGTCCGCCCGTGCTGCACGAAGTTCTCCAGCATGTCGGTGAAATCGTAAAGGCCGTTAGTGTCTTTATATTCTTTATATGCTCGGGTGATATAGTCCACCTCCTCCCAACCGTGGAGAAGCGTGTGGTTTCTATTGTACTCCTCGCGCAAAGGGGTTTTCCGGGTACGCGACAGATGGAGAAGCTGCAAGACGGGATGGTCTGGTTTGAACGCTTCCTCCTCCTCTTCAATAGTGGTCGAGACATCAATGCCAATGCGGTTGGCAAATTCCTTCAGGTCCGCCGCCTTGAGGATTTGCTCTGTCCGCAGCCCCAGGATCAACAG
>Ga0208181_1001108_pt1 | contig 10934 bp, 12 predicted proteins | sample MalvirDeepMed_s6_FD_184244 | JGI IMG/M metagenome (GOLD analysis project Ga0208181, IMG submission 184244) | Marine viral communities from the Global Malaspina Expedition - Malaspina viral metaG DeepMed_s6 (SPAdes) (version 2) | ecosystem: Environmental > Aquatic > Marine > Oceanic | place... | reverse complement strand
CTGGGACCCCACGGACCCGAACTTTCAGCGGATTCGGGCGTTTGGGCTCGACATCTCCCTGTTCGGCACCTGGGACACCCTGGTCAGGGCGGTGGCGGTCGTGCCTGAGAAGGGGTTCCACGGGGCGGCGGCGCAACTGGCTGAGGGGAAGGCGTCGCCCGCCGTTCACCGCATGCTGGACATCTATCGCGGGTACAACTGGGACGGGAAGTCGATCAAGTTCGACAGCTTGGACAACATCGCCAACAGCTTCGCGCTAATGGCAGCGGAGCAAGCTCCGATTTCGGTAGCCAACATCGTCGAGGGGACTAAGGCAGCGATTGATCAGGGGTCGAGTCCCGGGGCGATTCTTGGCATGGCATTACTGGAATTTGTGGGCACGAAGAGTTCCCCGCTCTCGGTGGGCGATCGATTCGCGATCGAAAAGGATGCGGCGGCTGTGGCGTGGGGGAGGTTGAACGGCGAGCGCATCGTTGATTACGACGCGCTCGTGGCGGCCAAGGGCAGCTACGCGGCGAACAACAATATTCAGGCGGTGGCGGATGAGGCGGGCGAGCTGTCCCCACTCCAAATACTTCGGACGGAATCTACGATCGAGCAGGCGGCTCGCATGCGGAGTGGGGCTCTTTCCGTCGAGGGGCAGTTTTTCTTCTTGCAAAACGAGATTCGCGACGAGGCGTTGGCGCGCGAACGGGAGATGAATAAACTGGTGGAGGCCGGGAAGTGGACGCCGACGGAGTTCCGTTCGTATATGACACAGGCTGATCACGACAAATCCGTCAAGCTGGCACAGCTGGTTAAAGATCCGCGCTACGCCAAGGTGGTGGATAAATTCAAGCAGTCGTCGCACCCAGTCGATGTAGCGATATCCCGCTATTTCGATCTGTATGAAGAGGCGTCTGACGCTGGGTTCGTCAACTACGGGCGGCTGGATGGGTTGCGCGAGAATCTCCGCCTAGAAGTTGGCGAAGATGTATGGCGGCGGGTCGAGGGGGCGCTCTTGAACCGTAAGCGCGACACCGAGTGGGGGGAGAAGTTGCGTCTTGCGAGACAGCTACTCGCGCCACTCTTCGCCAAGCGCGAGGCCCTCTTCCGGGAGATGCAAGCGCACGATCCGGCCCTGCAAGCGTTTGACTCGTTGGCACACATGGAGGCCGATATTCGTGCGCAGGCATTTGGGATCGACCCCACTGGGCGACGTGTAGATGCCATCGCGAGGCAGATCAGCGGTCGGAGCCGTTCCTTACGCCGGATCAATGCCTTCAATTCACGCTACCGCGCCCGGATGCGGCGGAACCCTGAGGTATTGCGGGCGATGAACACCTTCTACGCGTAACGTGCGTCGACAGGTGATCAGTTCTGCGATACGCTGCCACGGAAGTCCTCTATACCCAGCCGACGCGTATCTAGCGTCCGCTTATCAATGGAGATGGTGATGGTTAGCGACCCGTCCGCAGTCCCCGATAATGGTGGTGAATCCCCGACGTTCGCGCCCGGGGTTCCTGATACCGAACCGGTAGCCGACGCCCCCGCGCCAGAACCCACGATCGCCGATGTCTTGTCCGCGTTGAAGGTCGCACAGGGTCAAGCCCGTGTGGCCGAACAAGCGACTCGGGACCTTGGTGCTCGGATCGATGCGTCGGAGCGCATGCGTGAACATAGCTTCGCGTCACTCGTCAACGTGCTCGATGAGCCGGATGTGGAGGCGGCCCCTCCTGCGGCAGACTCGGCCGGGGGCGGGACCCGAAGCGAACGCTTTAACGAAGCACTCCAGCAGAGCCAACAGGCCGACCAAGCCGCCGCTTCCGCGCCATCGTATGACATGGCGATCGCGCAAGAGCAGGCGATGGCCCGCCTTCAAGGCCAGATCGAAGGGACCATCAATGCGGCGGGCCTGGATGTCCAGGCGGTGTTGCAGATGCAGCAAGCGGCGGCGGCAATGGGGGACAATTCACTCCAGCCGGTGGCCGCTGATCCCGCTGCGCTCCTCACAGAGTGGCGCGAGCGGCTGATTCCCTCGATCCAGCAACGCCAAGCGCAAGCAGGCGTCGACCCATCGAACTCGAATCTCGCAAATGGTGCGCCCCAAGGGACACCAGCGACCCCAGGAACCAGCGCCGCCGCCGGGTTCAAAACCTTCGGCGACGTTGAAGATGCGTTTAATGACAGCAAGATCGATCAGGTTCGCCTGGTCGAGCTGGCAAAAACCTTCCCTGAGGGTCGACGGTTCTTGGAGCGTTTGGAAAAAAACAGATAGGCAACCCAGATGGCGATTACACGCACAACTGAGCTAGATCAGCTCGTGCGACGTGCCGTCACCGCTGCCAGGCTCACCCTGCAAGGGGAAGCGGTTGTCCGTGGAACGCTGACTGATTCGCAGACGCTTCCACGGCACACTGACACCTCTCTCAAGGTCCCGAAGCTGACCCAGATTTCCGCCTTTGGTTTGACCGAGGGCGTCGATATGGTGCAAGCGCAGGCGGTGACTGATTCTGTCGTAACGATCACACCTTCCGAAGTCGGCTGTCAGGTGGTCCTGACCCGCAAGCAGGTGCAGACCTCGTCAGAGGATTCCCGCACCAAGATCGGGCAGATCCAGGGCAAGGCGATGAGCAAGAAGACTGAGCAGGACACGATGGCCCTGTTCAGTGGTTTTGATACGGACCTCGGGTCCGCCGGTGCGGCCCTCGATCACGATGACATTGGACGCGGTCGTTCAAACATTCGTGGCGACCAGACCGAGCCGAACGATGCGCGAACGGTGTTCGTGGGCCAGCCCCACCACTTCTTCGACATCTTCCAAGACCTGACTCAAGACCCTGCTTCAAACGTCGGGAACATCCCCACCGGTATGTCGGAAGACATCTACCGGGAGCACTTCCTTGGACGTCTGCATGGGACTGACCTGTTTGAGAGTTCACTGATGGTGGTGGATTCCAGCGATGACGCTGTTGCTGCGGTCTATACGCCCGCCGCGATCATCACGGTCGACTTCATGAAACCAACCATGGACCCCGAGTACGACGCCTCGCTTCGCGCGTGGGAGTTGAACTTGGTGGCCGACTACGGACAGGCCGAATACCAAGGCCTGTGGGGTTACGCGATTACCGCCGACGCCTCACCGCAGACGTAGGGGAGGGAATAACATGAGTTTTCCCACAGACATTTATGGGGCCGAAGGCGAGCAATGGGAGACGTATAGCGACCAACGCCACGTCCTCGGCACCCGGCTGGTTTTGCAGGACGGCCGCACGTTCCGCTTTGTCGAGAACGGTGGCACGCTGCTGGTGGCCGGAAACGTCATCCAGGCGGAAGCCCCGGGGGCCAACTTTGACGAGTTGGCTGTAGCCTCAGCCGCAGCGGCTGGTGCTGAAACCGTCACTGTGACCTTGGGGTCCTCGGCGGCGACGGTGGACCTCTTTGCGGAGGGCTACCTCTTCGTCGAGGACGACGCGGGGGAATCGTTCCTCTACCCGGTGCGGTCGCACCCGGCGGCAGGCACGTCCTCTTCACTGGTGGTCACGATCTGGAATTCGATCCAGGTCGCGCTGACGACATCGTCCACGGTGCTCCTGCTGAAGTCACTCTATAAAGACGTGATTCAGATGCCGACCACGGGAACAGGTGACATCGTTGGTGTCGCCGTCAGCCCGATTGCGGCCGACGAGTACGGCTGGATTCAAACGCACGGGCCGTGTGGTGTCCTCACGGACGGCACGCTGGTCATCGGGCAGCACATTCGTGCCTCCGACGGCGTGGCTGGTGCGGTTGAGCCGTTGGACCGAGATGGAACGCATGAGAACGAGGCCGAACTCGGTCGCGTGATCTCCGTCTCGGCGACGACGGAACAGTCGCTCTGCTACCTCACCATCGAGTAGCTGGAACTGGCAGGGGGAGGGGTTTCGGCCCCTCCCCTTTTCCAGGGGGTACCTATGGTTGAGCAGGATGGGCTGCGTCAGGATCGTAACCCGCATCAGACGGGATGCCGCTGTGAGGACCCGCGTTGTACGGCGCGGGTCCGTGATCCGCGCCAACCCCGGGTGATGCGGATGTCCGTTGATGTCAGCCAACTGCGTCAAATGCAGTCCTTTGATCCGGCCGATGCGGCGGCACTGGGTGCGGCGGCGTACCGTGTGGCGTCCCAGGGCCACGTCCGCATCCGCGATCCAGAACAAGAACGTCAGCAAATGCCGGAGTTCTTGGAGATCGATGCGCCGGGCCGCACGCTGTTTGTCAGCACACAAGGGATGCGGGACGTCTGGGAACTGACCGCTGAACTGGGCGAACTGATGGCCGAACAAGATCGGCCGGAAAATCGCAGGCGCTGGCAGGCCTACCGCGACTCGAAGCATCGCGACATCGTGACCGAGCACCGTCAATACAATGAAGCCTTGCTGCGCTACGGGCGCAGCCACGCCCGAACGGGGCGGTTTAAGGAATCGAGAATCTAATGGCAACGAAAGCACCGAAGCCCCCCACGATCGCAGCAGACAGCCCCAACCCGGGCATGACCCGCGCTGAGGCGGAAGTCCTACTGCGCGACATGGCGCGCTCGTTTGATGTGGATCTGAGTGACGCCGCGAACATTGACCACTTTGAGCATGTGGACCCTGACACCGGGCGCGGCCTCAAGGTGCATGGCGGCACGATCTTCATTCGTGCGTACCGTGAGAACGGGCAAGCCTGCTGGCTGCCCAAGGATCAATGGAAAGAGAACTACCAGGATAAGAAGGTCATTGAGAATCCGCGCCAGCGCCACAAGCGCGTGCTGACGGGGCGACCCCTCTTCACCCCAGAACCGCCGCCAGGGCGCTTGCAGGCGATCATGGAAAACCAAGCGCCGTGCCCGGTGTGCGACAAGCTGATGGATGCCAAGTCGCGGCGCTATCGCTTCGCGGGGACGACCACCTCACTCCTCACGGCCCTGAACCACCACACCTTGTCGCGGCACCCGAAGTCGGATGAAGCGATGGAGATCCGCGACGGCCTCGACATCGAAACGGATGCACGACAAGCTCGAATCATGGCGAGCGCCTTGCGTGAGGCGCTCCAACCCGCTGGAGGTGACTGATGGCCGTTCGTGGCCCCTTCACAGCATTTGAACAGATGACGGTGAGTGATTCAGCGCTCACGCTGGATGCGACGAAACAGATTGGCACGACGGGCGCGCTGATCACGGCTGAAACGGCGGATGTGCGGTTCCGGGTTGATGGCACGAGCCCAACGGCATCGGTGGGGCACAAGCTCGCGTCAGGCGATCGGCTCTTGCTGGAATCCCCCCAGGAGGTGGCGAACTTTAGCGTCATTCGGGTGTCGGATGACGCCACCCTGTTTGTGAGCTTCACCAAGAAGAGCCCGTTGTCGTAAATGGCCGTCACGACGCAAACCGTCGTACAGAATGTTGCCCGCCTGCTAGGCGGCTTCCAGGCGGTGACGGCGACCGGTAACGGGACCAGCACGACGGTCGTCGACACCAACCTGAAGAACTACGTGAACGATTCGTTCGCGTCGTGGTGGTTGCGTGCAACCTCTGGGACGAACGACGGCGAAGAGCGACGGGTCAAGTCGCTCGTGCAGTCCACAGGCACCCTGACGGTGGAAACCGCCTTCACGGCGTCGACCGCGACAAACGACACGTTTGAACTGCACAAGGTGCTCTCACCGGCTCGGGTGATCGAGGCACTAGCAACAGCGCGACACCGGACCTTCCCGGCGCTGAGCAAGCTCGTCGAGGACACCTCGCTGATGACCAACGCCCTGACGGGTACACGGGTCACGGTGCCCAGCGCGATTGAGGGACGCCCCACCGCGATCTTCCTGGAGACTCCCGTGGGGGAGGGTGTGGAGAATTTCCTCAGCAACGCTGATGCGGAGTCGACGGACGACCTGACGGCGACCAACGTGACGCTGTCGCTCCTGACGCGCACCACGGGGTATACCGATGTGCCGAAGTACGGCAGCGGCGCAGTCAAGGTCGTCGCGGGGGCCTCATCAGTCGGGACGGTCGCGGAAGGGAATACGGCCACGGTGGCCGATATGCGGGGCATTGCGCTCTCGTACGCGCGGTGGGTCTACAGCCTGACCGCATCCCGCATCACCGTGCAGATCAACGACGGGATCGGGACCACGTCGTCGAGCACCCATGGGGGCACCGGGTGGGAACTTCTCCATGTGACCCGCGACATCGTGACCAACGCCTCCGCGTTGACGCCAGCGGTATCGAACACGAGTTCGGCCGCGTTCACGTATTTCCTCGACCAGGGGTGGTTCTACCAGGGCACGAAGCCACCCATGCGTTTCAACCATCGCCTGGAGCACTGGCAGTACCACGACCGTGTGACGCGCGAGGTGGAGTTTTCCGACTCCCTTCCCCACAACCGGCAGCTCTACATGCAGGGGCAGGGGTTGATCGAGGAGCCGACGGCGTACAGCACCTCGCTCTCCATCACCGAACAGCAGGCGGAATTGCTGGCGATCGTTGGGGCGATTGAGACGCTCAAGCGTTGGCGCAACCAACTCAGTGGGTTGAGCCGTGATCAGGCGGTTGAGATGCAGGCGGATTTTGAGCGCGACCTGGCGCAGAAGAAGCACAACCTGGGGCGGCGTGCGCGCAACATTCGCGTGGTACGTGCATGACTGGCCCGACCCAACTTACCAGTACGGCGTACGACATTGTCATGCGCCTTGCGGATGGCAGCCACGTCGGCCTGACGCTGGCTGACGACCCCGAGGCGGGAACCCCCGCGTATCAAGCTCCCTCTCTTGTGGATGCCCAGGCCGATCAGCGTCAAGGGCAGAATGACTGGTCGTTCGGGCTGGGCCACCAGGATATGGAAGCGGAGCACCCCGAATCGGCGTTGCAGGTGGCGTCGATGACGAACATGGCGCTTCTTCAGCACCGCCATGCGTACCTTGCGCCGCGTATTGAACCGTTGCAGACCGATGGGGATTTCACCCCTGATTTCTTCCTGGTGACGAGCGGGAGCAAGATCCTGGCTTTTGCGGGAACCGGGGTCTATCGCTGGAACACCAGCTCCACGAAATGGGAGCTGAAAGACACGATGGCGGGCTCGATTTCGGGGCAGCCGGTCGAGTTCAACACCACGGTGTTTGTGCCGCTTGGGAGTTCCACCGCCTACGAGTATTCGACCAACGCCTTCGAGAGCGCGGGAGTCGCATCGAGCTTGACGGACGCGAACGCCTCGGGGTTCACGGTCTACCACAACGATTCCAACGTGCCGCTACTCGTCAAATGGGACGACACGAATGAGGTAAAGACCAACACGGCCGGGATCAACGGTGGGGCACAGTGGGGCAGCGCGACGCTGATCAGTAACACCTCGGCGTCGATTACCTGGCTGTTGCCGATGGGGGGGTCGGCGCGGGAAGACAACCTGATCGTCTTCAAAACGGACGGGCGGTATTCCTTTGACCGGGAAGGGAACGTCGCCGACGAAAACCCGGATTTTCGGTCAGCCCCGTTTGCCACGTTGGGCACTGGGGCGATTGTCTGGCGCAACCAGAATGCCCTCTTCCCCATTCGCAATCGGGCGATCCGCTGGGACCCGTTCGGGGAATCCGAACAGGAGACGATCTACCCGCCTGAAAACGCCTTTGGATCGCGCAAGAATTTCGGGCAACCGCTCTTCATGGCCGGTGACGAGAACTACGTCTACATGGTCATTCAGAACCTGGATGATGACTACCGCATCTTACGGGGGTCCCCCACGGGGTTTCGCGCCCAGGGGGTCGTTTCCCGCGAGCAAATCTGGGCCTGGGATTGGGGGATCGATCTCAGCAGCAACACCTGTGATGCGCTTGCGTATGTCCCCGAAACTGCGACCGGCAGCGCCAACCCCTGGTTGCTGTTCCGGTACGGCAGTGAGGTGCGCCACATCATTCTTCCGCGCAAGGGCCTGGTCGCGATTCAGGACAGCAACACTCGCTATGCCGAAACAGGGGAGCTTATTGGCCCCTGGCTTGACGGTGGGGCGGCGGATCGAGATAAGGCGTACAAGTTCATGCAGATGGACGGCCGCGACCTGAGTGCCAGTTCCACGATTACCCCCGGCTATACAACGGATGTGACGAGCGAGATGGAGGACCTGACCTTCACGGCGCTTCCCCCGTGGGCGGATGCCACGACGGTGTACCAGCAAACCGTCCCGGCCAGCACGGTGGGGCGGAATATCGCGTCGCGCTTCAGTTTCCAGCGCGGGTCGGGGCTGCCCGAGGAGACGCCGGTCATGCGTGGCTACGCCTGGCACGCCTTCTACGCAGGCCAGAAGGTGCAGGAGCGCCGCTTTACGGTCCTGGTGGACGATGGGCTGCTGGCGCAGTCCAACGCGCTGGACAACCAGACGGGGGCGTATATCCGCGATGCCCTCAAGTCCGCCTGGCGGCAGACGCAGCCGGTGCGGATCAAGGTCCCGGAGGGGGATCTGGTCGATTCGCACGTCGTCAGCATCAACCCCCACCCGATCACCGTCACCAGCCTGGGGGCACCGAAGTTCCAGCAGGTGATCGAAGTGGCGATGGTCGATGCGACCGAGTCGGCGGGCAGTGGCGTGATTTATGATACGGGCAGGCGATACGATGAAGGTCACGTATATGGGAGAGCCGACTAATGGCAACCAACGCGTTCTCTAGCAAGACGGCTGGCGTCAGCGAGATCATCGCCACTGACATCAACCAGTTCGTCAACGCCCTGACGGGGGCGGCACAGTACCCCTTCGCCGTCTTTGTCAACGATTCTGTCGACGCCAGCGTGAAGCTCTCTGAGGCGGCGGGCGCACGCAAGTTCAAGGTCTTGGACTCAGCGGCGACTGAGGTTTGGGCGACTGATTCGGATGGTGAGGTGTACTACCGGGGCACCAAGATCACCACCAGCGGGATTCTCAAGCACGAGTTTGGTGGGTTGGAGTTCAACGCCTCGGCGATCACGACCGGCGGGATGATCAAGGGTGATTCCTCTGGGGTGATGGAAATCCTCGCCAAGGGGGCGGCGAACACCGTCCTCACGATGGCGGCTGACGCATCCGATTTCTCGTGGGTCGCGAGCACCGGGGCGATGACGCACGAGGGTTCCCAGCTCACCGAGGCCTCGTCCAATGCGACCAGTGAGACGGACCTGATCTCAGTCACTTCCCTCTCGATCGCCGCTGCGAAACCGATTCTCATTCGGGCTTCGATTCGGAAGACATCCGGCACGAGTGACAATTACAGCTATGGCCTCAAGTTGAATAGCACGGCTGTTGTGCAGGCCGGTGGGGCGAGCGGGATCGCTACATTGGCAACGGGGAGCGCCCAGGCGGGGAGTACCACCATCTACATTCCGCCACGGACGGCCAATTACCTCCGGGCCATGTCAGCCTTCGGTGGCTCTGGGAACCCCACGGTTCCCACCTACAGTAATGACGCGCCAACGGCCGATATTACATCAATCACCCTGTTGTGGAACGGGGCCAATAGCGACACGACCGGCTACTGCGACGATATGCATGTCTATACGGTGGCGACATCATGACCAAGAAACGATACATGCGAGTCAAGGCGACCGGTGCGTGGGTGAAGGATCTGGAGTGGGGCGGCAGCGCCCTGGAGATCCCCCCGGAGAACCACTGCGCCAACATCGCGAAGGCCTTAGACATGGACCCGGCGGAGCTGGAGGCGGTCGATCGCGCGAGCGATCCAAGAAAAGGCACATTTGTTTCGCTTCCACCGAAAGAGCCATCAGAGGCTCCACTGAGCGAGGCTGAACTGAAACGGCTGCGTGCCCTACTCGATTAGTTAGGAGCCCTTCATGGTCAAGATTATTTCCGGTCCCGCTGCGGCCGCTGCGGCGAGTGTTACGACGTATGTCTTCAAGAGCGCCGATCAGACCGTGACCAACAGCACCTCGCTCGTGGCAGACTCGCACCTGACGTTCACCGTGGACGACACGAGTAAATACTTCGCGTTCTGGGGGGCGCTCTACTGCGATGGACCGGCTGCTGCTGATATCAAAATCAATTTCAATGCGAGCGGGAACGCGGACATGGATTGCTTGGTGACGTACGTGAACACAGGCGGGTCATTCACGGGCGAGTACAAAAATGAAGGCAATGACGTTGCTGTTTTCACCGAGGCTGCTGGCACGGAGCACGTCCCGATCGTCTTTTCCGGGAACTTCCATTCCGACTCGTCGACCGGGGATCGGTCGTTTACCATTCACTTCGCGCAGCAATCAGCGAACGCTGGTGACACGAAGATGAAAAAGGGCTCGTGGATCGCCTACGCGGCACTTGAGGATTAAGGGAAAAGAGAATGCCATCTCGTTACGCGCGCACTGCTGATGGGAAATGGTTCGCCGCCTCCATGCATATGGAAGGTGAGCCATTCAACACCGACCTCCAGGAATGGGCAGATGCAATTGGGGAAACCAACGGCTACGCCGCAGGTGAGGTGGAGGGGGTTGAGGTCGCCGACGGCGAGAAAGACCCGCGTGGGCGCGCCAAGCGAATCACCGACCCGATCCCGCCGCCGCCACCCCCGACGCCGCGTGAAGTGGTCAAGGCAGCCCTGTCCCGCGCGGGCACCGTGGCGGAGATCAAGGGCGCACTCGCCGACTACTTCGACGGTCCGGGGTGATCCGCAAGCGCGGCGATAAGTTTGTCGTGACTTCCAAGAGCGGTCGCACGCTGGGGACGCACCGCACTCGGAAGGCCGCGGTCCGGCAACTCGGTGCGGTCGAAGCGTCGAAGGCGCGCAAGCAGAAGCGGCGGAGACGTTAGATGCCGAGGCGCCCATCGATGCCCGACGCCAATGGCGATACCTTTCGCGCGACGACGTGGGTCATGTTGGAGCACCTCGATGATGAACTTGACGCGCAGCGGCGGTCGATCGAAATGCTGCGCGAACGCCTCGACAAGCTCGTCCTGACCACCGTCGGGATC
>Ga0208181_1001107_pt1 | contig 10937 bp, 9 predicted proteins | sample MalvirDeepMed_s6_FD_184244 | JGI IMG/M metagenome (GOLD analysis project Ga0208181, IMG submission 184244) | Marine viral communities from the Global Malaspina Expedition - Malaspina viral metaG DeepMed_s6 (SPAdes) (version 2) | ecosystem: Environmental > Aquatic > Marine > Oceanic | place... | reverse complement strand
TGGTCAGCTTTGCCGACGTGCCGAACGCGCTGCAAACCGGCGTGGCGCAGGGCTACTTCAACCCGCCGTCCTCGGCCATCAAGGCCCGTCACACCGACATCCTCAAGAATTTCGTGCCGCTCGACGTGACCTGCCCCCTGCTGGACCCTCATTCATCGCGAGAGGCTGCAGGTTGGTGCTCTGCTCCCCCAACCTGGGACCGCCGGAATCTGGATTTTCCGGCAGCTTCACGATGACGGGCTGGTGACGCCATCGGGATAATGCATGTCAATCGGGGCGTTATATCCGATCGCGCTATGGGGTCTGTCTTCGTTGTAGTGTCTACGCCAACCTTCCAACTTTTCCCGGGCGTCGGCAAGGCTCATGAACCAGTGAGCGTTCAGGCATTCCGCCCGGAGCTTCGAATTGAACGCCTCGATGAAGCCGTTGTCCGGCGGTTTTCCGGGCCGTGAGAAGTCCAGCGTGACGTCGTTGGCATAGGCCCAGAGATCGAGATCTCGAGAGATAAATTCGCTGCCATTATCGACGCGAATGGTCTTCGGGTAGCTGACCTGGGCGCAGACCTTCTCCAGCGTCTGCACAACGTCCTCGCCGCGGGAAGCGAAGCGTGGATCGACTGCGGGACAGAACCGAGAATGGGTGTCGACGATTGTCAGAATGCGGAGCTTCTTGCCCATGGCGAGCTGGTCGTGAACGAAGTCCATCGCCCAGACATCGTTCGGGCCGATGGCTTCCTGGCGGTCCTCCCGCAGCTTCGCCTTCACCCGACGCTTCGGATGCCTGTTCCTGAATTGAAGCCCCAACTCATTGTAAATCCTACGGGTCTTCTTCATGTTAATCTCCCACCCCTCTCGCCGCAGCAAGACATGCACGCGGCGAGAGCCATACCGCACACGCGTCTCGCAGATCTCCTTGATCCGCCTTTCGACGGCAGCCTGGTGCGTCCGCCGGGACTTGTAGTGGTAGCTGGACGTGTCGAAGCAGATGGCCCCACAAGCCTTCCGGATCGACACGCCCCAGTCGACGCACATTCCGGTCACGATCTCTCGCAGACGCCCAGGCTTCAGACCTTCCGGCGGATCACGTCCTGCAACATCTCCCGATCCAGCGTCAGATCGGCCACGATCTTCTTCAGACGTGTGTTCTCGTCCTCGAGCGCCTTCAGCCGACGCATCTCGTCCGGCAGCAACCCGCCATACTTTTTCTTCCAGTTGAAGTAGGTCGCTTGGCTGATGCCCGCCTTGCGGCAGATCTCAGCGACCGGCGTGCCTTGCTCGCCCTGCTTCAGGATGAAGGCCTTCTGCGCCTCCGTGAACTTCGATGCTTTCATGCGTTTCCGCTCCTCTCCCAGCCAGGAAAGAGTAGCCGAAAACTCCAGCTTCAAACGGTCCAGTTTTCAGGGGGCAGGTCAAACCCAATCGTGGCCGCGACGACTGATCGGACGCCGCCCTTGTCGGGCGACACACCGGTCGCATCGGCTGAAGCGCTGTCGCAGAGGGTGAGCAAGCCGCGAGCGGCAAGGCGGCCCCAGGACGGCTCCCGAGAGAGATCCCGCCGAACCTCAGGCAACACGCAGGAGATGAGAAGACCGCCGCCCCTTGGGGCGACGGCCGGTTGTCGGCAGACCAAAGATCAAGAGGCGAGCATACCGTGCGGGTCGAGAACGAATTTCTTCGCGACACCGCTATCAAAGCTCTTGTAGCCCTCTGCGGCCTCATCCAGCGGCATGATCGTCGCGTTGACGATGTCCGCGATCGGCAGGCGGTCGTGCAGAATGGCCTGCATGAGCTGCCGGTTGTATTTCAGCACCGGTGTTTGGCCGGTGTGGAAGCTCTGCGCCTTGGCCCAGCCAAGCCCGAACCGCATCGACAGGTTGCCGGATTTCGCCGCGTCATCCACCGCGCCGGGATCCTCGGTCACATACAGTCCGGGAATGCCGATGCCGCCCGCCACGCGGGTGATCTCCATCATCTGGTTCAACACGATCGCCGGCTGCTCTCCGCCCGAATGACCGCGCGCCTCGAAGCCGACCGCGTCGACCGCCGCGTCAACCTCGGGAGAGCCGGTGATCTCCGCGATCATCTCCGGCAGGTTGTCCCCCTTGGAGAGGTCGACCGGGGTGAAGCCAACCTTGGCCGCGTGGTCGAGACGCTCCTTGTTGAAGTCACCGATCATTACCACCGCGGCGCCGAGGATCCGCGCCGAGGCTGCCGCGGCAAGGCCCACCGGCCCCGCGCCGGCAACATAAACGATCGAGCCGACGCCGACACCTGCCTGCAGCGCCCCGTGAAAACCGGTGGGCAGAATGTCCGACAGCATGGTCAGGTCGCGTATCTTCGCCAGCGCCTGGTCCCGGTCCGGGAACTTCAGCAGGTTGAAGTCTGCATAGGGCACGGTGACATAGCGGGCCTGGCCACCGATCCAGCCGCCCATGTCGACATAGCCATAGGCGCCGCCCGCGCGTTCCGGGTTCACCGTCAGGCAGACACCCGTGTCGCCCTCGCGGCAGCACCGGCAGCGGCCGCAGGCCACGTTGAACGGCACCGAGACGACATCCCCGACCGTCAACATCTCGACATCGGCGCCGATCTCGATCACCTCCCCCGTGATCTCGTGGCCGAGGACAAGGCCCGGCTCGGCGGTCGTGCGTCCGCGCACCATGTGCTGGTCGGAGCCGCAGATGTTGGTCGAAATGACCTTCAGGATGACCGCGTGCTCAAGCTTGCGCCCATCCGGGGCCTGAAGTTTCGGATCGTCGATCTTCTGAACCTCGACAGCCCCCGGGCCAGTGTAAACAACCCCGATATTGCTCATGTGCGTCTCCTCCATAGATCTTGCACAGGCGAGGCTCCGCATGTCGGCACACCAAGGGATGCAGAGCCTCATTCTCGGGATGCTATCTCGTGGGAGCTGGATCACATGACAAAGAGCGACATCGCCGCGAACGCGCGCGACAGATTGATTTTTCATGACGTGCCGGGCAAGGGCGGCCACCGATGCCGGGCACACCCGCTGCCGTAACCAGGCCCCCCCAAGCCGGGCATGGCGTCAGCCGCCGGAGCAAGCGGTCAGCATGTCAGAAACGCGCCTTTGTCGAACACCGAGCGAAAGCGACTCGAAACTGCGGTTTTCTGGGTTGTGAGAGCGTGCCGTGGCAAGCAATCCCGACCCAACCGCCGAGCATTTCTGACCCAAATCGGACCCTGGACGCGGCACAGGCGAAGCCCCACTATGCGGACAAAGCCACCGTTCGCCCTCAGGATTCAGATGTTGGTTGTACGCAGCATCGTTGCTCTTCGAAGGCCGTTCAGAGATCCAAGAAAAGGCACTTCACGAATTTCTCAGATAGGTTTGCAATTCTCTCGTAATCGCCGATGAGCGATCTCTTGAAACGTGTTTTGGCAAGAAACCCGTCAATGATCTGAACATGGTGGCAGCTTGGGACATTCAGATGTCCCTTGACTGCCTGACACGTCATGTAGGTTCGAAGATCGTTGCCGTCCAAATCAATGAAGACATTCAGATTTTCGTTTCTCTCGCGCGCATAGTCCCCAGCGCCTTTCAACGCGATTGCCGGAAGAAATGAAACTTCCAGCATGCCGTATTTCCGTCCCGCAACCTCGTAGTCCTTAACGGTAATTGATCCATCAACTGGAAGGGCTACGGCCGGGGGGAAATGCTCGGAGACGGTGACCCATGTGCTGCTGACGGAGACAATGAAGTCTCGGTTTTCTCGATGGCTTCTTGCATAGTCTGGATTATCCTGGGGCGTGGGCTGCCCAGTATCCACATTAATCTGAAAGCCAATCTCGAACTCCCAATCGGGCGGCGGATATTGCCCGAACAGCCCCCTTAGGTGCGGCTGTTTTACGTACACTTCAAGATAGGTAATCGTCCGAAGTTCGCCCGGTTCTCCGTCTGACATATCGGCGAGGTCTTGGAAAACAGCAATTTCGCTACTCATTACAATGCCATTGCGAAATTCATCGCAAGACAGGTCCTCCGCAACGACTTCCGAAGCAGCAACTGTCATCAGGCCAGGCAGCACGGTCCAGCACAGTAACAAGGGTACTCTACGGAGAGGATGCTCCACGAGATACCTCTTGGTTTTTGCCAACCCGTCACCAAACCTATCGACGACGTCCCTGCAAGACAAGACATGCTCTGCACCTTGGCAAGAAAGGGGAAATGGGCTCACTGCCGACCTTCGCTGCGTGGGGCATGAACGACAGCTCTTCCTTTGCACATGCGATCCGAGTCAGCGACCTGACAGGAAAGCCGCTTTTGTCTGACACATGACAGCCATGAACGAAAGACCCGCCGCCGTTTCAGGTCCCGCACTGGGCGGCAGGGTCTCCACCGGATCCGGCGCTGACATGTCGTTCGCACACAGCCAATCCGCCTCAAGGCGGATCGCCGGCCCGGTCGATCCCCCATGTGTTAAAAAAACCTTTTCGCAATACACCTTAAGAAATCTTGAACCTGCAGACGGAGAGGCGTAGCAGAATCAGAGACTTCTTGCGGCACTTTATCGCGGGGAGAGGGAGGAGACCCTTTTGGCAATCAAAGGAGCTCACCATGCTCGCCCGTATAGGCGGAGTTCTCTCCGCAATACTGGGGCTTCTGATCCTGTTCTACGGGGGCCAACTGGCCCTCGCAGGCGGCAGCCCGTTCTACGTCATCATGGCCCTCGGACTGATCGCAGCCGGCGTTCAGCTTTTGCGCAGCCGGCAAAGCGGGCTGTGGATCTACGCCCTGACCCTTGCCCTGTCCTTCGTCTGGACCCTCTTTGAAGTCGGCTTCGACAAGTGGCAGTGGATCCCCCGCGGCGCCCTAATCCTTTTCCTCGGCATCCTGCTGGCCCTGCCCTTCGTGGTCAAAGGCCTGAAGGACGCGCCGGCACGGACATGAGCGCCCTCGCTCAAGAGCGGCCCCTTCGTGCTGCGTGCCGTGCTGGCCGTGATCATCGTGCTTGGCGTCGTGTCCTGGTTCGTGGACCCGGTCGTGAAATCCGGCACGCTGCAGGTGGCCGAAGCCGGTGACCCGGCCACCGATCCCAGCGGCGTGCCCTACCCGGCCGATGACTGGGTGGCGTATGGCGGCACCAACCTCGGTCAGCGCTACTCTGCCCTGTCGGACATCAACACCGAGACCGTGTCGGAGCTGAAGGTCGCATGGGAGCACCACACCGGTGATCTTCGCATCGCCGATCAGGACTCGGGCGAGTACACCTTCGAGGCGACGCCGATCAAGGTGAACGGCATGCTGTACTTCTGCACGCCGCACAACATCGTCCAGGCCCTGGACCCGGCCACCGGCGAGCTGATCTGGCAGTACGATTCCAACATGGAGCGTGACCCGCAGTACCAGCACCAGACCTGCCGCGGCGTCTCCTACAACGACTCCAGCGACTACGAGGTCCCGGCGGACAGCGATCCCGTCCAGACCGCCGCGATCGAGGCCGCAGTGGCCGAATGCCCGCGTCGCATCGTCGCCTCCTCGGTGGATGCGCGCCTGTTCACGATCAACGCCGACACCGGCGAGCTGTGCGAGAGCTTCGGCACCGACGGCTTCGTCGATCTGAAGGACAAGCAGCCCAACCTCGAACGCGCCACCTACCAGCAGACCTCGGCGCCGCTGGTGACCGATGATCTGATCGTTCTGGGCAGCGCCATCGCCGACAACTACTACGAGGACAACCCCTCGGGCGTGATCCGTGCCTACGACGTGCGCACCGGCGAAATCGTCTGGAAGTTCGACGCCGGCAAGCCCGACGAGACCGAGCCGCTGGCTGACGGCGAGATGTACGAGCCGAATTCGGCCGTGGCCTGGACCCAGCTTGCCGCGGATGAGAACCTTGGCATGGTCTATGTGCCCTTCGGCAACATGTCCCCCGACCAGGTCGGCATCCGCCGCGATGCCGTGGACGAGGAAATGGTCGACAGCCTCGCGGCGCTCGACCTGCAGACCGGGCAGATGGTCTGGCACTTCCAGACCACGCGTCACGACCTCTGGGACCGCGACATCCCCTCGCAGCCCGTACTGATGTCGCTGCCGCAGGGCGGCGAAGACGTGCCCGCCATCCTGATCCCCACCAAGATCGGCAACATCTGGGTCCTCGACCGCCGCACCGGTGAGCCGATCCGCCCGGTCTCCGAGATGTCCGTGTCCACCGACACCAACATCCCCGGCGAAGAGCTGTCGCCGACCCAGCCGATGTCGTCGCTGAACTTCACGCCGGCACCGCTGACAGAGGCGGACATGTGGGGCACCACGCCCTTCGACCAGATCCAGTGCCGCCGCGACTTCCGCTCGCTGCGCTATGACGGCAACCCCTTCACGCCGCCGGAAACCGGCGGGGGATCGCTGGTCTGGCCCGGCAATATCGGGGTGTTCAACTGGGGCTCGGTCGCCGTCGATCCGGTGAACCACTGGATGATGGCCACGCCGCAGTACCTTGGCTACCGTTACGAGCTGTTCGAACGGCCCGAGGGTGAGCTGGACAAGCGCATGTTCTCCACCGACGGCCCGGCCGGCGAGTCGCGTCCCGGCAACGAGAACCTGGGTGGCCCCTACGCCGTGTCCATCAAGCACCTGCGCTCTGGCCTGGGCGTTCCGTGCAACACCCCGCCTTGGGGCGTGCGCGTGGGCGTGGACCTGACCAGCGGCGAAACCGCATGGAAGTACCGCAACGGCACCGTCGCCGGCCAGAAGATCGCCGGCATCCAGTTCCCGCTGCCCTTCGAGATGGGCATGCTGGCACATGGCGGCGCCCTGACCACCGCGGGCGGGCTGGCCTTCTCCGGTGCGGCGCTCGACGACACCATGCGCGCCTACGACATGAAAACCGGTGAAACGGTGTGGCAGCATCACCTGCCGGCTGGCGGCCAGGCAACGCCGATGACCTACCGTGGCGAGGATGGCAAGCAATACATCGTCATCGCCGCAGGGGGCCATGGCTCGCTTGGCACGACGCCGGGCGACTCGGTCATCGCCTACACGCTGGACTGATCCCGGGATCGGTCTCTGAAAATGGAAACGGCGCGCCGGTGGCGCGCCGTTTTTCATGTCCCGGTCTTGCTTGCCTGTCCGGGAGACTGCGCAGATGGTCAGCCGGCCGCGCTCTGGCGGAGCTCCTCCGTCAGCTTCGCCAGCATCGGGTAGAAGCCCCCGGCCCTGCGCCGCTCAAGGCCGATGCCCGGCAGCTTCGGCCGGATCTCCCGCCGGATGCGCCCGGGCTGCGGATTCATCAGAAGGATCCGGTCCCCGAGCGCCAGCGCCTCGTCCACCGAATGGGTCACCACGATGAAGGCCCGGCCCTCGCGGCGCGTCTGCTGCAATAGGACCTCCTGCATCTGTTCGCGCGCCAGGGGGTCGAGGTTGGCAAAGGGTTCGTCCAGCAGAAGAAGCGGCACCTGCATCGCCAGTGCACGGGCCAGCGCCAACCGCTGCGCCTGGCCGCCGGAAAGCTCAGACGGCCAGTCCCGCGCCCGCGCGCCGAGCCCGAGCTGATCCAGCAGCGACTGCGCCGTCGCCCTGCGCTCGGCGCGCGATGGCTCCGACAGCACCAGCTCCACGTTTTCCGACACCCGCCGCCAAGGCAGGAGGCGCGGTGTCTGAAAGATCAGCGCCGCCCCCTGCCCCGGGCGCGGCGCGGCGCCGGCGAGGGTGATCTCCCCCGCCGCAGGTCTCAGCAGGCCGGCCACCAGCCGCAGCAACGTGGTCTTGCCGCAGCCGGAGGGACCGAGGATCGCCAGCCGCTCGCCCGGCTGCAGATCGAAGCTCAGCCCGTGCAGCACCGGCGGGCCTCCGAAGTCATGGCCCAGATCGCGCAGTCTGAGCAGCGGAGCGTTCACCGGCTGATCTCGTCCCCGAGGGTCGAGGGCCCGAGCTCTTCGAGCACCGCGTCCATCGGGCCGAAGTCGGTGATGTCCTCCAGCTCGACCCGGAAGGGCGTGTCCTCGCCGTTCTCGCGCTTGTAAGGCTGGCCGAGGCTGCGCAGGGAGTAGAGCATCTCTTTCTTCTGCAAGCCGCCGTTCACCGTCCAGCTTTCGCTGTAGGTCTTGGCCAGCTCCGCCAGCGTGGCACGCGCGATGTCGGGGCGATCATCGGCCATGTCTTCCACCCAGGTTTCGGGATCGGCGGCATAGTCCCGCGCCGCGAGCGTCAGCGCGGTCAGCACCTTGTCCAGATCATCCGCGCGGTGCTCCAGCACGTCGGCGGTGACCACGTCGACCTTGGTGACGATGGGCACCTGGCGGAAGAACTCCCCGACGCTGACCAGCGTGTCGAACTCCTCATGCGAGGGCATGGCGAGGAAGCTGCCGATGGAGATCGTGGTGGAGTCGATCCGGCCCGCGCCCAGCGCCTGCGCCCGCACTGCCGGGGCGCCCAGCGGCACGACCTCGAGGCTGTCGAAATTGACGCCGAGGTTCTCGAGCACCAGGCTCGACAGGTCGTAATCCAGGCTGTGCATCCGCCCGACGCCATAGGTCGCGCCCGCCATGTCCTGCAGCGTCAGCCCGGGCTTGCCGACGATCATGAAGGGGATCGCCTTGTCGGACGAATGCACGGCGACGATATCCTCCGCGCCCTCCGCGTGCAGGTCCAGCAGGCTGCCGACCGAGATATTCGCCATCTCGCCGCCGCCGGAGCGCAGGGCGGCGACCGCCATCGGGGTCTGCGCGGCAGGCACCAGATCAACCTCCAGGCCCTGATCATCGAAATAGCCCGCGCTTTCGGCAAGATAGATCAGCGAGTTCGGGACCAGCGGAGTTTCGGTTTCGGTCACGACGATGCGGAACGGCTCCGCCAGCGAGGTCGAGGCCATCAGCGAGAGGCCGAGGGCAAGGGAGAGTCCGGAGAGGGAAAACTTGGGGGAGATATTTGGCACGACGTGGCCTTTCGAGGGTCTGGGTTTGGCGGCACGCCGATGTCAGTGGGCGCGCCACGCACGGTCAGGGGGAGGTGTAAGGCGTCTTTCCAACAGGCTGAGCAGGCCGGTCACGAGCGCGCCGATCGCGGCAAAGGTCAGCACAACGGCGAAGTAGCGGTCCATGCGGTAGCTGTTGCCAAGCGACTGCAGAAGGGCGCCAAGCCCTGTCATTGCCGTGTAGAGCTCGGACACCGCGGTTGCAACCAGACCCATCACCGCCGCCAGCCGCAGCCCTGCCATGACGGAGGGCAGCGCAGCCGGAAGAATGACGTGCCGCAGCCGGGTCAGTGGCGACATGCCGTAGCTGCGGGCCATCTCGATCAGCGCCGGATCGGCCCCGCGCACCCCCGCCTCGGTCGCGATCAGCACCGGCATGACCGCCGAGAGCGCGACGATCAGGACTTTTGCCTCCGCCCCGAGACCGACGGCCAGCACAATCAGCGGGATCAGCGCGACCACGGGCGTCGCGGCCAGAGCGTGCATGAAGGGAGAGATCGTGCGCCCCAGACTGCGAAACAGCCCCAGGAGAATACCCAAGGGCACACCGATCAGCGCGGCGCACCCCACTCCGCCCAGATAAACCGAGAGTGTTTCCCAGATCGCGATCGGGAACTTGCGACGGTCATCCATCAGCATCTGGAAGAAGGCCCGGAATGTCAGGTACGGGCCGGAGATGTATCCCTCCGGCACCAGTCGTGCGAGGCCGGCCCAGCCAAGAAGGAGCACAGGCACGAGCGCGAGGCTCAGCCAAACGTGTCGGGGGATCCGGGCGACCCACGCGAGATCATCCCTGATGGTGCTGATCGTTGCCGTGAACGGCCCCGATGTCCCGGAAGGTTTGAATCTCATCTGATCATTCTTCGTTGGGAATTGCATCGATCCGAGCAGAGGTCCCCCGGTCCGGCTATGAGACCGGGACAGAGCAGCAGACGTGGTCAGACCCTTGCCTCCCATAGAAACCGCCGTCAACGCTCCTGCGGAGGAAAGACCCTATCTTTGAACGAGATGGCGTGACCAAGACCGTTTCTCACGCAGTGGCCCAGAGCCTGAACATCTGTCGGTGCGATCTCGGCCCTCTGGGGCCGTGTTGCGGACCTCATCGGCCTCCGGGATTCACAGCGTGTATCGGGTCGGCCAAGAGCCTGCCATGCGCACACTGGCAACCTGCCGCTACCGCGCGACCATCCGGGGCTCCTGCAATGACGCACCGAAGATCGCTGCTCGTCCGGCTGGAGCAGATCCGGCGACAGGAACAATCCGGTGAGGGCGCCTTCGACATGCGCCGTTGCCCCTCGGCGAGCCTTCGAGGGGGCACTGGTGCCCTTCCCATCCGCCGAAACGGCCGCCTCTGCAAAGAAGACCGGCCCGCAACGGCACCCCGGGGGCAACCCGGCGGCTCGCCCGTAGGATCGGGGAACAGCCGGGCCGGCTGTCATGCCCTTGGCCGGGCCGAGACCCCGGTGAGAAATTTGAGTTCCTTCGCGTGGGCAGATCGCCTCGAGAGACCCCGACGGCCAGGCAAACGAGATCGCGCGCGTGGTCTGACCTGAGCTGGGGAAACGCGCGTCGTGTCCTGAGGGCAACGCCTGCAACACTGCCGTTTCGATCCGTAATCGGAAAGCAGCGGAACCTCAGAAGAAGACATCCTTGATCGGCAGGATCGCCGCGCCCAGGACGGCCGGATCGGTCTGGTTCTGGCCAATGACAAGGGCGGGCCCGGGCATGGGCACGTTGTAGCGATGCACCGGCCGGGGCTCGACCCGGGCGATCATGATCTCGGCCAGCGCCTTTGGCAGCTGTCCCCCGAAGACGATGGCATCCGGGTCCAGCACGCTGTGCAGGGTGCGCACCGCGCGGCTGACCTGCGGCATGACGAGGGACAGCCAGTCCTCCACGCCGGGCCAGCCCGGATCGAAGCGGGCAAGCAGGTCGGGCAGGCCCAAGACCTCGATCCCGGCCCGGCGCAGTTCCGACAGCAGCAAGCGCAGCGCCGGGCCGGGAT
>Ga0208181_1001101_pt1 | contig 10975 bp, 17 predicted proteins | sample MalvirDeepMed_s6_FD_184244 | JGI IMG/M metagenome (GOLD analysis project Ga0208181, IMG submission 184244) | Marine viral communities from the Global Malaspina Expedition - Malaspina viral metaG DeepMed_s6 (SPAdes) (version 2) | ecosystem: Environmental > Aquatic > Marine > Oceanic | place... | reverse complement strand
CGCCTGAACTTGAATCGCCATTTTTCATGGTATCTCCTGCACAACACCCATCGCATCCGTGAGTACTTAAATGAGGCTTATCTGGATGATGTTCTAACCAATCCTGATTCGGATGACCTACACCGTGATTACAGGTATCTTCGACCAGTCCACTCATACGAGTAATCTGTCCATCAGCCCAATCTGGTTGTCTGTATGTATTATTCATTATCGAGTTAATAACTCATTTGCTGATGTTATCAAAACTGCACTAAATCGCATTATTTGCTATTTTCCGCAGGTAGTATCATTATAGTATCATTCATCGCACCTCTATTCCGTCCAACCTTTTTACTACCACCGCCTTTAGCTTTCACACCAACACCACCCCTATACACATAAGAGCTACAAGCAAATCAGAGATTGTATTTCTCATATAGTTATCAAAGTTGCCGTAAGGTTCAACACCTTCCGAGTAATACTCGTATACTTCCCAAGCTACCGCTATGGATAATGTCGCAACCGCTGAAATCCAGTCGTCGAAGAATTTTGATAACGTCCATACGATACCAAGATTGAACAGGAAATGAACTCCAGTCCAATCATCAAAATAGTCATTGACTACACCATTTAAGAGTGAACTAATCGGATTCTGCTTTGCCATTTTGGAAGCTTTCTGCCAAACCATCTTCAAACGCTTTTAAACCAAATCGCATTTGTATTAAGTTAAATTCAGCTCTATTAATTTTATTCATCAAATCATCTCTGTGCTGAATCATCATCTTTTGCTCCATGCTTAATTCGTTTAGTTCAGCTTGTGTGTATTCTTTATCGAACAGCTTATATGTCGGTTCTTTTTCTTTTTTCGGCATATTGTAACTCCTTTATTTGTTTTCTAATGCTTCCACTTTTGCGGAAAGTTCTTGGATTGCGTTATGCAGAATACCGATATAGGTCATCGTATCAATACCAGTTGGTTCGCCTTCATCGTTAATAGAAACAACTTCAGGTAGATGTTCAGCCGTCAGTTCAGCATCGGCAACTAATCCTAATCGTTTCTTCTGCCACTTGTTTTCAGGTCGCATATCTACACGCTTGGCTTCACACCATTCGTCAATCCAAGTTTTCAAATCACCATCAGGCATATTGTATAGTGCTTTTTGCCTGTGAGAATTATCTTCAGGGAAAAGTTCATCCCAAACTGAATACTGTCTTTCGTAGACGGCTTCTATTGCATCCACAGCCTCACTTACTAACTGTTCTTCGGTTACTTCTTCAATCGCTTCTTGTTTTACGCTTGGAATTTTATCAAGCAAGTCCTGTTTAGTATCACCCGAATTGTACTCAAGTGAGTATTCATCCATAAAAGATTTGATTTCATCTTTCGTATTATCAACAGTAGGCAATTCAACATCCCAAGCCATTTCTTCTTGAGCATCGGTTGTTACGACTGTTTCATAGACAGCGTCCTCTGCTTCAACCGCTTCTTCAATCAATACATCTTCACCAAATTCTTCCAATACAGCTTCTTTAATTTCATCTGCGGAAACGAAAGGTTTGCGATTCCACTTTTGAGCAGGACAGGCTAATACCTTATCAAGATAACCTGAAGCATCTTCAATGTTTTCTTTATAGACGGCAAGTGAGTGAGTGTCATAGCCGTCTGCAATCATATTACCACCACCTGAATTAACATCAAGAATTTGACCAGGAGCAGTAGTCCCGATGCCGACGTTGCCGGTGCTTATAACATTCAATCCATTCGTACCGCCGGCAATAAGAGAAAGAACATCAGCCCCAGCTTGTCCTATTCCTGTATCAACGTCTCCTCTGTCAGGAACAAGCGTCGGATTAGTACTGGATGCTGATTCGTTCAATATAGCTGCTCCATCCGTAACATTGGCACCAAATGTATCACCGAATATCTTCCATTTTGTACCTCCTGCAAGGGAAAGATACAACTGATCATCGGCGTTTTCATAAAATCCAGTATCACCATCGCCAAAATTTAAAGTGGGAGTAGCTGCTTCGGCTGTTTGAGGAAGGCGTAATCGTCCTCCAACTATATGCAGCTTTTCACTAGGTCCTGTCGTCCCAATCCCGACGTTGCCCGTAGTCTGTTTTATAACAACTGTTTTTGTTTTCTGCCCAGTAGAAAAATAAATATCATCAAAATTCGTATCCCCAATTATCATATCATCTCCAGAATCAACACCAAAAGCATTTCTTAATGTTCCCCCTGCTTCGTCAAAAGAAATAAAATTAGCGTTTGGTAAATGTATTCCCCCTGCAACATGAAGTTTTGCTTCTGGACTCGTTGTGCCAATTCCTACCCTCGTTGTTGATATTGAAAGAGCTGAATCTGTACCAGCACCATCCTCGATGTATTTAGCTGAAGCATCCGCACCAAGCGATGCAGATGTAATTTTTAATAGTTGCGTATAAGTTGAAGCAACTGTGCTTCCTGTTAAAGCTGCCATAATATTTTCCTAAATTCTCTTATATGTGAATCCATAGCTTACCGCCCAGAATTATTTGACATAGCTATGAATGAAATTTTATACAATATCTTCCCACTTTCGTTGCTCGTTTTCCCATATATCATTTATGGTCTGCCAGAGATCACGAGCTAATCGTGCCGTTTGGGTAACGACACTCGATAATCTTAATCTTAATCCTAACATTAACCGACGTAACCGATACAAGCACCTGAAGCCAGGGTGAATCCTGTCCACCTACCGAAGATGGTCATGCCCTGTGGAAAGGTTTCTCCATCTATAGCAGCACCGCCATTTGCATCAATTAAAGTACCTGTACCTGCATCATCAGGATATAATTGTTCTGTTTCTGCGATTAGACCACCACTACCAGAAGCGAATACTGTATCTTCTATGAATTGGATCGCTACAAATACACCCGTTCCAGCGGCACAGGTTACTGCCGTTGTTCCAGTTACGAATATTGATCCAGCCTGACCTATTGATAAGTTTTGTGCCTCTATCACGGCATATTGTCTTGTTGACATACTATATCTCCTTAATCACTTGAAGATTCACGATAAACCATTGCAAGATCGCCAGAGCCGATTACTACTTCAGACCATTTACCATATATAGTTACACCCGAGGGTACTTCTATGGTTGATAAGCTGTCCCAAATATCTGTATCTATTGATGTGGCACTTACTGTGGTCGTATCTGTATCAAGTGCTGTGATGGCAATATAAGTATGAGCATTAACCGTTGCCGCAGCAACATAATCAGCACCACCCGCACCTGTCAAGATACCGAGTGATTCTACCGGCGGTCTTTCTCTTATATGTGCATTTGCCATTATTTTTCCTTACCCTTTGATGATTTTTTAGGTTTTGGTAATGCTTTTCCGTTTTCATCGCATTCTTCAAATCTTTCTTTTAAAGAATCTAACTTGTGCATCATCGGATCATACATAAAACGCATTCCGTTTGGTTTTTTAAAATATCTTTTCATTGTTTCCTCATTCCAGATGGGCGGGGCGAACCCCGCCACATCATTGATAGATCAATTATGATACATCGGAGAGAATATATACTCCGTAAGCATCCTTGATTTCTACTTCAGCCCAGAATCCAGTCGCAATGTATTCCGTTGTACGGAATGAAGCATTACGTTCAGTTTCTATTCTAAAGAGTCCTTCAGGTCCAACTGCAAGTCCAACCGCTCCTTTTGAGAAGGCGAATCCAGCAGCGTCTCCACCACTTGATACATCTTCGTCAATTTGATCTGACCAGAAAACATTGAATCCTGCTATTGAACCGACCCACCCTGCTGCCATAGCTTCTTCGCCTTTAGCACCTAATAAACCGAGGGCTCTCGCTTTACCAGTATTAGACGTTGAAGTACCTGTTGTATCTACAGCCGCACTATGAAGTAAGGCAATAATACCTTTTGAACCCCATATCTGTTTTGGCGATAAAACTAGGTTATACGGAAAGGGGGCTCCAGCGGCTCGTAATTGTCTCATTGCATCGAAGCAATGTGAGAGAGCTAAAGAAGTACCCGCTCCACAGGAAGTTTGTGAGAAGGATTTCCCCAGTTCTACACAGTCGTCATCAAGTTTTGCTGCTACTGCATTACCTAATATCGCACCAACATTACCCGTTAAATCGTCCGCATTACCCATTCGAGCAAGGTCGGAAACATCAGCACGGATAACGTGCTCTGATACGGTTGCAGAACGAGCAGCAGTTGTAATAGAGGCAACAGTTGAATGATCTGCACCATCTGAAACAGCCGCTACGCTACTTGAAGCAACTTTTGTATAGTCTGGGAATTGTACTGTAATTGCACCCTGTACTGCTTGTTTTGCAGTTACAAGAGGGTACATTACGTTCACATGGTTAAATGCGATGACGGCATCGCCGATGATCTTACCAAGACCACCTTGGGCTACGCCTGTATCTGTTTCAGCCATTATGTACTCCCATTATTAAACCATCCTATCAATACGCAGAGTTCTTATGTCTACGCAATCAAGTAAGGCTGTTAAAAATTTAATCATCATGCGAACTTTTAAGCGTACCCTTACCCCATCCGCTAAACAAACCAATACTATTAGGTTTTTTTCCTTTTTGAACTCTTTCACCTCTTTCTTCATGAATGTCCAGGTATTCATCATAACTGACTTTCTTACCTTTATAAGTGCATTCAATATCATTCCCTCCATTAATCTTGCGATCTTGAAGGTCATTATCAGGATCAAGGCTCTGTTTGAATATATTACCCGCCATAGCCTACTTTAATCTTTCCAGATGTTTGAGGCGTGGTTGCAGTTTGATACCCAATAGGATCAAGAGCTGCCCATTCTTCGAATGAAGCATATCCACCCATCGTTGATGGTTTTGTATTATCGGTTGAAGCCGGGTTCGGCTTCGCACTGATTCTTGCTACATGAACCTCCAGCTTTTCAAGCGGGAGTCCATCGTATATTTCACGATCTTCTTCAGGCAAATACGATAATAACGTATCTCTACGGTTTGTCTGATATTCATCGAAAGCATTAGCCTTTTTATTGGCAGCGTCGAGTTTGCCTTTCATTTCAAGCATAATCTGCTCATACTCACCTTTGGATTCCATTTCCTTCAGCTTTCTGGCTTCTTTTTCGCTTTCCACGTTTAGCTTTAACTCGTCTAATTCATCTCTCAATGTATTTTTAACCTCGACCAATTCCTGAAATCGTGAATAAGGGATTGATTCGACGGGCTGCTTTTCTTCGCCTACAGCTTCGGCTGGAGTCTCATTTACGTCTTGACTTACTGACTGTGGTTCTTCCATTTTTACCTCTTGTTTGAGTGTTTAAAGCGGCTTACTTGCTTTTCCCTGCTTTGAGCCGCTTTTTAGTTTTGTATTTACCAAGTTTTTTCTTTCCGAAAGGGTTACCTTTCTTTTTAGACTTACCTTTTCCCATGATTTCCTCTTATTTAGCTTCCCTGATCATTCCCTTATTAATTTCCCAGTCAGGTTTTCATCTTTATAGGTATCTGGCAATAATTGACACCTACAATTATACTGGCAAATACTAAATCCACTTTGAGGAATACCTATTATTTTCCAATGTTCCATTACATGAATTTCATCAGCTCTCCTATCGCAATCTGGACAGACATTTTTACCTCCTACAGTCTGCCATCTAAATTCCTGCACTCCAGCTTCCGTGAATGTATTTATCGTAGCTCTGTTACTTGCCATCCCTATTCCAGATTTCACAGTATTCTTAATCTGATTTCTGAACGTCCCGAACAATATGCCTCCTGCTAATAGATCGTCAATCAAAGTTTCTCTAATAACATCATCGCTCACTCCATTGGCTCTCATCGTCTGTATTAATGTCGTTAAATCGAGAACCGTCTTTGCTGTTACCGTACTTAATTGATTTGCGATTATAACCGCCATTGCTTCAGCGTTTATTTCTTCAGGCACGTCTAATTTGCTCCTCTGCTAATCCTTCAATCATTTTATTAATATCTTTTTCTATTTTTTTTGTAATCCCGAACCATTCACGTTTTGGTACACCATCGCCTTCTTGATGAAATTTTCCTACATCAGCCATAGTTACATTTGTCCTTTTATATTTTTGTTTATCCCCTGGAAAAATTTCTACTGTCTGATTTTGTTTAGTAGCTGGTTTGATATTTAATTTTCTCATCTTCCCTGTATTAACTAAAATCATACTTGAACCTTTAGCTTTAATTGTAGAAGGCTCTAACTCGTCCATAGGGCCTTCAACACCGTCACCAACATTTAATCTCCTGAAATGATCCTTCTTTATAATGTCTCCTATTGCATTTAAGACTCTATGAAAATCGAAATTGATTTTCCCGAGGTCGAAATCCATTTCTACTGTAATCATGATTTCTCTAAAATCTTTTCAGCAAATTTCACGCCTTCACTGTAGGCTTTGTCTATTTCGTTTATATGTTCTTTCAGGAACGCATCACCAAGAGCTAACAAGTAACCTTCAGGATCTTTTAATAGATCGTTCATATCAATAGCCGGTAATATGTTTTCAGCATGATTAACGACCTCATCCTGTAAGCTATCCAGCTTATCAAGATAATTATGCACCAACTGTGCCAAGTTTTCTTAATCCTTCAAATGTCGGTTGGGTTGGTTGTGTCGCTTCTGTTTCTAATCTCTTACTCTCGTCTACCCTGCCTAATAGCTCGTTTAAATCTTCATCGGTAATATCTGGATTGAAATGGCGTACTAAATCTTCTCTATTTATTAATCCTTTATCTAATTTCCAATCTAGGTCCGCACGTTCTTCCTGGGGGCTTAATGGAAATTCTACTTCGGCAAAGTCAACGCTGTAATTCTCACTAAAATCTTTCCCTGTATGGGCTCTGATAACTTCCCTGTCTATATTGTATCTTTGATGCTCCCAATCTCTCCACAATGGTATATCGCTTATACGTGCCTCTAAATTCTCAATCTCCATTAATCTCAAGGCTTCACCACTGGCAGGATTGCCTGAATCGTCCCATTTGATTCTTAAATGATGATTGATTGCTGTCTGATTAGCTATTGCTTTAGCTGCTTCGATCATCTGCATAAGGTTTCCAGGCGTTCCTTTAAAGTTGAAATCTGCACCTTCTCCTAATATCATCACTTTGTCGATCCCAAGTTTGATCTGTGAACCCTCGTCAATACCGCTTATTACTGGCTGTCCAAATGCAAACCTGGTAGCTAAAGCAATCTCTGTATATGCTATGCCTAAATGAACTGCTGCTCTAATAACGTCGTAAGCATTAGAATTATATTCCGAAAACGATATGGGGATACATTCATAAGGGTTAACATTTTCCTCGTTTACCTGTATGATCTTTCCACCCTGGGTAAATTTAAAATGCTTTCCAGGGATGCCATCTCTCGGCTCTGAAAAGAAAACAAATATGCGATTATTATTCCGATCTCTCCCTATCTCATAACTGACAGCAAACGGTTCACTTTCTCCTTCAACAAAGTATTTCCTATATAACGGGATTAAGTCATATTCTAACTGTTCGTTCTTCTCATTCCACTTTGTCCTTAATCCCATCTCTCCTGTTAGCCATGTCAGCTCTGCAAACTCCCTTGTCTTATTGTCTAACCTGTGAGCCATTTTTTTATAGTCGTCATTTATCTCGCCGTTGATCATTCTAACCGGAGCGTTCTTATAAAGCATCATCCTGGCACGTGCAAACCGAGGCACAATACGCTGCGGAAAGCTGGGTATCTGTTCTAATGTAGATTTAGAGAACCATTTATCTATGTGCTTGTCTACATCGTGATGATAATAGAAGTCCATTGCTGTCTTGCGTTCAGCGGTTTCTTTTTGCAATGTTTCTTCATGGGCTGTCTTTATTGATTGTATTATTAATTCTTCCGATAACTCGGGGATTACTACTGTATTAACGCTACGCATGAGTCATCCAATCCTTATATAAGTCATAATATTTTTTACTAAATGTTTCCACTGCCCTCTCTATCTCCTTCTGGACCTCCCGCTCTTTTCTTTTATTTATATAATGGCCTAATAAAAACATCCCTGTAAATAATAAATTAATCGCTAAAGAAAACCCTAATATCAATTCCATAAAACAGATGTACCAATCTTCTGTACTATAGGGAACTTTATTTCGAGTAAATACGAACAGGCATCAATCATGTGAGAGAGTTCTTGGTTGCTCTTATCTATCCCGCCCCTCTTATCTCTTTGGCATTGTTCTAAATCTTTAATCAGGTACTTACATTTCGGATCAACTGTCATCCCTACTTTATCTTTGGCATCAAGCAGCTTCTTATTCAAACACGCTAACCTATCTTTAACAGCAGGATGAGCACGTCTTGCATATACAGGATAGCCAAATTCTCTTAATATTGCATGATCAGAACGGTTGCTTGTTGTTGACCTGGCCCTCCCAGCTGGATCGGGGAACGTCGGATGCAGCCCCCATTTCTTTTTCATCTCTTTAGCCATTGATTCTGTATTAGAATTAGCCTGTCTTATCTCATCGAAGTAGTGAACTGTCCCATCAGTATATTCACAGGCAAATACCGCACTCATATAGTCCACGTTGAAGTCCATACCTATGAATCTATTACCTGTTAATGAGTCAGCTTTCTTGATGTGTATATCCCTATCAAAGTTATAGGCGGCTCGATTGCCAGTACTTTCAAATGATCCCTCCATTTCCTGACGATATAGCCGCCCATCCATATTAGACTTTAACCGATCGATTTCATCATCGGAAACAAAGCCGCCTTCGATCGTCTTATACTGCCAGGAAGCCCATTCAGGATCGGATTGCCCCTTAAGAAATAGTTCGTACATCGTATCAAATCCGTTCGGCGTACCGATAAACATAGCATCGCCCTGACTTGTAGCTAACATAGGAAGAACGATCTCCTCCCAGACGTGAGGCTTGAAGTAAGCGTATTCATCCAGTATAACACGATTTAAACCCGCACCTCGTAAACTATCCTCATTATCCGCTCCCTTGATACATATTTCAGCCTCATTCGGTAAAGTAACCTTTAATTCTGATTCGTTGATCTTTGCTCTGCCCCGAAATAGTTGTCTCAACAAAGGAAAAGCAATCATCTTCCCCTGTCTGTACGTCGGTGCGATGAACCACCTTCTCTCGTTTGGCAAGATGTCGCCCAAACATAGCCACATTAACGCTAATACCGTCTTGCCCCATCGTCTACCAGCAACAATTACCTTGAATCGTGATTGATCGTTTAATATCTCCTCCCTTGCATTATTTATCGTCAGTTGCATCGCTGCCAGTTGCATGGTTGCCAGTTGCAATTTTCAGCACCGTAATCGGTTCTTGATTTATCGTCGCCTCTATACGGTCCAATGCCCTGCCTTCCGTTCTGTCTGAAAGATAACCAATAGCCCAATGATCACCTTCATAAGCCATTTTAACAACCTTCTTTAATATCGCTTCCAATCGTGTAATTTTTTCATCTTCACCAATTTCTTCGTGCAGAATTGAACGTAAAATGTCGGGGATACAGACCTCTTTTTTTGGTCTGCCATTAGGATTACCTGATTGACCTTTTTTAAACGGTCTACCAACTATCTTCTTGCTGTTGCCTTGCTGTTTATCAGCACTCGGCACGTTCAATCCTTTCAGCTTTGTTTCCTGTAAAATCTTCCCATCTTTTTACTATTACATCACAGTAATGCGGATCAATCTCCATTCCATAGCACTTGCGGTTTGTCTTTTCACAAGCTATTAGTGTTGAGCCAGAGCCGAGAAATGGCTCGATAACTTTTTCCTGACTGCTTGACTTAATAATTCTCTCAATCATTTCAACTGGTTTAGGCGTTGCGTGTCCATGTCGTTCTCCGCCTTTCACCCTGTCGAATCGCCAGACATCTGTCATATTGTCGTGAGTGTTGTCAAAGTATGCCCGTGTTGAATAAAATTCTTTTTTCAAAGCATCATAATCTTTTTTCAAAGTATCATAATCTTTTTTGAAAGCATCATAATCTTTTTTGAAAGCATCATTTTTTGATGCTGATTGAATTGCTTTGTAATGTTCTTCAGTTGGAAACATCCATTGTGAAGTTGTGAAGTAGTGTGATGCAGATGATTTGCCTGTGATTTCTATTATATCACTCACTTTCCATCCCATTTTTTTTCGTTCTTCATCTAAATAATGCCGTATTGATTCCCAACCTTCCCAATAATTATCAGCGTTATTATTAAATCCTTGTTCACCTAATACAAAGAAAAGACAGCGTTCACCATTAACTGCGAACTGTCTTAATCCTTTCATTCCTGAACGCCCCCACGATGTTCCTTCTTGAACCCAATATATTTCATTCCTAAAAGTCAATCGTTCGCTATCTTTTAATCCACCCACATACCACAATCGCCACAAATCTTCAGCATTTCCCCAGATGTAAGCACTCCCATTATCTTCTAAATATGGTCTAAATGATTCCCACCAATCCATTTGAAAAGCATCTAATTTTTCACGATAAAGGTTGTCGTTGATAATTCCGTCTTTTTCCTTTCCCATTCCATAGGGCGGATCAGCGTGTAGTAATTCAGCCCTCTGTCCATCCATCAATCGTTCAACATCTTCCTTCTTTGTTGCATCACCGCATAAAACTCTGTGTTCACCCAATAGCCATAAATCACCAAGTTTGGTAATCGCTTCTTCTACTTCGGGAATTTCGTCATCGTCAATTAAGCCTGGAGTTTCTTCTTCATAGAATTGCAAATCATCTTCAGTAAATCCCCAATCAGTCAATTCACCCACATCAAAGGAATTAGCTAAAGCGTCCCAATCCCATTCGCCTGTATTCTTATTCAGCCTGATATTCAGTTCCCGTTCTTTGTCCGGGGTTAGCTTTACTTGAACGCATGGGATCGTTTTTATATTTAATTCCTGTGCGATTTTTAGCCGCTGGTGTCCCCCAACCAAAATATTCATCCTGTCCTTATGTGTATTAACAA
>Ga0208181_1001091_pt1 | contig 11062 bp, 9 predicted proteins | sample MalvirDeepMed_s6_FD_184244 | JGI IMG/M metagenome (GOLD analysis project Ga0208181, IMG submission 184244) | Marine viral communities from the Global Malaspina Expedition - Malaspina viral metaG DeepMed_s6 (SPAdes) (version 2) | ecosystem: Environmental > Aquatic > Marine > Oceanic | place... | reverse complement strand
CAGGCTCAGGGGCACGCGCTTCGAAGTCGACATCACGCTGCTCTGGGCGAGCGACGGGAACCCAGGCGCGAAAGCCTCGATCGCGCGGATGCTGGCCGACACCGCGGATGGTCAGCGCGACAGTTCCTCCTGAGACCGCCTCAGGGCGTTCGGTCGCGCCCTCCGCGACGGGCGCACGTCAGCGGAACACACTTGCTGCGATCTCTCGGGCGAGCCCGTGATCGAGGTCGTGGCCGTTGAGAAGGCGATACCAGAATGTGCCATGGACCATGGCCGACAGGAGGTCCGGGTGAGCAGAACGGGGCAGCTCTCCGCGGTCCTGCGCCTCGATCAGCAGGCGGGTGACCAACTCTTCGCGCGGTTTGACGAAACGCTCGCGGAAGGCGTTCTGAAAGTCGGGATCTTCCTGCGCGGCGGCGATCAGGGCGCGCAAGGTGCCGCCATCCGAACCGATATGATCGAAGACCCTTTTCAGGAACGCTTCCAGATGCATCCGGCACGAGATGTCGGGCGTCAGCGATGCCGGCTCCGCGTTGCGACCGGTGTCTTCGAAAATAGCGTCGAGAACCAGGTCCGCTTTGGTTGCCCAACGGTTGTAGACCGATTGCCGCGCCACCCCGGCCTCCCGCGCGATCGTGGTGATCGCAACGTTCCGATAGCCGCGCTCTCGCACCAATCTCAGAGCGGCCTTTCGAATCGTATCGTCCGCCGCCCGGTCTCTGGGGCGGCCTGGCTTGCTTCGCTCTTCGTGCATCTGCTCCTCCCGCCTCGACTGGGCAACACTTTGACCAGTTAATGGACTCACGTCCACTATTAAGTTATTGGACTTCGGTCCACGAACTGATCCAGAGAGAGCAGCCCATGCACACAAGCCCCTCCAAGCCACCGCGCACCAGCGTTCTGATCGCCGTTCTTGCGTTGCTTTCGATCTTCCCGCCGCTGGCCACCGACATGTATCTCGCCGCGATTGGGGTTCTGGCACAGGACCTCGGCGTCAGTCATTCTGCCGCCGAGCTCTCTCTGTCCCTGTTCTTTCTCGGTCTCTGCGTCGGGCAGCTTCTCGTCGGCCCTTTTGTCGACGGGTTCGGGCGCAAGGGGCCGCTGCTTCTGGGCACGCTGCTGTTCTGTGTGACATCGGCGCTGCTCCTGGTTGTCGAGGATATCGCGATCTTCAACGGATTGCGCTTTCTCCAGGCGATCGGAGCCTGTGTCGGGATGGTGGTCGGTCGCGCGATCGTCACCGATCTTTATTCCGGCAGGCAAGCGGCGCAGCTCATGACCCTGCTCGTTATGCTGATGACCGTTGGGCCGGTCATCTCGCCCACCCTCGGCAGCCTGCTGCTCGGGGCGTTCGGCTGGAAGTCGATCTTCGTCACCATGGTGCTCATCGGTCTGCCGACCCTCATCCTCACGAAACTGGTGGTTCCCGAGACCTTGCCGCATGAGCGCCGGTCGCCTCATCCGTTCCGGGCTGCCCTGCAGACCGCACGCCGGCTGAGTGTGCACTCTGCCTATCTGATCCCGATGCTGGTCACCGGGCTGGTTCAAGCTGGATTGTTCGCTTTCATCACCGGCTCGTCCGGCGTCTTCCAGGGGGTCTACGGCATGAGCGCGACAAGCTACGGGCTGACCTTTGCCGCGATCGCGGCCGCTCTTGCTGTCTTTGGTCGCCTCAACAGCCTGTTGCTCAATCGCTTCACGCCGGCGCAATTGCTGTCCTGGGGGCTGCCGCTCTACAGCCTGACGACACTGGCGGCGACGCTGCTGTCGGGAACCGGGACGGTCTGGATGCTATTCGCCCCGCTCTGGATCGCCATGGGTATGGTTGGCCTTCTCACGGCAAATGCGATGGCGCTTGCCATGGCGGCCGCTTCGGACGGGGCCGGCACGGGTTCGGCATTGCTGGGCGCGGTTCAATTCGGTCTCGCGTTCGCGGTTTCGACCTGCGTTGCGCTTGGCGGGACGGGCAGCCCGCGTCCGATGGCGTTGGGAATGTTCGTGCCCGCGGTCGCAGCGACACTGCTCTGGGCTGCGGCACATCAGCGAACGCTGTTTCAACGCCGACGAGGTTGAGCGGCCCGCGCCACCCGGTGGCACGGAGGGGGCATGAGCCTTCAAGACGGTGATCGACAGGCGTCTGCCCATCCGACCGGCGGCAAGGACACCGAGAGCAGCTCGTCGCGACCCATCCGCAAGCCTCGGCTGACATCACCGCAGCCACGGGCGGCCCACACGCTCGTCGTTGCGCCGGATCACCGGATGTGTGCCGCGGCGGGGCCCGGTGTCGCAATCCTGACGCTCGTGCCTTGATATGCGTGAGGGAGTGTTTCGCGGCGCGCTCGTAGAAGACTCAGCGCCGAAGGCGAGGCGAGGGCCGCGTGGCAAGAGTGATCGAATCTATCGCTTAAACCCCTGAGAAAACTTGACTTCACAGATTTCGCTGAAGGTTCTCCGCTCAACTTAAAAGTGACTGTTGACAGCGACGCTTTTCTGCAGTCATTTTGTAGGACAAATAAAGGAGGAGGGGTCAAGATGCGGGTCACTGCCGACATCCATCGCGCGTTTGAAATCGCCACAATCGATGACAGGCTCTACGCCGCATTCATCGAGCACATGGGGCGTGCGATCTATTCGGGCATCTATGAGCCGGGCCATCCGGAAGCCGATGCCCACGGCTTCCGTCGCGACGTGGCGCAGATGGTGCGGGATCTGAACATTCCCGCGATCCGCTACCCCGGGGGCAACTTCGTCTCGGCCTACAACTGGGAGGACGGTGTCGGCCCCAAGGAGGATCGCCCGGTGCGGCTCGACCTCGCGTGGCGAAGCAAGGAGACGAACCAGGTCGGCATCAACGAGTTCGCGGTCTGGGCCGAGGCACAGGGCATCGACATGATGCTTGCCGTGAACCTCGGGTCTCGGGGGATCTCGGATGCGCGCAACTTCATGGAATACGTCAACCATCCATCCGGCACATACTGGTCGGACCTCCGGCGCAGCCATGGCGTGGAAAACCCCTACAACGTGAAAATGTGGTGCCTTGGCAACGAGATGGACGGCCCCTGGCAGATCGGCCACAAAGAGGCCAAGGAGTATGGGCGGCTCGCCGACGAGACCGCCAAGGCGCTGCGCCAGCTCACGCCGGGGGCCGAGATGGTCGTCTGCGGCTCCTCCAATGACGAGATGCCGACCTACCCCGACTGGGAGCGCGGCGTGCTCGAGGAGTGCTACGAGAATGTCGACTACATTTCGTTGCACAAGTATTTCGGAAACTCGTCAAACGACACGCTGAACTTCTTCGGCAAGGTCGAGGAGACGGGCCGATACATCCAGTCCATTGCCGGCGTGATCGACTTCGTGAAGGCCAAGAAGCGCGCGACGAACGACGTGCATATCTGCTTCGACGAGTGGAACGTCTGGTACCACGTCCGCGAGGAAGATCAGCGGCGCTGGAAATCCTGGGACTGGCCGGAGGCGCCCGACCTGCTCGAAGAGACCTACAACTTCGAGGACGCGCTGTTCGTCGCCTGCCTGCTCAATGAATTCATCCGCCGCTCCGATCGGGTGAAGATCGCCTGCATCGCGCAGCTTGTGAACGTCATCGCGCCGATCCGTGCCGAGCGCGGCGGGCCGGCGTGGCGGCAGTCGATCTACTGGCCTTACCAGCTGGCGAGCCTCTACGGTCGTGGCACGGCATTGCGGGTTTCTGTCGACAGCCCGACCTACAACTGCAACGTGGCCGACGACGTGCCCTATCTCGACGTTGCAGCAACCCACGACACCGCCGGGGGCACGGTGACGCTCTTCATCGTGAACCGGCATCTGAACGAAGCCGCCGACCTTCGGGTGTCGCTGACCGGTTTCGCGGGCGCCACGCTGCTCGATCACCAGGTGATGGCCGGCCATGACCTGCGCGCCACCAACGGCCCCGGCAGCGAGGCGATCGCGCCCGCGACGGGCAGCGGCGTGGCGGTCGAGGACGGCACGCTCGGCGGCAGTCTCGCGCCACTGTCCTACCACGTCGTGCGGCTGAGGGTCTGAGCCATGTCCGGTGTGAAGCTGACCAACGTCAAGAAGGCCTTCGGTGGACACGATGTCATCAAGGACGTGTCGCTCGAGGTTCCGAAGGGGGATTTCGGCGTGTTTGTCGGACCCTCGGGCTGCGGCAAGTCCACGCTTCTGCGCATGATTGCCGGCCTCGAGGAGACATCCGGCGGCAAGATCGAGATCGGCGGCCGCGACGTGACCGCCGTCGAGCCCGCGCAACGCGGGGTCGCCATGGTGTTCCAGTCCTACGCGCTCTACCCGCATCTGAGCGTGGCGGAAAACATGGGCTTCTCCTTGCGCCTGGCCCGGGCTCCGCGCGCCGAGCGGGAAGAAAAGGTGCGTGAGGCCGCCCGCATTCTGCAACTGACCGACCACCTCGACAAGAAGCCCTCCGCCTTGTCCGGCGGGCAACGTCAGCGCGTGGCGATCGGCCGGGCGATCGTGCGCGAACCCGACGTCTTTCTCTTCGACGAGCCGCTTTCGAACCTCGACGCCGAGTTGCGGGTGCAGATGAGGCTCGAGCTGACGCGCCTGCATCGCCAGATCGGCGCGACGATGATCTACGTCACGCATGACCAGGTCGAGGCGATGACGCTGGCCGACGACATCTTCGTGCTGAAGGGCGGCCATGTCATGCAGTCGGGTCGGCCCCTGTCGCTCTACGATGACCCCGACAATCGCTTCGTGGCGGGCTTCATTGGCTCTCCGGCGATGAACTTCGTCGATGCGGTGGTCAGCGCCAGTGACGACACCGGCTTTACCGCCCGCGCCGAGCAGGGCGAGCTGCGGGTCGCGCTTCAGGGGCCAAGGCCCGGCGCCGGGACCCAGCTGGTGCTGGGAGTGCGGCCCGAACACCTCGCGCCGGTCGAGACCGGCGGGATGCCGGTGATGGTCGAAATGGCCGAGGAGCTCGGCGGCAATTCCTACGTTCACGCACGCGCGGCATCCGGCGGGGACATCGTCTTCGAGCGCCGCGGCAACCGCGACAATCTCGAGGGGCGCTCCCTGAACATCGGAGCCCCCGCGGACAAGGTCTTTGCCTTCACGCCCGAGGGAGAAAGGCTTCGTTGAGACGGCCGGCCGGGGCCGGCTGCGACAGGAGGGAGACGCGCTTGCGTCTCGAAATTCAGGAGGAGGACAGCAATGACATTCAGGACACTTGCACGGGCAACGGCGCTCGCGGCGCTGGTCGGTTCGGCAACGCCGGCGCTGGCGCAGCAGACCATCACCTGGTGGGACTTTTTCGCGGGAGGTGACGGCGTGCGCATGAAGGCGCTCATCAGCCAGTTCAACGAAGAGCATCCCGACATCCAGATCGAGGCGACGACCCTCGAATGGGGCGTGCCCTTCTACACCAAGATCCGCACATCCGCCGCCGTGGGCCAGGGTCCCGACCTGATGACCTACCACCTCTCGCGCATGCCGCTCGGCCTCGAGGAGGGCGTGTTGACGCCGATCACCGAGGCCGATCTCGAGGCCGCCGGCCTGAGCGAGGGCGACTTCTTCGAAGGTGCCCTCGACGCGGCCAAGGGACCGGACGGGACGCTTTACGCGGTGCCCTTCGACATCCACTCGGTCGTTCTCTATTACAACCGCTCCTATCTCGAGGGCTCACGGTTCCTCGATGACGACGGCAGCCTCACCGGCATCGAAAGTGTCGCCGACTTCGAGGAGGCTATGCAGGTCGCCGCGGAAAACGGCTCGGCCACGCCGGTGACCTACGCCACGGGGGACGATGGCGGGGTGTTCCGCGTCTTCTATACGCTGTTGTCGCAGCAGGGCGGCACGCTGATCTCGGATTCCGGTGAGGTCCTGCCGGGCGAAAGCACCGAAATGGCCGAGCGCGCCATCGAGATCATGACCAAGTGGCAAAACGAGGGCTGGCAACCCGAGCAGGCGCTCTACGAGGCCTCGGTCGCGCTGTTCACCTCGGGCAAGTCGGCCTTCCAGATCAACGGGGTGTGGGAAGTACCCACGATGAAGGACCTCGAGGACAGCGGCGACCTTGGCTTCGAGTGGGGCGCGGTCGAGATCCCCAAGCTGATGGACGAACAGACCACCTGGGCAGACAGCCACGCCTGGGCGATCCCGGTCCAGGGCGGGGAAGAGATGGACCCCGAGACGCGTGACGCGGTGATGCAGGTCATCGGCTGGATGGAGGAGCACGCCATCCAGTGGGCCGATGCGGGCCATATTCCAGCGTACAAGCCCGTGGCCGAGAGCGAGGAATTCGCTTCCATGGAGCCCAACGCGACCTATTCCTCACTGGCCGCGAATGCCACTTACGAGCCGCGCAGCAAGGTCGCGGGCGTCGCCTCGCCGGCCTATGATGCGGCGGTCAACATCATCTCTCCGGCGATCCATGGCTACCTCTCCCCCGAGGACGCCGTCGCCCAGATGAAGTCCGAGCTGCAAAGCCGCATGGACTGAGACGGATCGCATCCCGCCCGGACTGGCCGGGCGGGATGACGCTGACTTCGGGAGGAGACTTGAGAACATGGCCATGATCCACAACAGGTCGCGCCACAGGTTGACCGCGTATTCGCTGATCCTTCCCTTCGTGGCCATCTTCGCGCTGGTCTTCGGCTACCCGGTCATCGAGGTGATCCGGATGAGCTTCACCGACGCGCCACTGATCGGCGAAGGCGACTGGGTTGGCTGGGACAATTATGCGCGGCTGTTCTCGGACCGGCTGTTCTACACCTCGGTGGTGAACAACGGATATTTCGTCGTGCTGACGGTGGTGCCCACCACCGTGATCGCGCTCGTGATCTCGCTGGCGGTCAATCGCCTGTCGGGGCGCATGCAAGCGCTGGCGCTGGTGTTCTTCTTCACGCCCTACGTTCTGCCGGTGTCGGTGGTCACCCAGATCTGGGCCTGGATGCTGGATTTCCAGTTCGGCATCCTGCAACCGGCACTGGAGTTCTTCACCGGCAAGCCGGTGCCCGTCTTCAAGAACCCGCACTGGGTGATGCCCGCCGTGGCCGTGGTGACGATCTGGTGGACCAATGGCTTCAACGTGCTGCTCTTCATTGCCGGTCTGCGCAACATCCCCGAAGAGCTCTACGAGGCCGCCAAGCTGGACGGCGCCACGCGGCGGCAGCTTTTCTTCCGGGTGACGTGGCCGCTGCTCTGGCCGGTGACCGCTCTGGTCCTGACCTTGCAGCTGATCCTGCAGCTCAAGATCTTCGATCAGATCTACCTGCTGTCCGAAGGCGGCCCCTTCAACTCGAGCTACGTGCTCCTGCTGATGGTCTACCGCGAGGCCTTCCAGCTCAACAACGGGGGTTACGCCGCGGCGGTCTCGCTCGTACTGTTCCTGCTGATTGTCGTGATTTCGGTCCTGCAATTCCAGCTGCTGCGGATCGGAGGCAAAGAGAAATGACACGACAAAGACGCTTTGAGAACGCAGCGCTTACGGGCCTTACCATCGTCGCCGGGCTGATCTGGATTTTCCCGCTCTACTGGGCGTTCGTGACCTCGATCCGGTCGGAAAACCGTGTGGTCTCGGACGAGGCCGGGCTGCTGCCGGACGAATTCAACCTGAGTTCCTACATCGATGCGCTGTTCAACACGAGCCTGATTGACTGGTACATCAACTCGATCGGCACCTCGGTCATCATCACGGCCGTCGTTCTGGTGACCGGCATGATGTGCGCCTATGCCCTCAGCCAGATGCGGTTTCCCGGACGCAAGGTGCTGTACCTTGTCGTGCTGGGCAGTTTCATGGTGCCTGCGCAGGCACTGGTGGTGCCACAGTTCGTGTTGATGAACGATCTGGGCCTGATCAACCGCTGGGGCGGCATCATCCTGCCGCAACTCGTCGTGCCGGTGGTCATCATCGTCTACAAGCAGTTCTTCGACGCGGTGCCCAAGGAGATGAAGGAAGCCGTGGTGCTGGATGGCGGCACCGATTACACGCTTCTCTTCCGGGTCTACCTGCCGCTCAACTGGGGCATCACGACGGCGCTGGGGATCATCACCTTCATCATGAGCTGGAACGCCTTTCTCTGGCCGTTCCTTGTCATCGCGACCGAAGACATGATGACCATCCCGGTCGGCATCACGCAGGTCAACGACGCCTTCGGCGTGGCCTACGCGCGCATCATGTCGGTCGCGCTATTGGCTGCGGCACCGGTCGTGATCGCCTACCTGATCTTCCAGAAACGCGTGACCGAAGCGGTGATGATCTCCTCTGGCGTGAAAGGCTGACGCGCGGGACCCCGCACCACCGAACCCATGGACCGTCACGGCTGCGAAGGCCGGGGCGGTCTCTTGCCGGGGGTCCGGGAAAGCGCCGCCTGCGCGACGGCTGTTTCAGCCCTTGAGGGTCGGCAGGCCAAGATCGAAGACCGTCGTGCCGCGCGAGTCGAGCAGCGCCGTATCCACCAGCTCCGCCATCAGGCGGCGGGCGCCGGCCGGATCGCGCGCCTCGATCCGCTCGAAAACCGCGGCATGTTCCTCGACCGGGTTGCGGGTGTGCGGGTTCGACATGTCGCGATAGCGAAACGCGGTCGTATGGGCCACCGCCGCGCAGATGCCGGCCTCGAGGGAATGCAGCACCGGGTTGTGCGACCCCACGAGGATCGCGCGGTGAAAGCTCGCATCCGCGGCATGCCAGCTGTCCTCGGTCATGTCGCAGTAGCGCATCGCGTGCAGCGCGTCGCGGAAAAGCTGCAGATCCTCATCGGTGCGCCGCTCCGCCGCGAACGCGGCCGCCGGCGGTTCGATCATCGCGCGCATCTCGTAGAGCGCCCGGATGTACCAGTCAGGCGGCCTGCCGCTCTCGAAGCTCCAGCGCACGACGTCGGGATCGAGCAGCGACCAGTCCTCGCGCGAGGTGACGCGGGTGCCGCTGCGCGTCCGCGTCACCAGCATCCCCTTTCCCACGAGCCGCCGCACGGCCTCTCGATAGGCGCCGCGCGAGATCCCGGTCTCCGCGAGGAAATCCATCTCTTTGGGAATGGCCTCGCCGCAGCCATAGGCGCCCGACACGATCTCGCGCCCCAGCCAGTCCGCAATGGATTCGTTCTTGCGCTTTTCCGGCCGTGCCCGCGTGTCGTAAGAGACCGCAGGGGATGAAATTTTGTCCGACATATTTCAAATCTATGGATTTGCCGGTGCAGGTCAATCGAGCTTTCACCCACCAAGGCCGAGAACAGCGACTTTGCTTGACGCATCGCTCCCATCCTCGGATTCGTGCCTGCCGAGCGGGCGCAAGATCAAGGGCTGTGGCCAAGGCCGCCCGCGGAAGGGCCACCGAGGACGCCCGCCGGTGCTTTCAGCACAAAGCGGCATGAGCCGCGCACGCCAACCGCCTCCCCGGCGATATCACGACGAAGCGGGCCGGCGTCGTCCCACCCTCGCGCACGGCACCGGGCACCAGCGCGCGCGCGCTCCGACCCGATGGTGCAGCGGTCAGGTCTGCGGCATGCCCTTGCCCGGCCCGAGACGCTTTTGCGCCGCGATGCGGAACGGCGCGTTGGGGCCGCCAAAGCCCTTGTAGCCGGGGCCGCGCTGCACGATCTCGAAGAACATGCCACTGGCGAAGGCGCGCGAGTAGAGCTGGAAGAACTCCGCCTCGCCCTCGCGGTCATAGAGGATATTGGCGGCGCGCAGGCGGTCGAGCAGGCCATCGGGCATGTCGAACCGCGCGGCGAGGTCGTCGTAGTAATTGGCCGGGATCGGCAGCGCCTCGAAGCCGTTCGTGGCCATCTGCTCGGCGGTGGCGAAGATGTCGTCGCTGGCCAGCGCGATATGCTGCACCGAGGCTCCGAAGGTCGAGGCGAGAAAGCGGCCCGCCAGCGTGCGGTGGGTCTCGGCCCCGTTCAGGGTGATCTTGAAGCGGCCGTCCTCGCTTTCCACCACCTGGCTGCGCACCAGACCGTCCGGGTCGATCACGTCGACCATCGGGGATTTCTCCATGTCGAACAGCGTGGTGTAAAACAGCGACCAGCTGAGCATGTCCTCATAGGACATGGTCTGCGCAAGATGGTCGATATGCGTGAGGCCCGCCCCGCCTGAGGGCGCAGCGTCGGTGCGGGCGAACTCCACGTCCCAGACGCTGTCGAGCCCGCTTGCCGCGTCGATGAAATGCAGCACCGAACCACCGAGGCCGCGGATCGCCGGGATCGCCAGCTCGCCCGGGCCCGCGGGCTGCGAGAACGGCGTCGAGCCGAGCGCCTTGGCGCGGGTCACCGTGTCTCCGGCCGACGAGACCTGCAGGCCGATGTCGCAGACCGACAGGCCGCGGGTGTTCCAGACATGGCTGGCATGGCCCTCGGTCTCGGAGTTGATGACGATGCGCACGTCGCCCTGCTGCCACAGCGCCACCTGCTTGTTGCGGTGCGTGGCGACATTGGCGAAACCCAGCGTGCGCAAGAGCTGCGACAGCGTCTCGACCTCGCCGTCGCGGGCGGTGAACTCGATGAAGCTCACATCCTCGGCGCGCACCCGCGGCGGGATCTCGGGCAGCTCGATCTGGCTCTCCGGCTCGACCCGGCGCACATCGTCCATCAGCGCCACCAGCGAGCGGTAGCCGTCCTGCGCGGTGGCCTTGGCGTTGGAGCCGCGGAACTGGTCGTTGAAGATCTCGAGACTGATCGGGCCGGTATAGCCCGCCGCCATCACCGCCTGCATGAAACGGCGCACCTCGAGATCGCCCTCGCCCGGCATGTTGCGGAAGTGGCGCGACCAGTAGAGCAGGTCCATCTCGATGGCGGGCGCGTCGGCCAGCTGCACGAAGAAGATCTTGTCGCCGGGGATCGCGCGGATCGACTCGGGGTCGATCTTGCGCCCCAGCGTGTGGAAGCTGTCGAGGATCAGCCCGACATGGTCATGATCGGCGCGGCGCACGATCTCCCATGCGTCGCGATGGTCGTTGACGTGGCGGCCCCAGGCCAGCGCTTCGTAGCCCACGCGCAGGCCCCGACCGGCGGCGATCTCGCCGAGCTCGGCAAGATCGTCGGCAGCCCTCTGGATGCCGCCGAGGGCGCGCGGATGCACCGACGAGCAGATC
>Ga0208181_1001089_pt1 | contig 11078 bp, 26 predicted proteins | sample MalvirDeepMed_s6_FD_184244 | JGI IMG/M metagenome (GOLD analysis project Ga0208181, IMG submission 184244) | Marine viral communities from the Global Malaspina Expedition - Malaspina viral metaG DeepMed_s6 (SPAdes) (version 2) | ecosystem: Environmental > Aquatic > Marine > Oceanic | place... | reverse complement strand
ATGTCTAACACTTCATTGTGACGTATCCGGTGGTAGTCAGCCATCCTCTCCCCTGCCTCCTTCGCATCATCGCTTAAGGCCGAGAGCTCTTCGTTTAGGCTTGTCATGGTCTATCCTCCCTTTATAGAGATTCTATGCCGAGGTTGTTCTTGACTCGGATGAGAGCGGCTCCGACGGTGCGATGCCGACCGTCGATCCAATCGGTCAGCGACTTGCCGCCGAGGGCGCCCTTGACCTGCTCCCGTGTGACGCCCAATTGGGTCATGGTGTTGGCAAAGTCCTCGATTGTGTCGATGGCCGGCATCTCGTTTATCACGATCTCTCCGTCCTTGTCGTACACCACGTCGGGGCCTTCCACATCTGGAGGCGGGGAAACGGGCTGTGGGACGCTCTCAGGGGCCTCTGGTGGCACCTGCGTGGCCTCGGGTGCAGCGGAGATCCACTGATAGAAGAGGCTTGCAACCTCGAGGAGGTCGCCGGCAGATTCCTTGTCTGGCAGATAATCGATGGCCGCTTTCAGTGCGGCCTGACGTTCGATGCTGCGGCGTTTGCTGGGATGGTCGGCCTTCATAGGCTGTTCCTCCCAGGCTGGCGCTCGCGTGACGGCTGGCTTGGATCGAGACCACTCCTCGGGCGAGGAATTGTCCTTGACCTGCCCTGATGGACGAGGGCGAGGGCTAGCGGGGGCATCTGCGGCTTCAACGGCGTCGATGCCCCACTGGTCGATCTTCCATCGCCAGTCGTAGTCATGGTCACCGTCCTTGCCGTCCTTCAGGTCTCGAACGGAGACCATGCACTTGACGAGGTCATTGGCCCTGGGTATCTGGTCTACCCATGAGCAGTCGATCCAGAATCTCTCGGGATATTGGGACCAAGGCACTTTGCTCTCTAGCTCGTACTGGTCGCCATTGCGGCCCTCGACAACGCTGGCTTTGTTGATCACCAGCGTAATGGCGCGTGGTTGTGGTTGCTGGGTCATCTTGCCTCCTCGGGTAGCGGATGAGTTGGGTTCGGATATCTGCGATGGCAGCACGTCAGGCACGTTCGGACGTGTACGTTGCACCGGCTATCACGGTGGACGGTGCGCTTGCACCTGCGGCAGCGTGCGCGGCCCACCTTGATGAAGTCACGGTACTTCTGTCGGACGGCCTCGTGCTCTTCGGGCGTCAAGAGCGGCATGGTGCGTAGGAAACTGTCGCCCTCGTACGGGTTCGGGTTCGGGGTCATTACAGGATCTCGTCCGGGTGGTAGCGAGCGTCAAGCTCACGCACCAGTGCGTCCGACATGGCAAGGATCTCGTCCTGGCTGTAGCCTACGCCCTCGACGGTACAGCCGTAGGAGTGCAGTCCCTTGCTGGTCGTATCGACGCTGATTCGGTATCGGAATGTTCGCTCGTCGGAGATCAGGCTGGCGTCCATGGCATCTATGCTAGCCATCGGTTCCCTCCTCCTCCTCAGCTTGTGCTGCCAGCATCAGGTCAAGCGCATCACTCGGGATGAGGATGCGACCCCCGATGCGTATCGACGGAATGTTGCCTGCGGCGATCTGCTTGTATACAAAGCCTCTTGACAGCTTGCCTTCAAGCGGCAGCAAGAACTCCTTCACCGTTATATATTCCTCGGCTGTGCGTCTCGCCATTTATGATGCCTCCTTTGACACGATCTCTCCGTCCCTCTCCGCTCCGCGCTTGTGGAGTTCCTGGTCACACCACTGCATCGCGCCCTCCAACGCGATGATGTACGAGTTGCCCCAGTATTTAGGTGCATCACCACATCTGAGGTAGTGCTGGCTGAGTGCGTCGTGCATGACGCGGAGGCGCTTGACCGTCATCTTCCGTGCCTCACTCATTGCGATCCCTCCTCCTTGAGGTCCAATGGTGCATCAGGCGGGGTGGACCCCTCAAAGTTGGGATCGTATCCGAGTTCCTTGGCCTTCGCCAAGTCCACCTCCGCTTCCTTGGACATACCAAGGGTTTCGTACGTCAATCCTCGGATGTGGAAAGCCGAGGCGTTCTGTGGGTTGAGGAGAATGGCCTCGTCGTAGTCCTGTATGATCTTGAGGATTTCCTCCTTTTCCTTTTCTTCCTCTTTGGTCCTTGGGCGGGACCAACGGTGGCCGCAGATCACGCATCGCAGCGTATCGTCAGACGCCCTATGTCGGACGTTGTGCAAGCCACAATCTGGGCATTCTGGCGTCTGGGGAACCTTCTTGCGGGGCGTTATTTTTGCCATGTCATTCCTCCTAGGGAGATGTCTAAACTATCGTCCAACTATCGGGCCTACGGTGGCTCTGCTAGGCAGGCCGACACGTATGTAGTGACATAGTCGGCACTCGTACAGGATGCGGCCATTACGCAACGGTCTGATCGGATCTAGTTGGCAAACGTGTTTCTCGAAAAACATTCTTCTCCTTCCGGTAGTGGTGGTGGGCGGGGAGGTGATCATGCTAATATATTGCTGATCACTGGCGTGATCTCCCTCCTCTCGGCGGGGCCGTAGGCCGCCCTCCTACGGCCCCCACGCTCTCTCTCCATGCTAGTGGATGTTTGGTTGTGTGTCAAGGAAAGCTCGAGCCTCACGAACGTGGTCGCACTCGGCTCGCGTGGTGTTCGGGGACCGGGGACAACTGGTGCATAGCCATCCCCATCGATACGCATGGACGGGCACGCTCATGTCGGCACTGGTTTTCCCCGTCGGGATCGGAGCGTCGGGGTCTAGCGTGACCAGGTACGTCCCCGGCACGGTGCAGCTCACTACCTCTGGTTGCATACGTCCTCCGTTGCTGTTTTAAGGCTGCTCTACGGCCCTGACAGGCCGGTCTACGCCGATCAGGCACCTAGCTCTGCCTTTGCCTCTGCCAGGGTCTGGTAGTGGGGGCAGACCGAGTCCTCCCACCGCATACCAGTCGGAGAGTGGTACGAGACAACGTACCACCGGCCTTTGTGTTCCCCGGCGGCATAGGCGCACGGTCTGATCAACTCGCCTCGATACCGGTGGACTTTCGTGTACTTCGCCATCACTCACCTCGGCTCTGGGTCGGCTCTACGTATCTGATATCGTCCTCGCTCATGTAGTCGGGCACCCAGTAATCGGCTGCGTCGCAGTCCCAGCAACGCTGGTCCTCGGATAGGTTTTCCCCCTCGCATTCGGGGCATCTCCTGGTCTCGGCGCCCTGCCGAGGCTCGGCCCTGGTCGCATCGTCAGCCATGATTCCTCCTCCTTCTCATTGCCTCGCTAAGTTGGATGTAAGCGCGTGCTGCCACTGCCGGAACGACTCCGTTTCCAATGGCTCTGAGTCGTCGGTCCACCCCGGTGGGAGCCCCATCAGCATCTCTGCAAAACGTGGGTTCAACCTGCGGCATGACGGAGAGCAGGTATGCCCATCCGGCGTGGTCGTTGGGGCCTGGGGGATAGAGCGGGAGTCTGGGTTCTGCCAGCTCTTGGCCTGTCGAGGCAAGCCCAGCTCGTCCTTCCGATTTCCGCCCCTGCTCCTGAATGAGTCGCTCTGCGGCGTGGGCCAGTTCGTAGTCGCCATCCCCAGAGTCAGGCCGAAGCCGTTGCCGTTGATTCCCTGTTCCTTGATTCGCTGGCGGCGTTCCTCCCAGTTCGTATCCCCCTCGCCATGCGTCGTTGCGTTCGGCGTGGGCCAGCGCCTCGCCATTGCTGATAGGTGTGGTGGAGGCGTGTTTGCCCTTCGGCTGATTGGTTGGTCTGGGTTCTTGTACTCCGTACTCCTCGGCGTGGGCCAGGATGAAGAGCCGTTCTCGCCGGTGAGGTGCGCCTGTTTCTGACGCCGTGAAGAGTCCCTCCTCAATTTCGTAACCCATCTCTCGTAGTTCGGGTCGTATGGACTCCCAGTAGAATCGGAGGATGCCGGGGACATTTTCAAGAAAGAGGTCTGGAAGTCCAAGCCCGTCGGCGATTCGGAGGACTTCTCCTGATAGCTCTCTGGGATCGTCCGCTCCGAGCTGGCTTCCCGCGACGCTGTGTGGCTGGCACGGGAATCCCCCAGCGAGGATATCCACCTTGCCACGCCACGGCTCTGGATCGAAGGTTCGCAAGTCAGACCAGATAGGCGCTGGATCGAGGGAGCCGTCCTCCATACGCGCCGCAAGGATGCTGGCGACGCCGAGTTCGTTTTCCACGTAACAGACCGTGCGAGTTCTGCCAGCCAGGGCTGCGTGGAGGGCCAGCTCGATGCCTCCGATGCCGGACGTGACGCTGAGTACGTTTCTGGTACATGTATCCACATTGATTCCTCCTCCGTGGCTCCAGCGTGGGTAATTAAGTCTTCCCATGCCGGGATTAGCCGTAGACTAACTCGCCCGTGCGTCCTCCAGTCTCGCAATGACCCGCTCGGCCTCGTACCACGTCATCACGCCAGCGGCGATCAGTGCTCGGCATTCGTTGATCACGTCCGTCATCTCTCGTCCTCCTGTAGTCTCGTGACGGCATTCCTGAAGAAGTCCTCAGTGGTTCTTTCGATTTGCAGCAAACGTCTGTATTGAACACGTAAATTGTTAACTGGGAATGCCAGTGCGCCACAATCGTCATCGGGGCATTCCCTAGTTGTAGCTATACCTCCTGGGGTTAGACGCATGTGTAAATCCTTGGCCTCCGGGAAGTCCTCCTCGTCGGATTTATATCCACAATTGTCACATTCGTACTGATTTGGCTCGCTATAGGAAGTCATGTCTACCCCTCCCTCCTCTTTCTCAGGAATTCTTTCTCCCGCTCTTAGAGTGGAGGTTGCGGGAGAAAGAATTCCTGGTGTTTTATATATACGGGATTCGGTCCATCTTGAATCCCGTATATATACCTACTTCGTGGTCAAAATCTTTTGACCGTCCCGGATGCCATATAAGTAGGCCCATATCCACTCGTACAGTTCCCGTTTTGGCAGAACGGGACTGATATACCAGTCGCCATGCCTGACGAGCTTCCAGCCCTTGGTGAAATTGTGGATGCGGAAGCCCTGGCTATCGTCGGTGAACTCGTCACCGGTGACTTTGAGGACGCGGAAGCCCTGGCTGTGGTTGGTGACCTCGTCCAAGTATTCTGCCATATGGTCTAGATCGGCTTTCAGGATTCTGTCTGTCATCAGTCCCTCTCGTCCTCCCGGCTGAACCAAGTCAGGTCCGGGCTATTGTCCCAGTCGAGGCCGTTTTCCTCGGCTAGCTGGTGCATCGCCATCCACACGTCTGGGAGGCCGTAGTCTCGGACCATCTCTGCCGTGATCGTCCAGCCGTCATAGCCCTTGAACTCATTCTCGCCCCCACAGAGGCGGCACGGCATCCGCATGGCGTTTAAGAGCCCCCGCACGTCCCCCCAGCGCCCGCTATCGTGTGCCCAGATCACTCTGTGGCACCCCAGGCAGAAGACCATCGTTCCAACCGCTTTACTAGACATTGCTCTCCCTCCTCAATCCCGTGGCCTTGGCTATTGCGGCTTGACGCGCCTTGAGTCGCTCGGCTATCTCGAGGATTTCCTCGTCCTCCAGGTAGACCAACGGGCGGTCAAAAACGACCACGCAACTGGACGGGTCAACTCGCATGGAGTCCTCTGCGAGATCGTCGTCGAAAAAGGTACGGTTGGAAAAGATTCGCCACCCCGTGCCGCGTCCATCAGTAGTAAACTCCATCAGTCCCCCCTCTCTTGGCTCTGCTCGACCGCTCTCGTCAGGTATGCACGAATGCCCTCGACCACCCAGTACTCATTCGGGTCGTTTTTGTAGTAATCCTCGATCTCTTGCTCCATAAAGACGGCTACGTCCTCGATACTCTCCCCCGCCTGTACACGGGCAACGTATGTGTCCACGCCAGAACGGCAGTTGTCGTACCAGTCCCCGGCCTCGGCCCAAGAGACGTAATCCTCCTCAGATATACTGTCGGTCGCGGCCTCAATCGCTCGTTCGGCGACTGCGATTGGGCAATCGCACCCCCACATGGACGCTGGAGCCATCCCAGACCACGGCGCATACTCACAAGTGCGCTCATGGGTACGCACCACGTTGTTGCTGCCATCCCAGATCACCTCAGCGTGGTCTAGTATGGCCTGAGCGTGATCCGCAATGTCCTGCATCAGCGCATTGGCGGCTTTGGCTAACGGCGGTCCCGGCAGGTAGTACCGGCGCACTAGGCCGTGCCAAACGTCCATTGGGACCGCGTTGCCGATCTCTGGGTTGGTTTGGGCGGACATACGTCCGGTGCGGAGGTCGAGGGCGATGAAACACGCCTGGGGCTTGGTCTCATTGGGATAGATATCGAGTAGATCCCCTAGGTGCTTGACTGGCAGTATGGATAGGGTGATCATGCGGTCACCTCCTCGGTGGTCTTGGCTATGCCGTAGAACTCGCCCCAGAGCAACGTGATATCGGTATCGCCGCCCAAGGTATCCACGTAGTCCTGCACGTACTGACGGCCCTCCTCGGTGAGGCTGCGCTCAAGGAAGAGCTGGCACTGGCCGCAATGATCAGGCGTATCGGACTCGCCCTCGCTGGAGTCATACGCCACCGGGTAGGAGCATGAGTCAGGATGCTCTCGCTCCCAGGCATCTGGGTCTGGCAGGGTGGCGGCGATGGCCTCGCCGCACGGCTTGCAGTACAGGTCTCCGTCGAACATGTAGATTTTCATCAGTCCCCCCTCCCTCGGCCCGTGGCCTTGGCTATGGCGGCATATGCCAGATTGCAGTCAGCCATGAAGGAGTCAGGACGGGAGTCGTCTTGCAGTTCCACTGGCTTGTACGGCCCTGATCCCAAGGGACATTTGCAGTAATCGCCAGAACCCCTTGCTCCACATTCACAATTGTCTGATGCGTTGATGATGTTAGACAATGCGTGGTAGGCCCTTGTCAGAGCCGCCAGCAACTCGGGCGCGGATGCGGCGAGTCTGAGGTTTGCCAGTTCCTCGTCTCTATCTGGCGTGTAGCCGTTCTCATCCGAGTAACAGGCACGCCACGGCCCCTCTGTGTGTCCCATCTCGATCCCCTCCTCGCGCCGTTAGCCCCGGCACTGGGTGCTATTGCCCTCGGCTACCCTCGGTTGGTACAGCCGTTGAGCGGGAGGAACCCTTGCTCCTCCCGCTGGACGGCGGTCTAACCTCGTTGTGTTAGAACCTTGAGAGCCATCTCGTACTCCCAGTCAATGTTGTCCTTGAGCGTCTGATTCCGCATCCTCGCCTTAACCTCGCCGTGCGTCTCGGAGATGCGATCGATATCTACGCCATGCAGCGCTGCCACAATCATCCGCACCTTGAGAATCTTCGGCGGGTTCATTAACAGATCGAAAATTTGCTCCATCTCGATCCCCTCCTCGGTGCCGTCGCCCGGCACCCTGGCCTAACGTCCGAGCGCACGCGCCCAGCTATCGGCGGCTTGTGACCGGCCACCGGTGAGTAGCAGAGCGAGCGTATCGAGCGCGTCGTATAGCTCTGGACCGGACATATCGAGGGACCGCGTGCGGACGATATCATCGCAGTCCCACCGCACCCCAAATATGGTGCCGAGCCAGCCCGTCGAGCGGTGCCATTTCACCAGCCGATGCAGGACGTTGGCGATGGGCCGTTTGTCCCGTTGCGGGGTGGACCGTAGCATCCTCCCGGTGCGGCTGTTTAGGACGCCTCCGACGGCCTCGCGGACAAGGTCCGCATCGGGGAGCCTCACCGTGCCGTCCAGGGTCGCACGGTGGCGCTCCACGAGGTCGCATAGCCTCGAAACTCGGATATCGTGTATGTCTGCCATGTCTCCTCCTCCTCGGTGCCGTCGCCCGGCACCCTGGCGCTAGACTACGTTCGGGTGGCTCTCGATCCAGTCCCAGGGTTGATAGCCGCTCCCCGTCATCGTACTCAGCCACTCCTCAGCGTTCTCTTGTACGGCGTACCGATCTGAGCCGCACCAGCCGTATTCGCAGTCATTCGGAGCCTCGCATTCACCGCCTACGTTGCCCCAGCAATCGCCCTCCGAGTCATGCTGGTTGAAGTAGAGACTCAGATATCTATCCTCGCTGAATCTAGCAAGGATGGCGGTGCCATAGTTTCCAGCCACGGCCTTGATATCCAGCATGGTGCCATAGTCTGGTGCATTGCCCTCCTCAATGGCGTCTCTGTAATCGGCCCGGAATGCCTGTAACGTGGTCTGTGCCATGGCTCCTCCTCTATTGGCCGGGGCTATGGGTTGCGCGGTAGTCTTGATCGTTCGCATCGTCCACGGGGTCCAGGGACCGGCGGTAGCGTGGGCACTCGAGGCCGTGGGCGCCCCATCGGAGGCAAAATTGAGCCTCGGCGTCCAGGTCTGCCACGTAGCAGGTGCAACCGTTCGGCTCGGAGGCGGGGACCGCCTCGACGTGCTTGAGGATGGTTGCGGCGTACTCCTCGGGGCCGTACGCCTTGAGCATGTCAACGCCGATGGCTTTCATCACCTTGGTGATCGCCTCCTCGGGTGACGCGGCATCCACGCTGCCGATCACCTCGTCGCCGCGTTCATACAACATGCTGGGGTCTGTATCAATGACGTTATATTTCACGGTGCTATCCGTTTCTGGCCTTGCGGCCGGAGCTATGGGTGGCGGCGTAGACTGATTATAACAGGTTGTGTGTTTGTGTACAACTAGGCTTAATGGATACCTATTACGACGGGGACACCGTCGAAGCGGCTCGAGCCGCAAGCGTGACCGTCGGGTATGCAATTGCCACATTTACCAGGGCATACGAACACTTTACCGTATCCCTTGCTTTTGGCGATATTGCGCAGGGCTTTTGCCCATGCTTGCCACGCTTGCGGCTCGTCCGCCTTGACGGGCATTTTAGAGTCGACTGGGAGCGCGTCGAACGTTCCGCGATAGCACGATAGCTTCTGTATTTTTGCGAGTGTATCGCGGCCGTACTTGCTACCGCTTGACGCGTTCAACTTATAGTTAGAGGGAAATTTGCGGCCGAGTTTATCCCATAGCAGTAATAATTCCCAGGATTTAGAGTAGCCATATACGGGGACGTCTGGCCGAGTCTCGAGTAATTCAAACCAAAATTTCATAGTTTTTAAACTGTCGAAGTCGCCGTCGACGTATAGCCTAAGATCACGTCCAGACGGTAGCGCGTCGAATGCTTGCGTGATAGTGGCACGGCCGAGGGTAGTCTTTAACAGATAGAGATTCTGGAGTTGTTTGAAAAATGCATCGGGGTAGCGCCATGATTTGAAGCTATAGCAGAATTTCAAGCATGGTCCAGCGCCCACGCAAGGGATACCAGGTATCGCAGAAAACGTGATGAATGGTAGCTTACCGTTACCATCCATGCCGAATATCGGCCATTGTGGGACTGTCGGATTGTCAAGGAATAATTCCCACTTGCGCCAAACATCAAGCCACTTGCTATCAGCTTGCGGCCACTTCGACGCCTTGCCGTTTTCGCAACGAGCTGGGATAGCGTAGCCTTGTGGCATTATTGGACGTGGTCCGCCGTCGATGTAGGCTAAGGTTTGCGATACGAGCGCTGTACAGTCAGCCTTGCTTGTGTAGATACCCACTTTGCTATAACTCCCTATGTGTTTACAGATTGCCTTGGTTGGTTGTTTGTTTGTGGATATGGTAGTGAGGGGCAACTTTATGTCTTATATGGCGCCTCCAGTGTTTTTGCTTCCGGACCGTTCTCGGAGTAATTCGCGATTGATAGCTTCGATGTAGGATGGTCCAGCTTGACCGGCGTTGTCGCCAGTTTTGTTGTTGATAGCTTCAACCCATGCATCCCGTAGTGCTCGAGTAACCCGGAAGCTTACAACGACGGTATCGGCGCCATTGTGGTACTTCGTAGCGCGGTCAGCTTCAAGGTCCAGGGCTTGCGTTCGTCGTTGTTGCAAAGCGGTCATGCGTGCGCCCCCGTCGATTTCGTTGGTCCTATGGACCATTTTATAGTGTGTGTGTGTGTAGTGCAAGGGGATAATCTAGCAGATTCACACGAGTTTTGGGCAATTGTGCTAGAATGAGCTGGCGCGATAACACGCGCGGATGTGGAATAGCCTGGACGGAGGACCGTCCTCCGTCTAGGTGATGCAAACAACGGCCATCGACGCCCTGGCTTTACGGGATGACTATCCACCCTAGGTAGCATACTCGGTGAGTAGCGGCCACACTCCTCTTATAAGGGCGTCGTCCGTCTAATTCACTACCAGGCCATCAAGCCCCTACCGTCTACGGTATCAACCCACGGTGGACCTGAACCTAGCATCAGGCGTCATAGCCTACCGAATACAGGGGCTGATAGCTACCGACGCCATAAAAAGCTTGTCATGGCGTCTCATGGCCGTCTAGGCGCTACCATGGGCACCCGTAGCACGCTACCAGATGGCTACAGCAACTAGCTCGCATGTTCTAGACTTTTGTCAACATTCGACCTGGTATATAGCGAGCCGGTTGCGGTTGGCCGGCCCCTATTATTATGTATGTAGCCTCTCACGGAATTTACGTTGTTTTGGGTGTCTGTGGTAAGGTAGGGGTCGGTAGCTAGATACTGAGACAGGAGGGCTATAGCTATGCCTGTAGTGGGACGTGGTAAGAAGAAGAAGGAGTTTGCTTACAGCAAGGTTGGTAAGAAGGCGGCGGCGGCGTATAGGAAGAAGTTGGAGAAGAAGAAGAGGTGATTGGGGGAGTTAATGAAGATATGGGGTCAGGAGGTGGGTACGGAGGGTTGGTTGTGCCCAGTCATTGTTGGTCATGTACTAGGAGAGGACTGGGGGTTATGTAATTTGGAGGCGGTCTATTTAGTAATGGGGACGATGTTGTGTAGGGGTCATGCCACGCGATCGAAATGGCTTGAGCCGTCTAAGACCAAGGTATGTACGGCAACGACTCATGTCACTATTGCGGGGATGAATAGATGTTTGTGCGGGGCATCGCTTAGGGAGTAGGGATATATGCCGGCTGGTAGAAAGAAGAAGGGGGATCGTCATCCTGCGGAGATACTGAGGTATTACCGGGATTTGATCGATGATCAGATGACGGAGGTTGGGCAGAAGTTGACGAAGGTGGAGGGGTGGGACAAGTTCAGTTTGAACCAGAGGTTGTATCTGTACGCGAGGGTGGATACGGCAACG
>Ga0208181_1001075_pt1 | contig 11176 bp, 13 predicted proteins | sample MalvirDeepMed_s6_FD_184244 | JGI IMG/M metagenome (GOLD analysis project Ga0208181, IMG submission 184244) | Marine viral communities from the Global Malaspina Expedition - Malaspina viral metaG DeepMed_s6 (SPAdes) (version 2) | ecosystem: Environmental > Aquatic > Marine > Oceanic | place... | reverse complement strand
CTCGTGCTCACGAGTTACGCGCTCGTGTTCAAGGCACTGGTCTCATGATTGCGCTCGCGATTATCGTCGCTGTCGCATGCGCCGAACTTCTGCGCCAGTTCATACAGGGAGACCTCAATGCCGACGACTAAATATCTCAATGAAAAAGGGCAGCGGCTACCATCGGTGACCCAAATTATTGACCGCACGTGGCCTAAGCCAGGATTGATAGCTTGGGCAAACAAGGAAGGACTTGCTGGTAGGTCTCACACGGTCGTGAGAGACCGGATGGCTAAGATTGGCACCCTAGCGCATGAGAGGGTCTTTTCAGAGCTGGGAGGGCATGCATTGCTCCCGCTGGACGAGAGCGAGTACCCGCAAGACATCCAGCAGGCCGCGAAGGTGCCTCACTATCACGCTCGCAACTGGTTCGAGGGCAAAAAGTGGGAGCCGATCCTGGTCGAGCAGCCCCTCATTCATGCGCGTGATGGATTTGGTGGGACGCCTGACTGGTATGGAATGCTGAACGGTAAGCTCACCGTGCTGGACCTGAAAACGGGGCGCAATTTCGCCGAGCATGGCGTCCAGTTGGCGGGCTATATCGAGCTGCTGAAGGCTAACGACTACGACGTTGAGGAGGCTGTGGCACTATACGCGCCACGGACGCTGACCGGAAAAGCGAATTACACGCGATGGGAGGAGGATAGTTTTCCAGTTATTGCACGAGCATGGGCTGCTGTAATGGAGCTATATGCCGTGCGCCTGATCATTGGATAAACAGCAACATATAAGGAGACAGAGATGCCGTTCCAAGACGTAACAACAGCAGAGGGAATCCCCGAAGTATCGGGACCAGTCAAGGTTGAGTGCCTATCCATCGAGGACGCTACTGAGGGTGAATTCGGCCCGCAGATGCGTTGGAGTTTCCGGGTTTGGGACAATGAAGGAACCGAGATCACGTGGCCCGATGGCACCACCTTCGAGTGGCATCAGTACACCTCTGACAAGACATCACCATCAGCGACCGCGACCCAGTGGGCTCAAGCGCTGCTCGGTCGTCCCTTGCTAGAGAATGAGCAGGGGATCGCCATACAGGAGGCGCTCATCGGGACGAAGGCAAACGCTTTCGCTGAAACTCGCACCAGTGCACGCGGCAACGATTACAGCAAGATATCGGCAATCTCTCCGATTGCCCAGACTGCCCTCGAGCCTGAAGAGGAAGCCGTTCCCTTCTAAGACATCTGCCGTGTGGCGGGGTGGGGCCGGAGTCTCGGAGGGGGCTCCGGCCTCGAGTACTGCCCCTCGGCGGTTAAGTGACTGAAAACAGTCACGCTGGATGCTCTAGGGGATACTTCCAGGCCGTCGGGGGACAGTGTTCGGGGGACTATCGGAGGATGAGTGGTGCAGGAAGATCATAAAACAGACCCAGCGACCGTCATAAGCGTACGAAAAGCAGTTCAGCAGGCTATCGGGCTCGGCATCTCAGTCGTGCCAGTCGCTGAGGATGGGAGTAAGCGCCCCGCGCTGCCTTCCTGGACAGCGTTCCAGAAGCGCCAGCCGGGCTCAGATGAGCTGAACGCGTGGTTCGGGTACGACAAGAGCAGCACAGGATGCGGCTGGATTATGGGTGCCGTGTCCGGTATGGAGTGCCTCGATTTTGACTCGCGGGGCGCCTTCGAGGCATATGCCGCACTGGCTCAGGACATGATCCCGAGCACGTGGGAGCGCTTATGTGCCTACGTGGAGCAGACGCCGAACGGGCAACACCTGTTCTGGCGCTGCGAGACAGTCGAGGGCTCTCTCAAGCTGGCCCACGACGCTTCTGGGAAGACTGTCATCGAGACACGTGGAGAGGGATCGTACGTTATCACGGCACCGTCATACGGCACCGTCCACCCTTCAGGGAAGCCCTACACAGCCACCGGCACGCCGGCGGATATTCCCAAATTGACCCCAGACGAGCGGAATACCGTGCTCGCACTAGCCAGGAGCATGGATCAGAGGCCGCGTAAGGCCCCTGAGCGCCCTGAATACGTGAATGTGGGCGCTGGTGCAGGTGACAGACCGGGCGACGTGTATCAGCAGCGTACGACGTGGGCCGAGGTGCTCGAGCCGCACGGCTGGAAGATGGTTAAGCGCCACGGAGACGAGAGTTACTGGCGACGTCCAGGGGCCGCGAACGCTGAGGGCGTTGACGCAACAACGAACTATAAAGGCAGCGACCTGCTCTACGTGTTTAGCACCAACGCCAGCCCGTTCGAGACTGAGCGCGGGTATAACCGCTTTAGCGCATACGGGCTGCTCGAGCATGGTGGCGATTACTCGAGGGCAGCGGCAGAGCTGGCGCGTCAAGGGTTCGCCTCAGATGTGCAGGAACCGCCCCCAGCAGTCACAGAAGTCATTGAAGAGAGCACACCAGAGCCAGCCGTCATCACTGGCCGGCGCACGTCGGCCTACACGTTCGACCATGGGTGGACTCCTGAGAGCTTCATGGGTCGCTACATTGCCTATGCGGCGGCAAAAACTGACGCACCACATGAGTATCACGAGGCGTGTGGCCTGAGCCTGATCGCCACATGCAGCCCCAATGCGCGGACGTACCTTGACCCCTGGCCTGACGGACTGAGTACGAATCTCTACATGCTCATAGTGGGCGCCACGACAGCCAGCCGAAAGAGCACCAGCCTCTCGATAGCGCGCCGGCTGATGGCATCAGTGGGCGTGGACAGCGTGCTCGCTGAACGCATGACCCCCGAGGCGATGGTGGAGCAGCTATCTGGACGACCCAGGGCTGGCTCGTTACTCATCGGTGACGAGTTCGGGGAAGCGCTCGACAGCATCCTGCGGCGTGACAACTATATGAGCGGCCTGAGGGAGCTGTTCCTCGCCCTGTATGGCTCTCGTAGATACAAGTACGCCCGACGCTCGAAGCGCATCGCTGGCGGTGGTCAGCAGTCAGACATTGACGAGATCATCGACCCACACCTGACAATCCTTACGGCGTCCACAGGCTCCATCTTCGAGGTGCTGAGTAGCCGCGATGTACAGACCGGTCTCGTGCCTCGCTTCGCCATTGTGTACCCGCAACACCAGCCACCACGCCGCTCCGTCTATGAGCGTGCCGAGAACAGCAGCGAAGACGAGAGCTGGCTACATAACTATCTCCAGGCGATCTATCTCTGGGCGCATGCAGCCGGGGAGAGCGAGAGAGAGATTACGGTCGAGTGGGAAGAGGGTGCGTTGCTGATTGTTGATTTCATTAGCGAACAGATCGAGGCAGAGGCTAGTGAGATCACCTCTAGACTCGGCCCCGCAGCTATCAAGGTAGCGATGCTCGCCAGCTTGAGTGAGAGCCCACCGAGCTCCGATACCATCACAGTCGAAGAACCGCACGCCGAACAGGCTGCGCGGGTGATCGAGCGGTGGAAGGTCGATGCCCTGCGGTTCGAGGATGAGATTGGGGGCTTATCGGCTTATCAGAGACGGACTGAACAGGGAATCGAGCGCACGCGGAAGCTGTTACTCAGTGGAGGAGGCACTGTGGCTCGCTCAGTGATCAGCAGGAGCCTGAAGCTTGAAGCACGCGAACTGGACCGCCTCGAGGAGACGATGGTGGACCGCACAATCATCGAGGTCGTGCAACAGGAACGCGAGGGAAGTGGACGAAGAGCCAAAATGTGGAGGCTCATATGAGGCCGCTCGCCATCAGCCTGCTGGCCTGCCTGGCGGCGCTGCTCGCAGCCGCACCAGCCGCAGCACGGACGAGTCCAGAACCATTCACTGACCCAGCGTGCTCCCCAGTCACCATGGAAACGATGCCGCTCGAGGAGCTGCTCATGCTCGACCCGGCATGGATGCTCCCCAGCACCCCGGAGGAGCGCGTCAGGGAGTACCTCAAACGCTCCCCATGGCCTCGCTGGCTACACGCTCAGGCGCTCGCTGTCATAGCCTGCGAGAGCACCTTCAACCCGAACGCGATCGGCGACGATGGTTTGGCCCTCGGCCTGCTCCAGATACGTACCGATTACCACCCACAGCTCGCACTCATGGACCTGCTGGACCCTCAACAGAACCTGCTCGCTGGCTACGTAATCTACCTGGAAGCCGGGCGGTCGTGGAGTCCATGGACGTGTCAGCCCTAGAATTGATAGAGCCACCTAATCGCAATCAGTCTTCGCCATACTCGACGGCGATACGACGCTCAATGAAGTCATGTATCGATGCATCCGTGACCAAACGCCTTGCACCAATACGAAGGTCTTGGAGTTCACCAGAACGGCAAAGCTCATCCATTGCTGGTATGCCGATCCCAAGCATGTCTGCCGCTGCTTGGCGTGACAGCAAGGCGGGAGTGATCGGGCCGTCGGGCGTTCGCACTGCTGATTTGGGCATTGCCTCTAGACACCTTTCGTTGATGCTACAAGCTTGTGCGCTTGCTTAGGTGGTGAGTATGACAGGGCAATCGATTAAGGGTGGGTAATAAATGACCAATAAGTGGTTAGAGTGGTTATATTTGAACACTGGTGGTCGCACTTGGAACTGATAGGGCTTGCTATTATTTATATTAGAATTGTTATTGAGCCTTATCATTCAGAAATGAAATAATAGGGCAGGTGACATATCGGCCATTCTTGCACTGTTTCGGGGGTGAAAGAATGAAACCGTATCTGGGGGCGTGTGTTTTAGGGGTGCAAGAATAGGTGTGAGTGGGAGGCGGGGGGTTATTCTTTCTTTCTTTATTTTCTTGTACACACTTCATTTGTTTTTACTAGGGGCCTGTGCAAGAAAGAAAGAATGCCTCAAATTGGGGGCCTGTGAGGTAGCGCAGGCCTTGCCCATGCCTCGCGTGCGTGGGCGCCCGCGTGTGCCACAGGGGCTACAGTGAGGGCGAGAGGTGAGCTCATGACTACTAGAAACACGTGGAAACAGAGCGAGCGGCGGATGGCTACGATACTTGGTGGCGAGCGAGTGCCGGTGACGGGGCGCGAGCGTGGGCACGCGCCCGACATCGAGGGCGTCACATGGGCTGGTCGTCGCGTTGCTATCGAGCACAAGTACGGCAAGCGGATTCTGAGCGCTCGACTGGGCACTGCTATCGACCAGGCTAAGGCCGCGTGTAGGGCTTCGAGCGACATCCCTCTCGTTACCATCGAGGAGACGGGGCTCACGCGAACCATGAACCTGCGCCTTGCGCTTCTCGACGTTGGGCTGCTGGTGGATATCATCGAGCACTATGAGCAACGCATTCGCACGCTCGAGGCACGCGCACCAGTAGCGCCGGGCGCTGTGTGCCTGCGCTGTGGTGGCAGCGTTGTTGTTAACGAGGCATTGTGCCTGAGCTGCGGGCGGGCGGCCTGACGAGGCTGTCAACGCGTCGCGTATACTAGTGTTGTAGACAGGGGGCTCCCATGACCGCACCGCAGGAAGGCGTGAAGGAACAACGCGCAGTGGCCGATCTCAGGGCGCTGGACATGCGCCTATCGGGCGCGACCTACGCCCAGATCCAGCAGGCCAACTCGTACAAAACGCGGCACGATGCACGCTCGGCTGTGCGCCGTGCCCTCAAGAAGCACCACATCGAACCGGTGCAGGAGCGGATCACGATAGTGATCGCGAGATACGAGCGCATGCTTCTCGCGCTCTGGCGCGGCGTGAAGGATGGAGACGTCGCCAGCATCCGCGAGGCGCGAGCCATCACTGACAGCATCACCAAGCTCGAGGGCTTGGCACAGCCGGAGCGCTTAGAGCTCACGTGGCCAGTCGTGGAAGCTGACACACGAGAGATGGCCTCAGCCGCCGGCCTCGGTGCCGAGGAGACTGAGGCCGCAGTTGAGTTCGTAAAGACGCACCTGTCGCTGTAACCAAGCGCCTAGCGTATCGGAGGTGACGCGATGGCATGGGAGTCTCGGATCATCGGACACGGTGAGGCAGCGCCCGCTGACCTCGTAGGCAATCCGCGCAACTGGCGCACACACCCGAAGGCACAGCGTGACGCGCTGACCGGCGTGCTGGACGAGGTGGGTTGGGTGCAGGACGTCATCGTCAACAAGCGCAGCGGCTACCTGGTGGACGGACACGCACGCGTAGCGGTAGCCGCGCAGCGTGGTGAGACGAGCGTGCCGGTGGTGTACGTAGACCTGAGCGATGAAGAGGAGCGGCTGATGCTGGCCACGCTGGACCCGTTGGCAGCTATGGCCGGAGCCGACACGCTGGCGCTGACCGAGTTGCTCACATCGGTCACGTCCGAGGACGAGGCGCTGACCGGGATGCTCGAGGCATTGGCGGCGGAGACGAGCGAGGGGTGGCGCGGGGACTGGGATGACGTTGAGAACGCGCCAGGCTCGATCGCAGCGGTCGAGGCTGTGATCCGGTTACGGGTGCCACTGGAGGACGAGTCGCGGGTCAGGGCCGCAGTCCAAGCCGCTCTGTCCGGGTGGGAGGGCATCGAGTATCTGTGACGCTCAATCTGCTCATGAGCTTCCCCCACGTAACGAAGAACGACTTGGATGCCCTGGCGGGCATCGTTCCAGCGGATACGCGGGTGCTGTACGACAGTGGCGCGTTCACCGTCTGGACCAAGGGTATCACGATAGAGGTCGCGGACTACTGCGAGTTCCTGAGTAGCACCCCGTTGAAGCCGTGGCGCTATTTCACGCTTGACGCTATCGGAGATCCGAAGCAGACCCGCAGGAACTATGAGCAGCTTCGAGAGCGGGGGCTGGACCCGGTGCCCATCGTCACGGTGGGGACCGACCCGCTGGACGACTTTCTGTACTACGGCCAGACGGCTGACGTGATTGCGCTGGGTGGGTTGTTGTCGATGGGGCAGCATCCAGGGCGCTGGATTGCGCACTGCTACGAGCGGCTGAAGGAAGCGCCGTCCGTGGGGGTGCATCTGTTGGGGAAGACCACTGGTCAGTTGATTGCGCGATACCGGCCCTATTCGGTGGACTCGTCGTCGTGGGACACGGCGGGTCGGTACGGTACATTCAGCCTCTATGTGGGCGGGGGTAAGATGCTGACGATGAGGCGCTCGGACATTCTGGGGCTCACTAGTGTGATGAAGCAGTTGATCAGGGAGCACGCGGTTGAACCGCGTGACCTCTTGCAATCGACGGCGTGGAGAGGGGGGAGGGGGGAAACGGGCATCGCGTCAGCGGCGGCTTATATCAAATATGCTGCTGACGTGGAGGACCGTTACGGGACGAAATTGTTCCTGGCAGCGGTTGGTAATCGTGCAAAGGTGATCGTCGAATCGTACAAGAGACTGGAGGCCGTTAAGTGACTGATAAAGGAGTGGTTCTGCTATCGGGGGGTATGGATTCAGCCGCCGTGCTCGCGATGGCTGGCAAGGTCCACGACACGATGTACGCACTGTCATTTGATTACGGGCAGAAGCATACTGCCGAGCTCGACAGTGCCACCGCTGTCGCAGAGCACTATGGGGCTCAGCATCGGATCGTATCGCTACCGCGATTCGTGTTCCAGGGGTCCGGGTCGGCGCTGATCGAGGGTGATCATGAGGATATGCCTCAGATGAGTTACGAAGAGATCGAGGATGCCCAGGGGCCGAGTCCCACATATGTTCCATATCGCAATGGGACGTTCATCAGCACTGCCACGGCCTACGCGCTTTCGGTGGGGGCGTCCGCAGTGTGGGCGGGGATGCACGCTGAGGACGGGCATAACTTCGCATACCCGGACTGCACGCCGGAGTTCATTGGAGCCCAGGCGGCAGCGATGTACGTGGGGAGCTACCACGAGGTCAGGTTGATCACGCCGCTGGAGTGGATGACGAAGGCCGATGTCGCCAGCTACGCGGTGGAACACTCGGTGCCGCTCGACCTCACGATGTCCTGCTACGAAGGCACTCGGCCAGCGTGCGGCACCTGTCCGACCTGTGTGGGTCGGTTGCAGGCGTTCGAGAACATCGGTGTTGACGACCCTCTGGAGTACGCATGACCTATAGCATCGGTAAGGAGTTCGCCTTCAGTGCGGCTCACCATCTACCGCACCTGGGGGCCGACCACCCCTGCTCACGGGTCCACGGGCACAACTACACGGTGAGCGTTAAAGTGGTGGCAGATGGTGTTGACGAGCGAGGGTTCGTCGTCGACTACGGTGACTTGGACCCCCTGAAGGGGTGGATCGATAACAACCTAGATCACCAGGATCTGAATGATCGCTTGGACAAGCCCACGGCTGAGCGTTTGGCCGAATGGCTCTATCAGGTTGCCCTGGAAGTGCTCACGTTGCCAGGGGACGCATCTTTGGTGATGTCTGTGTCGGAGACCCCGAAGACGTGGGCGACTTATGCCCCATAACACCACCCTCGCAATCAACGAAATCTTCGGGCCGACGCTCCAGGGTGAGGGGCCGAGCGTGGGATCGCCAGCCGTGTTCCTGCGGCTTGCTGGCTGCAACCTCAGCTGCTCTTGGTGTGATACACCCTACTCGTGGGATTTCAGCGCAGAGAGCGCATACAGCGCCGCCCAGGAGGTATCGAAGCGACCAGTGGCGGACGTGGCGAGCGAATTGTTAGAGCCGCTACTGGACACGCATTTGCTGGTGGTCACCGGAGGGGAACCGTTGCTCCAGCAGGAGGCAGTGTTGTCGCTACTGGTGGAGTTGGACCGGATCGCGCCGACAGCGGACTGGAGGGCTGAGATCGAGACTAATGGCACCATCGACCCCCTGCCGGTGCTGTTGGGCATGACTCGGATCGGCTTCAACGTCAGTCCCAAGCAGTCACACGCAGGGATGGACCCGGCACAGCGATACAATTCCACCGCCCTGTCTACCTGGGGCAAGGCCTCGTCTTTTGTTGGTGGTGGGGAGGACGTGAGCAAGGTGGCATTCAAGGTGGTGTGCAAGAGCGCTGAAGGCGTCAGTGAGGCGGTTAACCTAATGCACGAGTATGGGGTGCCGCTGAGTCAACTGATGGTGATGCCAGAGGGCAGGACCTCGGAGGAGTGTCACGTCTCGCTGCTGGAGATAGTGCCGGAGGCTATTGCTCTAGGGGTGAAGGTGACACCACGGCTCCATCTGGATATCTGGGGACCGGAACGAGGGCACTGATGGACCTTTCATGGGACGACCTACGGGATCGAGTCTGGAACAGGATCGGGGACCGACTACCAACTGACGCCGTGGTGTGGGGGGTACCCAGGGGGGGCTCATACATCGCAGCGATGCTGGCAGGCAAGGGGTACCGGGTCACCACCGACCCCAGGCAAGCAACGATAGCGGTTGACGATATCGTGGACAGTGGGCGCACCAGGGGCAGAGTACTGGCAGAGCACGGGCTGCCGCTATTGGCTGCGGTGGACAAGACAGGGGAAGACGCTGCGTATGGCTGGGTGGAGTTCCCTTGGGAGGGGGGCAGGGAGTCGGATGCAGAGGACACGGTGACCCGGATGCTCCAGCAGATAGGGGAGGACGCTACCAGGGAGGGGCTGGTGGACACCCCCGCTCGAGTCGTGCGCTCGTGGTCGGAGCTCTACAGGGGCTACGCCGACGAGCCCCCACCCCTACGCTGGTTCGAGAGCGACACTGACGAGATGATCACGGTTTCAGGCATCTCATTTTACTCAACGTGTGAGCATCACATGTTACCCTTCTATGGCACAGCTACGGTGAGCTACATCCCCCAGGGCTTCGTCGTTGGAGTGAGCAAGATTGCGCGGGTGGTGGGGTACTACAGCGCACGGCTACAGATCCAAGAGCGACTGACTCAGCAGATAGGCAACGCGCTTGCTGTACGCGCTGACGAACACGTCGCTCCGCTCGGAGTCGCTGTGAGACTGAAGGGGGTGCACCTGTGCATGGCAGCCCGTGGTGTCAGCCAGCAAAACAGCACTATGGAAACAACGCACATAGTGGGGGTCTATCGAACGAAGCCAGAGGCGCGAGCGGAGTTCATGGCTGGGCTTCGCGATTGAAGCGAGCGAACGAACTGATCAATGGTTTCTTCGAGCCATGACTGAAACGCGCTCCACCGTTATCGCAGTACAAGCGGCTGGCATCCAGTCTGCGCGTGCTCGTGTGCTGACCCCTTCACGGTCTTGGCGCGACGAGCTGGCGCGTCCTGAGCAGCTCCCGCCGGCTGGTGACTGGTCAACGTGGCTGTACATGGGTGGTCGAGGAGCGGGGAAGACGCGATCAGGGTCTGAATGGATTCACGAACAGGTGAGGAATGGTGCCCGGCGTATCGCGCTTGTTGGTGCGACGGCTGCGGACTGCCGAGACGTGATGGTCGAAGGAGAGAGCGGGCTGCTGGCGACCGCCTCACCGATGGACATGCCGCACTACGAGCCCTCACGTCGGCGGCTGACGTGGAAGAGCGGCGCGATCGCGAGCACGTACTCGGCAGAAGAGCCCGACCGTCTTCGCGGACCCCAGCACGATGCGGCGTGGTGTGACGAGCTCGCTGCCTGGAGACACGCTGCTGCCTGGCCGATGTTGCTGCTGGGATTGAGACTGGGCGAGTCGCCTCGAGCGCTGGTGACGACTACGCCACGCCCGACGAAGCTGGTGAAAGAGCTGATCGAGCAGCCGACTACGGCGGTGACACGTGGCAGCACGTACGACAACCGCGAGAATCTGGCTCCGAGCTTCCTCGAGTCCATCATCAAGCGCTACGAGAACACTCGTCTGGGGCGTCAGGAGCTTCACGCTGAGATCATCGAGGACGTAGAGGGTGCGTTGTGGACGCTGAGCATGCTGGACGAGCTGCGAGTGGACGATACGCCTGACCTTGAGCGCATCGTGGTGGCTGTGGACCCGGCTGTGAGCGCGCACCAGGACAGCGATGAAACCGGCATCGTGGCTGTGGGCATTGGGGTGGACGGTGAGGGCTACGTGCTGGCTGACCGGAGCTGCAAGCTGTCGCCGGCAGGCTGGGCTCGTACCGTTGCGGGCTTATATCACGATTTGGAATGTGACCGCGTGGTGGTCGAAGCGAATCAGGGTGGCGAGATGGTGGAGTTCACGCTCGCAACGGTCGATCAGAGCGTGCCGGTGAAGCGAATCCACGCTTCCAGGGGGAAGCGATTGCGTGCTGAGCCGGTGGCGGCGCTCTATGAGCAGGGCAGAGTGCATCATGTGGGCGTGTTCTCAGCGCTCGAGGACCAGATGATGAGCTTCACGGGCGACTCAGGCGGGGCAGATGACCGCGTGGATGCCCTCGTGCACGGAT
>Ga0208181_1001063_pt1 | contig 11253 bp, 18 predicted proteins | sample MalvirDeepMed_s6_FD_184244 | JGI IMG/M metagenome (GOLD analysis project Ga0208181, IMG submission 184244) | Marine viral communities from the Global Malaspina Expedition - Malaspina viral metaG DeepMed_s6 (SPAdes) (version 2) | ecosystem: Environmental > Aquatic > Marine > Oceanic | place... | reverse complement strand
ACCAATTCGCAAAACTCGTTGATATTGGATGACGCCAAAAAACAACGGCCCCGGCGGGGAGGTGGTTCCGCCGGGACCGCTGCTCAGGAGATGGTTGAGATGCGGAAGAATTATCTAAGCGTTGGCGTGGTCTTCCAGGTGCCGGACCAATCCAGACCGGAGTTCACGAACATCGGTCTTAACTTCCCCGATGTCCTCCCGGAGGCCGTCCAACTTGGCGACCACGACCTGGTATCGGTCGGAGCTGCCGTTCCCGTGCCGGCGGGAGATTAGTGCCCATGCCACGACCACGACCAGGACGCCGATGGGGCCGACTATCTCGGCCAGTCCTCCCAGGTTCTCCACTAGATGACAGGCTCCTCATATGTCCAGCAACAAATCTCGCCGTTGTCGTCCACTTCGGCACTCAATGTATCAATCTTGACCGCCATGCTCACCACAACATAGAGCCCGTCATTGGGGTTTTCTTCGGTCGGAACCGGGAGCCACGACTGCACCGGATGGGCCACCACCTGGTCAGCCATGCGAGCGATATCCTTAGTCCACCCAGGGTCACGGATCCCGGGAGCCTTGGCTAACTCCTTGACCTCAATCGCGGCCATTTCGTCGTTGGTCATTAAATCTGCGATTTTTTCATCATCCATTGTAGATTGGATATACCCTTGTAGAGCTGCCAATTCCCCATCCGACATAGACGTTACGAATAGGGACATAGGAGAATCCTCCGGCGCCCCGGTGCGCTCCATTCCTATCTGTTTAATATCGATATCGAATTGGCGGGTGATGGCGGTGGCCTTGCAGATAGCTCGTACCGTGGATGTGACAGAATTCCGCGCCGCCGTTTCTCCCACGTTCTTACATCCGCCGGCCATTAATATGTCGTAGATGCTGGATTTCAGAATAGCCAGTTCGTCATTCGATGCGGTCCCCAATACCGCCGGCACATCTCTGGCTATGGCCGCACCGAGCGGATCCAATGCAGTTCTCATTATTATGCTCCTGTTTGAATGCCCCCGAAGAAACCTCTGTCGGAAGTTCCCTCTTTCCTTAGATACACGCTATTTGTTGAAACGATGCGCGTGTCGTTGGTCGTTAGACCCAGAAGCCCGACAGTCCCATATCCGTCGCCTGTGTGGCCGGTCCCTGAGATTGCAATGAATAATGACCCGTTATAATGACCAACGCTATCAGTGGCGCCGGATTTAACATATGACGTTAATTGTTCCTCGACGCCGCTAGATGGCTGACGGTCAGTCTCAGCCGTGCCTAGCAAAACCGCAAAACTATCACCTATTGCCATACTTCCCCCTATGTATCAGTCTGAACAAATGCACAATAGACCGTTGACGCTGTGCCATTTTTCAGAAGATAGGCCGCGTTGCCGCTCATATGGCACATATTGTACGGAGTGCCTTTAAGCGCACCTGAAGTCCCTGCGCCAGCGGCTGTAACGCCCTTGCCTATATATAACTGATTGGACCCATTGTAGACGACTATCCCGTTATCACTAGCGGAATTGCAATTATAAGCGCAGAGCCGTTCAAACACCCCGGACGACGGCTGCCTCGCTGTTTGAGCTGTGCCTAAATAGACCGCCACCGCGTCACCTATTGCCATATTTCCTCCATTAACTGAATAACCGAATCCTGGCATAACTTTCGCCGGTCAAAGGGATTCCACCGCCAGCCGCCGCCCACTTGACCCCCGTCGCCTCTCCGGAGTCGGCGGTCAATACATAATCATCATCACCCACGGGCAACATACTCGGAACTCCGGACCCATCCCCAACCATTAGATGCCCTGTGGTTGCCATCGTAGCAGTCACAGCCACCGCCGATGTGCTGTTCCCGACCAGGATTCCGTTAGCGGTGAAACTGGTCGCTCCGGTGCCGCCGTTCCCGACCGGCAGAGTCCCACTGACTCCGGTCGCCAGAGCTACTTGCGCCCATGCCGGATTATTGCTGGACCCGGTATTGGTAAGGGAGCGCGTGGCATTCGCGTCCTTGGCTAGTCTGGCCGGCGTGTTGGCTCCCGAAGCATATATCACATCGCCTTGACTGGACATGACTGCCGGAGCCGTGACGTTCATATTATCCCGGAGGTGCGTATTAAGGTCGGCCGCGAGGACTACATATCCACTGGCCCAGGTTTTTGGAGTTGTCCAAGCCATTACTACCTCATAGTGACTATTGGGTAAAAGTTCCTATATACCGTGGTCGGTGTTTTCTTGTTTGAGCGTTGCCACGGTCTCCCCTGGTTCCCAGTTCCGATTGACCGCCTCGGCTGGGTTGCGCCCGTTCCAGGGTCGTTTGAGCAATTCGGTCTCGATGGCCTTGCGGTTCCTTGGGACAGTCACCGCGAACCACTTTCCGCCGTTGTCGGCGTTCCCACATTCTACACACATGAAGGTCAACTGACCAAGGTCCACGACGAGAGCGCTGTTGCATCCGGCGCAATCGACGAGCCACCGGCCATGATTTATCCGGGCAGCGACCTCGCCTTCAGTGTTATCCGCGGTCGGGTCCGGCAGAGGCCCGAATCCTATCCCCATATACATCCTCCGGACCATAGTCAGATACGGCTCCGGTTGGACGTCTTGGTGTTGGACGATGTAGTCCTCCATCAGTACGCCAGCCTGGTCGAGGTTCCGAGGGCCGAGGTATTCAAGACCCAGAAATCACTGAACTGGACGGCGTCCGATAAAAGATATGTGACTTTGTGGAGCCGGTCGGCGCTGATCTGATGGTTGACCGCCTCGATGAAGAAGTCCCGATTGATCGAGAGGTCGGCGGTATTGTCGGCGACCACAGTGACGCGCTCGGAGAGATCGCGGTCGAGCATCTCGTTGATAGAATTGGTGTCCCGGTTGGCGAAATACGTCATCCGGAGGACGGCGGTCGGGTCTTTGTAGATGGAAAGGTTGAAGTCCGCCCAATCGAGAGCCTCGGTCGTATCCGGGATGAATTTGGTCCGGCTGGGCCAGGTTCTCTTGGCGAAGGCCGTCTGGGAGGTCGCGTCCTCTTGTTTGATACTTGCCGGGTCGTCGGCGCTGATAGCCGTCCCCCTGGCCTGGAGTTTGGTGATATAGGCGGTCACGCTCCCGTTGTTCGTGAGAGTGATATCCATCGTTTCGCTGGACTTGCTGACCGCGATCCCGATGTCCGACGTGACGTTAGTCCCGGACCCATCGGCGGCAGCGTTGGCGGTCATGTCGGTGGTTGCCGCGGTGGTCGTCCACACGGCGACTCCTCTTGCAGAGTTGGCCGAGGCCGAGGTCGGATAACGGGCGATCCAGGTCCGGGCCACGCCGGGAGAGATTGCCGGGGAACTGGCGCCGGTCTCGCTGAGGGTCCAAAGGACGGCCACGCTGGCGGTCGTGTAAGTCTGGACATCGGCCTCAAAAATATTAAATATATGGGGCAGCGGATCGTCCATGATCAGGCCGGAATATACTCTCGCGGCGCCAGAGGCATCCGAGTAGGTCGCCTGGCTGGTCAGCCCCACGCCGGCGAGCCGGTGGTGCCGATTATCAAAGACGATCTTGCCGTCCTTCCCTTCCCGGATGAATCCGCCCTCGGTGGATTCGACCTCCTGGAGGGCCGGGACGGTATAGGTCGCGGACTTCCAATATCTTGTGATCGTCGTCTTGCCGGTATCCAGGGTCCGGTAACTACTCCCGGCGCCCCATCCGGCGGCGTCCAGGATGTCGTCCACGACCTGGTCCGTCCGTTGGGAGGTCACCATCGCCACTTCGATCTGGTCGAGGTTTATCTGGCCCAGCGGCCCGGTGGCCTCAAGGATGGCCGTGGCGTCCCCGCCCAGGAATACCTGTGGAGTGATCCGGGTCAAGAAGCCCTGCCAGATGGCCTGATCGCTTTGGGTGGTCGAAGTCCCAAGGAGCCGGACGGGACGACCTGGGAGGATGTTGCCATATATGGGCGAGTCGGAATTGAACTGATTGTAGTCCCCACTCCGGTTGTCCAACGTGGCGCTGAGTTTTCCGGCCTTGCTCTTGCCGGTCAACTGGCTGGCCCGGTCCCGACCAAAGCTGCAAGTGATACCGCGGACCCGGCCCATGTCAATCTCCTCGCCGGTGTCGCCCCAGTCGCCGTCGTTGTTCCAGTCCACCTGAAGCTTGTACGTTGCAACGACCATTATGCCCTCGCCAGTACGCCGGAGAATCCGCCGCCCAGAACGGCGTCCCGGATGACCGAGGTGACCTTTTGCTCAAAGTCGTCCATCCCGTTGATGTCCCCATTGATCACCAGATTGACGGTCATGCCGGCGCCGCCACGCCCTAATGGGACGACCGCTTCCGGGCCACTTTCTCCAAGCATCGCCAGGGTTGGGCGGCTTACGACACCACCCTTCGCCAGGCTGGGAATCTCCGGTATCTGGGGCATCCCGACCGAGAATCCGCCGACTCGCCCGACCAAGGGAATATCCACGCCGGGCACTCTGATCTTGATTGAGTTAATCCCCCGGATGAATAGGTTAATCGCCCCGATTACGCTGTTTATCCCGCCCTTGATGCCGGCCACCAGCCCATCCCAGATGCCCAGGATGGTCGATTTGACCGTCCGGAATGTCCCGATCAAAGCTCCGGTGACAGTATTGAAAGTGGCCTTGATACCGTTCCAAATCTCATCCCAGTTATCCTTGAGGAACAAAATGGCTTTGATGAGCGGACCCGCCGGGAGGAGCCATCCCAGTTTGCTGTTATAGATGTCCGTGATCTTCGTGAAGACCCTGCTCACGATCTCTTTGATGAAATTGAAGACGGTATTGAAAGTGGCCTTCAGAACGTCCAGGGTCTTTTTGAGGGCGTTGATGATGGTGTCCCAGTTCTTCCAGATCAGGATACCCGCTGCAATCGCTAAACCTATCCCCACAATGATTGCCGTCAATGGAAGCATCGCCACGTTCAATCCCATGAAAGAGAAAGTCGTGGTCAGGGTGATCCCGTTAAGCAATCCCATGATGCCGGAGAAGCCGGCGACCACTGGACCCGTCGCCATGAGTATCGGAGCCAACAACGATGCTTTCTCGATCAGCGCCCCATTGGCGAACGCCAGGTCCGCCAGCGTGGACTTGAACTTGTCCATCACCGTCTTGGTCGAGGCATGGGCATCGGCGTTGTCTTGGATGACGCCGGTCGATTCTTCCAGCTTGGTCCGGTAAGTGGCTAACTGAGACTCGTTCAAGCCTAGTTGTTCCAACACGCCGGCGAGGCCGGTCTCGGATTTTTCTAGGGCTTCTTTGAACTCGGTCCGGGCAGTCCTGGCGGTTAGGCCCAACTCCCGCTCCATCGTGGTCATAATGACCGCGGCCTCATCGACCGAGAGACCCATCGCGGACATTTCCGGAGCCAGTTTAGATATACCGTCAAGGAACTCTTGGACCGTGGAGGTGCTTTCCTGGGTGATAAGCCCGAAGGCTCCAAGGAGTTCGCTTTCGTTCCCGACCTCGATGCCCACCGCCGCCAACGCCGCGCCGGACTTGGCCAATGCCTCGGCGGATAACCCGGTGGCATCCCCGACCGTATCCCAAAACGCGGCATACTGTTTTAGGGCATCGGCGCTATCAAGACCCTGCTGCGCTCCCAATGTCATCAATTGGAGGGCCGAGTCCAATGGGAATGTGGCGTTGGATAGACTGGTCGCCATGCCCCGAATCTCTTGCTCGGACATTCCGGTGGCATTCGCCAGCTTCCGGCTTGACTCGGTCAACCCTTGCTGGCTCTTGGCGAGTCCTTCTATCCCGACACCCATCGCCGCAATACCGAGGCCGATGGCCTTTCGGTTTTTGACGATGGAATCCTTCATGCCCTGGAAGCCGGATTTGACCTTCTTGAATCCACCTTCGGCATTCGATGTGTCGGCAGTAACCTTTATTTCGACGTCGTTAGCCATCGCCCTCTGGTTGTCCCTCCTGGACTATCGCCACCATCCGGAGGATCGTCGCATCCTCCTCCATGAGTTGTGACGGTAAACAGGAATATCTCTGGCAGAGACCGTCAATCAATTCGGCCTCTTCTAGTTCCCACGGCTTGGTTATTCGGTTTCCATCGCGGTCGATGCCGCCGCCAACGTGCTTATATCTCCGGATGGCTCGGATAAAGGGCTCGGCACTCCGGCAACCTCCTCGACCCAATGCTGGACGACCAGGTTGGCCAGGTCCAAGGGTATCATCAGCATCCCATCCCCATCGGCTGAGAGCGGTTCACCCTCGGCATCTTCCAGGTTCCAGTCCATTAAGACAGTCTCCCCGAATAATCGGGCCATGCCCTCTTGGTCATCGCCCTGGGCCGATTCGCGCAGGGCGATGAATTGGGCGAAACTGACGCTCAACCGCACCCGTATTTCGGCCCCATCGTAATCAGTGCCCTCAAACGTGATCCGGGCAGTCCTCTCAGGGAGCCGAAAGCCCTTTTTGACTTTCGCCCCATTGACCGCAACCATTTAGCCCCACGTCGGGACGGCGCCTCCGGATAACGCGCCAGGAGCCGACCAGGTCAACTCCCCGGAGGACGACCGGCTCAAGGCGTAGTCGGAGAAGAACGCCTCGCACGCTAGGGTCTGGCCGGAGATTGCCATGGTCACAGTTCGCGCCACGGAGGACGACGGGACCGTCTTAAACACATCGTGGCTCATATTAGAGGCATCGTTGAAAACCCCGTTGAAAGTGACCGAGAAGTCCGCCAGAAGCAACAATCGTTCCCTGGCCGACTTGTCGAGGCCGGTGATGTCTTGCTCTTCCCTCGGCGTGGAGAAGTCCAGGTTCGTGATGTCGTTGCTGATCGTCCTGGCCGACCCGCCGGAGTCGTCCACTATCACGCTGAATCCTAATCCTGATTCCTTTGCCATAATATCCTCCTAATTTCTAGCCCGTATCTGATATAGGTCGTCGTTCATGCTGTCTAGCCATTCCAGCGGAGCCATCACTAGGTTATCACGCCAGAGGATAGGGTCGCGCTCGACCGGAGTCCTATGTTCGCCGGCCCGACCTTTGAAACATTCTTGCCCTGGTTCAAATAGGAACCGGACGAGCTGGCCCTCGGATTCCTCCCGGAAGCCCAGGCCCGACCGCCTGATATATCCGGCATTGATAGTATCGTTGGCCGGCAAGACGGTCTGCCATCCTCTCAAATATTGTTGGCACCCCACCTCCCGGCAAGATGCCTCCCGCCAATGGGTATCCCTTGGTCTTGCGGCCTTCCAATGGGTCGTCATTTGTAGTTCCCGTATTCCCGGCGCTCGATCAGACCCGACTCTCCGAGTTCGTAGAGCACGTCCGCAAAGCCCTGATGATCCGACATGATCTGGCGCATCTCGTTCTCGACCACCGCCTGCCGGGTCACTATGTCGGCGATCTTGTCAGCCATCTCGGTGTCCAGTTCCCTGTCCCGGATGGACTCGATGGCGGGACCGTATTCCTCCATTATCCAGGCCAGCTTGGTCATCCCTTCCTCGTTGGCGACTGATAGCTCCTGGACCCGTTTCATCAGGTCGGAGTCGTCATATCGGGACTGCTGCAATTCCTCGATGCTCCCGATGGCCGCGTCTATATTGCCCCGGAGGGTCACGACCCAGCCGATCAATCCGATGACGATGATCGCCACCGGGATCAGACTCAGGCCGAGTTGAAGCGGTTTCATGCCACCCGCTCCCAGACCGCACCGTCGGCAGCGGTATAGATCAGGATCTCCCGGTGGGTACAACGGCAGCAGACCCGCCCGGACCAGCCCTCAAGACGCCAATCGTGGAGATTTAGCCAACAGAGAAAACGCATCACTCCGCCTCTAGCAATTTGCTACTTATTCCGGCGAGGAATCCGAACACGGACCCCGCTACGCCGGTGATGATCTCGATGCTCTGGAGCTGCCAGGCGATGAACGATATCGTTATCGCCACCACCGTCCCGCAGACGATGGACAAGAATACCTGTGGCCTGATCTTCGAAAGTAGGACGTTCATCAGTTAAACTTCAAGCACCAGATGCACATGGCCGGGTGTAATCCGCAGCCGCAGACCTGGAACTGGTGCCGGCCCAATATCCTGCATTTGATCCACAACTTCCATCTATTCCGCTTCCTTATCACCTGACTGAGGTCGGCACATCGACCAGACTATTCACTAATCGGCGAATGAGCCGCCGCGGCCCTTCTATGAGCCAGGGCAGCAATCCTATCAGCGAAAAGATAGCTATAAGGCCGAGGATAATGACTGCGGCGTTCCTTTTCACTGGACTTTTATCGGGCGGTCTTGGATGGTGTTGGTTATATTTCTGGCGGCGACGCTAGGCTCAAACTGGCAACTGGCTGAGTCCACGCCGCTCCCGTCGCCCACCTTATTGGAATTATTGATGGTCATATTCCCGATTTTCATTCTGCTTAGATATGCTTCACCGTTCCATGCGTCCAAATTATCCAGTATCAGATTCTCCACGAAGGCTCCCGATGTCCCGGTGATGTGTATCTGAATCCTGTCCACAACGGAGCCATCGACTTCGTATACAGACGATATCCTCTCTGACTCCAGCACCATGTCTGGGATGGTGTTCGTAATCGTCGCTGACATAGTATGGCCGTCACAAACCAGGCCGGTGGTCAAGTTGGCAACGTCGGACGTTTCCATCTTCAACGTCGGAAAAGAAGAGTTGGTGACCGTCAGATTGCCAACCCACAGATAAGCCGCAGACCCGGTGACGGCTTGGGTGAGTGGGCTAATATCTAACGCTCGGGCTAAGCCGGCGCGGCCCAAGTCAGTGTCTTTTATGCGAAGGGTGGAAATCCTGGCCCCATCAGCTAGGCGAATAGAAAGCGTCTGCGACTCCGTCCCGTCCGGGTAGTCCTCATTCTTCTTTCCCATCGTCTGAAGTCCATCGGCGGTGACCTGGTACTCGGCTGGCTCCGGCCAGTTATAGGTCGAACTAGCGACATCCTTGATCGCGAAATAAAGGCCCACGCTGACGGCTGCGGCGCTGACCATGATCGCCATCACCACGATCGTCGTCACATGACGGTTGGCGAATCCCACCGAGAACCGTTTGAACGCCGGCATCCTGAAAGACGGGATTCGCCGGTCCCCGACCATTCGGCAGATTTTATCGAATAATGTCATTTTCCATTTCCATCAATCTTGAATAACGAGGCGAGTATAGCCGTGACCGGAATAGTCAGGATGGATAACGCCAGAAGGAGTGGCTCTATTTGCTCCAGGACGGCAGTTGAAGTTGTGGCTGAGATTATAATTCTGGACCCCAAAAATAACCAGACAAAAACCACCGGAGCGGCGATCACCAATCGCACAATATCCCCGGAGGTCATTTGAATCTTTTCGGACTTGTCCTCGCTGGCCTTTAATCGTTCCAACTCCTCACGTGCTTGTCTCAATTCCTCCAAGATAGGATCGCCAGACTCATCCATCAGAAGGCGGCATCATCTTGTCCGGTTTCCGTTCTTCCTCCATTCACTACACCCACGGGATTTTCTTCCCTCCGAAATACGGCCTGGCGTGGCCTTCCACGCACAACTGGTCGTTGCAGTTGATCTCGGCGCCGTCCCGGTCCGTGGCAAATACTGTCGCCAACACCCGCCCGAACTTCCCCTTCTCCTTCGAGCATTCGATCCTGATCTTTTTCCGGGTCAGCATCTCCTTCAATCGCGCGCTGGAGGCTTTGCCCAACGCCTTCTCTGCCAGGTTCCGGGTCCGGGACTCCGGCGTGTCGATGCCTAACATCCGGACCCGCGCCCGGTGCCAGACGCTGAATCCAAGGTCGATATTCACGTCGATGGTGTCGCCGTCCACAACCCGGAGGAGTTTGCATTGATAATCGAACATGGCCCTTAGAAGGCGACGTCATCCTGGCTCGTCCCCCGCCGGGTCGAGACGCAGAAGTCCAGGTTGCTGAATGTCCCGGTGGTCGTGATTCGCAGATACCTCTCCACGGCCCCTGAGACCGTCACCCGCTCCGCCGTCGGGGCCGCTGCCGCGGCGACCGCCGTGAAGGACAGGACCGTCGCGAAGGCATCGCTGGACCCGTTGTCCGACGATTGCTGGATGGTCACGGTCGGAGTCCCGGAGTCGATGTCGGTGATCTCCAGGTATGCCACCATGCCGGCGCTGGTCGCGGCGCCGTCGTCCCGGCTGGTCGAACTACCCGCCGAGGAATGGGTCTCCTTGCCGGTCGTCAGCGTGTTGCACCAGTCCAGGGAGACGCCGTTCGCCTGGGTGTCGATCGTGAAGGATAACGACCCATCGGTCCCACGGCTCGGGTCGTAGTTGATCTGTTTGCCGGACAGACAGGCGGCAACGTCCCCGCGGGTCGCCCCGAATGCCCAGGTCACGATCCGGTCGGTGGTCACCAATCCCTTGAAGGCGGCATGTTCTTGCTCGGTGGCATCGTTGAACCAGGAGGAAACCCCAAGGTTCCCATCCGATAACCCGACGAACCTTTCGTGGGCTGAGGCGTTGAGGGCCGTTGCGTCCAATAGGTCGCGTGGTGAGCCGGCGTTATTGATCGCAGCCACATCGCCGCTCAAATCATAGCCGTGGACGAATATCTGTTGTCCGAGTCCTGATTTCTTTGCCATTTCCTCTCCCTATGGAGTGATCGTTACTTCCTCGTAAATCTGGATGTCAAAAGGGATCGTCGCCGTCCTGTATAAAGCCCCGCCCATATCGAGCGTGGCGACCGTGGCCGACCCGACCGTGGAGTCGGTGCAATTATCATCAAGGTTGGCGTCGGAGCGGAGTTTGGAATCCACCTCCACCATCGCGTCCCATAACTCCAACTCGATGCTCTCCCTAACGTCCGCCGAAGCCTGGAGCCGGAAATAAGCCCGGACCATGATGGTCGTGGTCGAGCCGATATCCCCCAGGGTCTGCCAGCCGTTGGTCCGCGCCTGGACCCAGTACGCCAGGACCGGAGTCCCGGACAACGCCAGAGGCTCGGCCCGGATGACTGCGGTGAATACCGGGTCGGTGATGGTCGATAAAAGGACATCGATCCTGTCCAATGCTCCCGACCGGCTCAATCGAACGCCTCGATCAAAGCCCCGCCGATGTATTTATGGTATAGAGCGGCCTTGTCCCGTTCGATGGCGGCGGTGGCCTTCGCAAACATGCCATACAACGCCTCGATCTTCGGGGCATAGTGGACGCCGCCGGCGTTAAAAACAGCCAGATTGTCGGACGGTAGACTGGCGGCGACCCGCCGCTTGAGGTCGCGGGTATGGGCGCCGTGGCGTTC
>Ga0208181_1001047_pt1 | contig 11414 bp, 10 predicted proteins | sample MalvirDeepMed_s6_FD_184244 | JGI IMG/M metagenome (GOLD analysis project Ga0208181, IMG submission 184244) | Marine viral communities from the Global Malaspina Expedition - Malaspina viral metaG DeepMed_s6 (SPAdes) (version 2) | ecosystem: Environmental > Aquatic > Marine > Oceanic | place... | reverse complement strand
GGTAAGGTCTGTATGCCGAACATGTTTTCGTCAGCATCTCCTTCATTTCACTATGAAATATCGACGAGGCTGATGAATGAGGATATAAAGCAGATAAATATTGTCGCTCCCCGTGGTCATGCAAAGTCCTCTATCGTTGGTGGTGTTTTTCCTCTTTATCACCTCATGTTCCACGGGGGGCAAAAGTTAATTGTACTTGTTTCAAGAACGCAAGACCATGCTATTAAATTATTAGGTACTTTAAAGGACTGTTTAGACTATTCCAGTAATTTCAGGGGCTTATTTGGTTATTGGGGGCAATATTCAGCTAAACAATGGTCTAAATCGGAGATTGAACTGAAGGATGGTTCAATGGTTATATGTAAAGGTACTGGTCAGCAGCTTCGTGGTATAAAAAAGGGCAATCAACGCCCTACCCTTATTATAGTAGACGATCCAGAGGACGAGAATAATACCAAGACCTCTGAAGCTATGGAAGTAAACTTACGCTGGCTGTTGCAGAGTGCGCTCCCCTCCCTAGACCCACAACGTGGCCGTATAGCGGTCATTGGTACTCCGCAGCACCAGCGTTGTCTTGTTGAAACATTAAAAGAGATGTCAGGCTGGGAGAATATGCATTTCGCTCCTAATATTGAAAAGAATATCTCATTATGGGAAGAATGGCATCCTATTGAAAAATTATTAAAGAAAAAAGAAGAACTTGAGTCTATAAATCGAGTTTCAGTGTTTTATAGAGAATATCTGTGTCAAATCATTGGAGACGAGGATCAGCTGTTCCAAGAAAAGTATTTTCAGTATTATGATGGCAAATTAGTTCATGGAGAAGGCGGTGATGCGTTTATTCAATTTAAAAGTATAAACGGGAAGGACACCGACCAGCTATTACCAATAAATGTCTTTATGGGGGTAGACCCTGCATCATCAACACGAAAAACAGCAGATTATAGCACTATAGTTGCTGTAGGTGTTGATAATGAAAATAATAGGTATATACTCCCTTACTACCGCAAAAGGGCTACCCCTATGAATCTTGCTAATCAAATAATAGAGCATTTCAAGATAATGAAACCTTCTAAGGTGCGGATAGAATCAGTAGGCTATCAGGAGATGCTGCGGGAGTATATAAGGGAACGATGTGATCAAGAGAACATGTTTATTGCTGGTCTAGAGATAAAGGAAAGGCCAAGAGCAAGTAAATCAGCAAGACTGGAAACTATGGAACCATACTTCGCTCAGAACAAAGTATACATGCTTGATAACATGGAAGAACTAAGAGATGAGTTATTATTGTATCCAAGAGCTAGGAATGATGATTTATTAGATGGCCTATACTATGCAATGAAGAATACCTATACACCTGCTCACGAAGCAAGCGATATGAAATTAAAAGAGGATCAATACGTAACAGATAAAACTTTTGATTGGATGATTGCTTAAAGTATAATTAATTTAGAGGGAACAATAATGACCTCGATTTCGTATAAGATGATGTTGCGAAGCATATTTCCACATGCCAGAGATACATCCAGAAGTAAGACTAACCCAAGACTTATTCTCTAACTATAGTTCTGCACGTTCAGACTGGGCTAGTCAAGCAGCTGAAGATGCAGAATTTCGAGCAGGGAAGCAATGGTCTGATAAGCAGGTAAAGTCATTACGTGCTAGAGCACAGGAACCTCTAGTCGTAAATGTGATCCACCCAGCGGTAGAGCAAGCAAAAGCTATGCTTACCGCCAACTCTCCCAGATTTCAATCTACAGGGCGAGATACTTCAGATACAAAAGTAGGCAGGATATTCTCAGACCTTATGTCATGGGTCTGGGACATATCAAATGGCAATACTGAACTAAAACAGTGTATTGATGATTATTATGTAAAAGGCATGGGTGTGATGGTTTCATATATAGCCCCAGATGCTGATTTCGGTAAAGGTGAAGTATATATTAAATCAATTGATCCATTCTCTGTTTATTTCGATGCTGACTCACAAGACCCGTTCTGTCGGGATGCTAGTAATATTATAATAGCAAAGCGCATTACAGAAATATAAGCTCAGTGGATGAGAATCGTTTTGGTATAATGAAAGAAGACGTTCTTCCTAAGTCCAGAAAGCATGAAATGTTGGATGTTGATCTTGAACGTGAACTGGAAGTATTTGAAAGATATACCAAGGTAAAAGTACCATATTACAGGATATTCGACCCACTGTCGAATGAAGAGAAAATTATAAATGACCCGCAATATGCAGAATACAGAGAAGAACCAGCAGTTATATTAACTGTTTCTGGAGGAGAACAGCAGATATTCACAGACGAGCTCAATGTATCCAAATTCATGCAAATACATGATGATATTGGTAAAGTGTACCACTTAGAGCTTGATCCGCTAACAGGACAACCTACACCAGTAGCTGGTCGTGAGAATGAAAATTCAATACCGAATAGCTATACTGCTATTGATCCCATCACCAAAGCTGAACTTATTGACAATGAAAAGATTATGGTCAATAAGATAATGGCTACCAATATAAAACAATGTATCTCAGTAGGTGATGAGTATCTGTATTCTGTAGTATTGCCTATAGAGGATTATCCGATTGTTCCATTTATGAATAATCATAACAGAAATCCTTATCCAATAAGCGATGTTAGAACTGTACGTGGATTACAGGAATATATTAATAAGCTGCGATCTCTTATTGTTGCCCATGCTAGTAGTTCAACTAATGTTAAACTGCTTATCCCCCGTGGTTCAATGAATAAAAAGCAATTAGAAGAAGAATGGGGTCGTGCAGGTACAGCTGTAATTGAATTCGACCCAGAGCTTGGACAGCCAATTGTAGCAGGGCCAGTACCGCTGCCTAATGAATTATATAAGAATGAAGCGGATGCAAAGGCTGATATAGAACGAATACTTGGTATTTATACATTTATGCAAGGGGATGTTGGTTCAGCCCCGCAAACATTTAAAGGAACTGTTGCACTTGACGAATATGGTCAAAGACGCATCAAGTCCAAGAAAGATGATATAGAATATTCACTAAATCAACTCGCTAAAGCAGTTGTTGGTCTAATGCAATATGTCTATACATCTGAAAAGATTATAAGGCTTATACAGCCTAACAATAAACCATTAGAAGTAAAAATTAATCAAAATCTTTATGATGATGTCAGTGGACATCTGATTAAAAAAGTAAACGATATATCTGTAGGTAAATACGATATTATCGTTGTTTCTGGCTCAACTCTACCATCTAACCGATGGGCTAGGTTTGAATACTATATGGAGCTCTTCAAGAGTGGTCTTATTGATCAAATTGAAGTTTTAAAGCAAACAGACGTTGCTGATATGGAAGGCGTACTCGAAAGAGCTGGACAAATGCAGAAACTCATGCAGCAGGTTCAACAGCAGCAGAATCAGATTAAAAAACTAAAAGGCGATCTGCAAACTGCACAGCGTGAATCTGTCCATGACAGGAAAAGAGTTGAAGTTAAGGAATTTGAAAAGAAACTGGCTAAGGCAGAAGCAAAAGCAGAAATGGCTACACAGCTGTATAAATCTCGAGCTTCTGATGAACTTGCTAAACTTAAAAAAGAAGTTAAGGAAGTAACAAAGTCAGTGGATAAACAAGTAGGCTTAAAAGAATAACAGCGGTTGCTGAAATAAACAAATCGCAAGGAGTGAATAATGGCTGAAACACAAAGTGCAGCAATAGAACCTGATAAATCACCGTATGGTTACGAGGTAGAAAAAGCGAATATCCCTTTGATGGATGCTGAAGTACCCGCAGGAGATGCAATGAAACCAGAGAGTTTCGATGTAGATGTAAACCAACCGATGATCAGTGAAACGCCTGTAGACGGACAACAGGCTGAGAGCACAGAAAGTCCTGAAGTACAACCTGCAAAGGAAGACTCGAGTAGATTTGAATATTGGCAAAGTCAGGCAGACAAGGTAAAGAGCGAACTATCGAATGCACAGCAAGAACGAGATTATTTTAGAAATCTAGCACAGCAGCAGCAGTCAACGGTCTCCAACGGACAACCTAATGGACAACCCCAACAACAAGTTGGAGTTCAAGAGGATTCGTTGAAGCAACCCGTCAAACCAGAAAAACCAGTCAGCTACAGCGAGGTCGATGCGTATAACGATCCTGAGAGTACATCTTTCAAATATCGTTTAGAGAAGGAGAGATATCAAGACGATTATATGGGCTATCTTGAAGAAAAAGACGAAAACAGAGAAAAGCAAATGCGTGCTCAATATGAGTATGCATATGCTCAACAACAAACAGCAATGGTACAAAACAATGCTATGTCACATGCTATGAATGGATATGGCTTGAGTCAAACCAAAGCTGGTGATTTCGTCAATTGGGCAAGTAACCCTGAGAACGTAACAGTTGATCATCTTATAAAACTCTATATGATGAAGGATGCGCCCGACGCAAGGGTAGAGCAGAAAAAACAAGATATGATGAAATCTCAAGAGGTTTTATCAATGCCAAGATCAGCAGCGGTTGAGACTGGCACATCTGAATCACCTAAAAGTGATGAAGACCTGTTTAATCAAGGCTTACTCTCTTTAAAAAGATAGAAAGGTAGAATACAATGGCTGAAACATTAAAGTCGATGTATAATGGTGGCTCCGCTGGAGTTCTCTATACCGATAGACGGAATTTTTACGTTACCCCTCAAGTTGTAAAAGAACTATGGACTGACGTAGCACCGTTTACTACGGTGATTTCAAATAGAGAACAGCGTAAAGTACCAGACCCAATTTTTAAGATGTTTGAACATCGTAATCCTTGGGTAAAACAAAAGTTCCTATGGAATAAAGGAACACCGGGAACAGTGCCAGACAATGATACTGGTCTTGGATCATTACCAGTTGACGGTATTGTTGGATTAGCTTCTACTCCAGATGATTCTTGGATTGGATTAGTAATCGAATGCTGGAATGCAGCTGAATCAAGTAAGCTAGGAACCGCAGTTGTTACTGCAGTTTCTTCAACTCCAGAACTAACAGTTAAATCTTTATCAGGTGCAGCATTTGCTTTACCAGATGATGGTATTAACTATGTAATTGGTAATGCACAGGGTGAAGGTATGACAGCACCTGAAGCTTGGGCTGATGAATTGCAAGTAGTTTATAATTCTTCACAGATATTTAAAACTCCTTTGCAAATTACTGGAACTCTTTTAGCAGCATCACTACGTGGTGAATCTTCAGAGTTGGCACGTTTACGTGCACAAAAAAGTCAAGAACACAAAATGCAAAAAGAAAAGGCATTCCTTTTTGGACAGCGTGATAGTGGAACTGGCTTAGGAGAATCTGCATATGATGCTGGTAATAAAGCTTCTAACGTAGATGAAACGTTTGCTGATGATGGAAGAACAGATGCATCTGGAAATGTTATCCGTACAACTTATGGTATTGTAAGTGCTATGGATAAATATGGCGAATCTGGTTCTTATGATTATCAGAACGTATTCAGCATTACTGAAGCTAGTTACAGTTATAGCGATTTTGTAGACGATATGGAAAAAGTATTCCAGTATGTACCAGAAGCTGGTGTTAAGCGAGCTTTCTGTGGTGCTGGTGCTTTAGGATATTGGTCTAAAATAGCTGGTAACACTGGAATGGCTGGTAGCTCTGGTTGGACAGTTAATATGAGTGATATGAAAAGAGACTCTCTTGGATTTAATTATAAAATCCTTGAAACGCCTCATGGTATCCTTCAGTTAATTCCAACTCCTGCATTACGTGGCCCTTACAATAAGTATATGCTTGCTGTAAGTGAAGAGAACCTGTTCCATGCTCAATATCGTTCACCTATGTACCAAACTAATATTAAAACTGATAATGCTTTTGATGGAGTAAAAGATCAATACTTTTCCGATGAAGGTGTTGGTATATCCCTTATGGAAAGTCATCATCTATTTAAAATTAGTTAAGGAGGTCAATTATGGCTAGACCTTATTTAGGTGGTTCAAGCGCTTCTGTTGAAAGTAAAACAGCAGCTTATAGTATAGTTCCTGCAGATCATGGTAAAGCGTTTGTTTTATCTGGTTCTGCAATAACACTTACACTTCCTACTATAGCAAATGCTTACAAAGGATTTTCCTGTAAAGTTATTTCAGGAGATGATAGTGAGCATGTTATAAGTGGTGGTGCAAGTAAAATATACTATCATGGCAGCTATGGAACAGATCATGCAACAAATACTGGTAGAGACATACACGAAACAGTATCATCGCTTACATTAAATGCTGGCGCAATTAATGATACGATTGATATTTTTTGTGATGGAAGTAACTGGTATTGCAATGGTTCAACAAAAGCCACTGTCGACGCAAGTTAACGAAAACTAACTCGAGGGGAGAGTAACGTCTCCCCTCGGATTGGGATACTATGACACAAAAACAGTTAATAGAAACAGTCCAACAGCACCATCCAGAGCTGGGAGAAACGCAAATACGTATTTTCCTTAATAAAGCACTGGATGAGTTTTGCAGAAGGACAAGAATTTTAACAACAGCCTATACATTCAGTACAGTAGCTGACCAACGCTACTATGCTCTTGATGACGCTATACTGGAAGTTCTTTCAGTTGATTTTGACGGATATGATATATACAGGCTGTCTGGGAGACCAGAGGTTAGGGATTTAACATAATGGCATATAGCAGAACAAAGGACGAAGTTTACTGGATAGAACGTGATGGCATAGCTATTGCAACACAGAATGTAACTGGTAATAGTCCAGCATCAGAGTTTACTGGCCCCACGGGCAGCAAGACAGTAACTATATTTGCTGTAAAGAATGATGAGAATTTTATAGCTGGTACTAGTGGAACTGGAATAGATATGACTGAATCATCCGCAATACCAGATGAGTTTCATGATGCACTGGCTCAGTATGCAATTATGAAAGGTTATGAAACCAAACCTGAAGCCATACAAATGGCTGGTTATTTTAGACAACAGTGGGAGATGTGTATTCGTGAAGGCAAGAAATACGCAAATACAGGCAGAGATGGTGCTGCCATAAACATTAAAGGATATGATTATTAATGGATGAAGTTAGTACACATACTTCAATGTCAGATTCTGCGGAATATTTTGTAGATGCTGGTGGTAGAAGTTGGGATCAAATTACTGCAAGTTGGGAAGATATTGTTATGGACTTTAGAATACCAATCGTATTTACGGAGGTGACAATTTCCTAATGGCAGATTTTAAAACACAAGTAGAAGACCTTATCGGCAGCGTTGGAGACGATGCTCTTATTACTCAATCACTTATAGATATAGGTGGTGAGATAATTCGTGCTATTCCAAATAGTGCACTATTGTCATCAGCTTTAGCTGTAGCGGTTTCATCTAGCGGTTTAAGCGTAGCAGATAAAAGAGTTTTAGCAGTAGATAAAGATGATCTTCCAGTTAGAAAAATTCCAGCAAATCAGAAAGCAAGATATAATGACACTGCTTCTATTTATGCAGCTACCGATACAAATCCAGTTTATTATGTAGAGGCTGAAACAATTTATTTAAATGGCGCAGCTGGAAGCGGCCCCACAGCTGGAGTAATGCATTATGTACCAAAACTACCAACACATAATGGTAGTGCCCTTATATCAAATGGAAGTGATGCAGTAGCCAATTTTCCACTGGAAGCAGAACATTTACTTATACTTGGAAGCGCAGTAAGGTGCTTACAAAGATTGATGGCAGATAAATCTTCTAGTCTATCTGATCTTTCTATATCATCAGTTGCCCCTGTACCTCCAGAATCACCAAGTTTTACAAGCCCAGATATATCATCTACTACAATAAATAATTTAGGTGTTCCACCAATTTATACAGCACCAACAACAACAATAAGCGGAATAGCGTGGGCAACTGAATATCCGACTCAAGGAAGCTCTATCACAACTGCGCTTGGATTATTAAAGGACGCTGTAGATCAAGCTGAAACAGCCGCAGATAAATTTGAGTCAGCTGATGAATCTGTATTTGGAGATGAAGATACATTCACAACTACAAATTCTCAACTGACAAGAGTTAAGGATGCGCTAGATAAAGTATCTGCATTAATTGAATCTAATAAACCTGCGTCTAGTTATGATGCACACGACTTATTGCAAGCAGAAGATTTAGAATTATTACAAGGAAATTTAGCCATAGTACAGGCAGAGCTTCAAAGAGCACAAGCTCATATAGGAGAATGGGTAGCTATTGGCGATATGAGAGTAAAAGAAATTAATGCAGCTCTCGCTGAAGCATCTGGATATGCAAATGAAATTCAAACTAGACTATCAGCTACTCCATTAAAAATATCTGAGTTTCAATCTAAGGTTCAAGATTCATTAAATGAATTCAATGAAGCAAATGTTCAGTACCAAGCAAAACTGCAAGAAGCTATACAGCAAGCACAGCTAAGTGCAAGAGAAGCAGAGCAAGAAGCCAATCTTAAGCTTCAAAAAGAGCAGGGTGAATATTCTTCTAAACTACAAAAATTTCAAAACGAACTAAGTGAGTATCAGGCTAATGTATCAAAAGAGGTTCAGGAATATACTCAAAACATGTCCCAGTACCAGTTGGACTATCAATGGAAACAGGGGCAGTATGCACAATTAAAAGCTGAATATAGCCAAGGCTTACAACTATTAATGGGGAGATAATTATGGCAAGTAGAGTAGACTTTGCAGTAAGCGCAACTCCAGTACATACACATACCACTGGAGAAGGTCAGGCTAACACTGATTCTATAGCTGCAGATGTTGGAAAAAGTTTAGGCGGAAATGGTAGTATAGCCCATACATGGGGTTCTACGGTAGGATATGGTTCAGGAAACGCAACGCTTGTAGCTGCAGGTACTAATTATGCAGTTGGACAAACAGCAGTAACACTTGGAACTTTTACAAGTGCTAACTTTGTCTTTATAAAGCATTCTGGATTTTTATCTAACGGAACAACTGTATCAGAAGTTGATGTAAAAATTACTATGGCAGCAACTATAGCAGATGCAACCACCGTAGCAGTATTGGGGCCGGGTGAAGCAATTATTTTACCATATGGGTCAGATACTGTAACACCAACTCTATGGGCTGCTGGTAATGGAGAAGCGGTTGGTGTAGAAGTTATGGGTGCTATAGCGTAATGAAAATTAATAAGGAGAAATAAAATGGGTATACGCAGTTATTCAACTAGCGAAGCTAACAATATACAGTTAGGACAGGCTGGAGCAGACTATGTTACTAATGCTACAGTTAATTCCGACACTTATATTGCAATACAAGCATTGAGTACTGATTGTGAAATCAGTGCAACATCAGCAGATACAGATGTTTGGGATAGTTTAAGCAGTATAACAGTGCTGAAAGGTCAAACAATTTACGGCAGATGGTCTTCTGTGACTGTTGCGTCAGGCGATTTCGCTATGGTATATCGGGGCTAAACAAAAAATATATAAGGTTTTATTATGGCAACTTTAACAGGTCAATCCATTGCATCCTCATATGAACAGTTATTACATGTTGATAATGATGGCGGTGGTAATGGTACTACACACGTATCAGTAAAAGACGGAGATAATGGAACCACTTTTAGTTTCACTATTGCTACTGATGCATTAATGATGACTAGTACCAATCGCCTAGAATTTGGCGATACTGGTACATATATAAATCAATCATCTGACGGTGTATTAAATATCACTTCTGATACTGAAGTTGAGATTAATGCAACTACTATAGATATTAATGGCGCTGTTGCAATGAGCGGTGCAATTACTGGTGGTACTAATATTACTATATCTGGAGAGCTTGATGCAGCTACGCTTGATATAAGCGGTAATACAGATATTGACGGAACTATAGACGTTGCTGGAGCATCTACTTTTGGCAGTACAATAACCGCTGGAAGCTTAGGAGCTGATACAGACAATACTGTAGTTGTTGTTAATAGTAGTGGGTTATTAAAAACAGACGAAATTGATTCTAGGGTCTGGGGTAGTACCTTAGTTGATACCGATGCATCAGGTGCTGATAATGAATTAGCAACTTGGTCTGATGCGAATACAATCATTGGAGAAGGAAATTTAACATTTGACGGTACAGATTTATTAATTGCTGGCGGAGGGAAAGCTGCGTTTAGAGATAATGGTGGAGAATATATATACTCTGTTAGTGACGGTACTTTAGGTATTGCAGCTGGTACTGAGATTGATTTAACAGCAACAAATATTGATATAAACGGAGCAGTCGATATATCTGGTAATCTTGTAGTTGGTGGTAATTTTACAGTAAACGGAACAACTACTACTATCAATTCTACCGTTATGCAGGTAGATGACAAAATGATTGAGCTGGCACATTCACCTAGCGGTTCAGAGGGTGATGATGCAGCAGTAGATGGTGGTGGTATTACTCTTAAATCCAGCGATAGTGATAAAACTATACTCTGGGAAAATGACGATAATTCATGGCACTTTAATCAAGGCCTAGTTATAGGTATTGATGATACTGGGGCGGATGTAAGAGTTTATAGTGCTACTACTAATGAAGGATTATTTTACGATTCATCAGAAGACGAGTTTGGTCTTTTACTTACAACCAAATTAAAGTTCCACGATATTGGAGGCGGTGAAGAAATATACGCTTCAGCTAATGGTCACTTAGAAATAAACGCTGGAACAACATTAGATATAACCGCTCCTACTGTTGATTTAAACTCTGCAACAGAATTTAATATAGATACTGCAGCTTATGATTTAAACGCAAGTGGTGCTGTAACAATAGATGGTGCTGTAGTTTCTATTGATGGAACCGATGATTCAAATTTTAAGGTTACTGGTTCAGGTAAAACCATTCAAATATGGGCAGCAGGAGGTGGAACACAACAAGTTCAACTTATTTCAGCTGGGACTGGTTCTGATGCTATTGAGCTAGACGCACAAGAGGGAGGTATTACATTTTCATTAGGTGGTGGAGCTGGTGATGATTTTATTGTTAATTCTACTACATTAGTTGTAGAAAGTGACAACAGTCGTGTGGGAATTGGCACAGCGTCACCGAACGTTACTCTCGACGTGAGTGGAGGATTTGGTGTATCTGGAGCAGCAAGCCTTGCTTCATCTTCTGGAGTTACTACAATAGGTTCAAGTAATCAACTGACTATATCAGCCGCTGGTGTATTAACAGTTAATAGCGCAACAGATGCTACTAATTCAACCAGTGGTTCTACAATTATAGATGGTGGAGTTGGTATAGCAAAAAAACTATTTGTTGGTACAGACTTAGATGTTGACGGAACTGCAAACTTAGACAATACAGATATTGATGGCACGTTCACACAAGATGCTGGAAATGTAGTATTCAATGAAGATAGTGGTGATTATGACTTCAGGGTA
>Ga0208181_1001040_pt1 | contig 11448 bp, 10 predicted proteins | sample MalvirDeepMed_s6_FD_184244 | JGI IMG/M metagenome (GOLD analysis project Ga0208181, IMG submission 184244) | Marine viral communities from the Global Malaspina Expedition - Malaspina viral metaG DeepMed_s6 (SPAdes) (version 2) | ecosystem: Environmental > Aquatic > Marine > Oceanic | place... | reverse complement strand
CATCTTCTCACTAGCCGCACCACTCGAACCCGTCTTGAAACTTAATTTGGTGGCGTTGTTATCTGTCGCGAATGTATCTGTAGCGACAGCCGCAATTTCGGCAGCAACCAAAATAGCATCCGTTCCACTCGATTCATCCGGTGCTTGGAACTGAATTTTCCCGAGTGTGTCTGTGTTGACAATATCAGTTTCGCCAGTTTGCAGAAGCAAAACGAAAGGCGTATCAGCGCCAGTGGATGTGTTTTTTAACGTTAAACCGGAATCTGCCACATGGGTAAGTGTCACGTCGGAATCCGCTCCGGTGGCAATAACAACCCCATCTGTTGGTAGCGTTAAGTTGCCGCCCGAAGATAGCGACATGGTCTCCGCCGCCGCAGCACTTGCGGCTGTCATAAAAGACAACTTACAGCTATTGTTATCTGCCGCGAAGGTATCGGTAGCAATAGCGGCGATGGATGCGGCTAATAAAATGGCGTCTGTGCCGGATGCCTCATTTGGAGCTTGATAGTCTGTCCGACCTAGCACTGAGCCACTTGTGACGGTGGTGTCCGAAGTCTGTAAATTAAGGATGGCTCCGTCAGATGTCTTGGCTGTGATGTCGCCTGAAAACGTGGAGCTTCCTGCCAGCAGCATGAATTTATCGGCGCTCGCTTCGTATGCGACGATGTAAATGCCGCCCGACGTAATATCGCCGGCTCCGAGCGCGGCACCCGCAGGTGTGACGATTGACTTCGCACCAACCGAATCAACATTCAAAGTTGAACCTGCTGCGGTACAGGTGTGGTTGGCCTTGAACATAAAAGAGGCGTCACCGGCAGCGTATGCAGTAACCGTGCGGGCCGCTGCAAGCACATACGCATTCGAGCTTCCGGTTGTGGTCTTGGCTCCCTGGATGTCCTCGTACCAGCGTTTGACTCTAGCGAACGACTCTCTCCATGCGTTGTTTACGCCGCTGGGCGACATGTTTTCCGGCATTCCGTTCGGAGATGCAGAATCGTTATCGTCAGCCGTGACTGAATAGTCTTTAATTTCTGCCATGATGCTTTACCTGATGATGTCCCATATTGACGCGAGTGATGCCCCCCGGTCGAGCCACCTCTGCCATTGGTCTATGGGCCTTACTTGTTCCTGCCCTGGAGCGCCGGAGATAGCTTCCTGAAAACGGCCTAACACTTCCCACGGCCTTTCCTGTTCAAAGGCGTGTCTCGCTTGCGCTTCGTTGATCACCCGTTGCTCTTGGGCCTGTCTTTCAGCCCCGACATTGGATAATTGTGAGGCATCGTAATACCCCAGTTGAGCCGCCGCCGTTGGATCGCCCAGATACATCCGATCTCTTTCTCGCTCGTAAGATCCGCCGTATAAATTCGCCGCCAAACCGCCCAGGCTATCCGCTAGATTTCTTTGGCTCGTCGAAAGCATGTTCTGGAACAACCCGCTCCCATATCGCCCCGAAGAAGCGGCTTGCGCCCCGATTCCCGGCGCTACGGCCTCCTGATAGTTCTGAGTGACTGGTCGAGCTGCCTGTTGATACATCGCATCAAGATATGGATTGCTTTGCTGGCCCGGCAGAAATCCGCCGGAATAGGTTTTAGTCAGCATATTTTGATACGCTGGAGCGACAGGGCTTCCCGCCGTGGCTTGTCGCTCAACCGCCCCTTGAGCTGCTGTCTGAGCTGGATCAAAACCCGCAGTCAACGAACCCGGATAGAACGTTGGACCCCCCTGCCCGTATAAGCCTTCTGCCCGACCATACAGGTTTTCGAGATAAGGCTGTTGTGGTCCCCACGGTGCTGTTGTAACAGTTTGTGTAGCCATTTTAATATCCTATGAATAAATGCTTCGCAGTAACGGATTTTCCCAAAACGGATTCATCCCCATATCATAACTTGCCCTTCTCGGCATTTCCTGCACAAATAACGGCGCGATTTCATGTTCATATGGTTGCCCGAAATACCCAGGAATCAATGGAGCATCCCCCGCGATAGGCGGAATATCCTGCAAGTTCAAATTTAGATCCTGCGGCCCCATCCCTTCTTCGGTTCCGAGTCCGGTTCCTTCTCCGGTTCCGTCGCCTGTTCCTGTTCCTGTCCCAAGTCCGCCGGAGAATAGCCCCGGCAGGAGCATTGCTGCCAATGCCAATTCGTTCGGCATGGGTTCTGAATCTGGTATCTGTGGAGGGGTCTCCGGCAAAGCAACCGTTCCTTGGTCTGGTATTCCTGGCGCTTCTACTGTTGGCCCAGACGTACCGGCCTGTGTGCCTAAAGCAGCGCCGAGAGCTGGCAATACCCAGTCCAGATTCGGCTCTCCTCCTTGGGTCTCTGGGTATCCTGTTCTTCCGACCGCAGTTCCGCCGGGGATATCCACATCGCCCTGTTCTGTTGAGGTGTCTGGAATATCTGTTGTTGGAATATCTGTTGTTGCTTGATCGGGTACGCCGCCCCCTGCGGTTTGCCGATAGAGATCGTGCCACAGGGCCAATTTCCCCGCCATGTCAGAATAATCTTCGGTTGGGGCCGTGTCTGAATCTGGAAGCGGATCTGGGGTCCCGGCTCTTACGTCGGTGTAGTCTGGCACCGAGGCTTCCGCCTCGGGTTCGGATTCAGCTTGTGGCGTCTCGTAGGCTGGCTCGTCGCCAGCGTTTGCCAAATCGGCTGTTGCCTTGGCTATGTTGTAAGCATCTACAAGATCCCCGACAGTGCTTGAGGTGTCCGTATAACTTCCGCCGCCAATCGCTAATGTAAGCGCCGAACGCAAAACGCCTTCCAAGTCACCTTCTGACGCCGCAAGAGCGCCCTGCGTGCCAATTAAGAAAGGATTGCCCGTTACAGTCGCTGCCACTGCAAGCGCAGCGGGGCCATACGTTTGCAGAAAACTTTTTTTATTTTGCTGCTGAAATCCCTGGATTCGGATAGCGTTATCGTAGGTGGCTATTGCCCGCCTTATATTCAGGTTTTCATATCCAGATCCCGCCTCCATCGCACGATACATTTCGGGGTAGTTTTCCCGAATATGGGCTACGATTTCCTCATTGCCGCCGGTTGTGATCCCCTTTTTGAACCAATCCGTCGCCAGCTTGTTTATAAAATTATTACCAAAGAAGTAATTGCCATGCCTTGGGTCTGAGGCTGATTCGCTTACATTTCCATCTGCATCAGTCCATCCGTATTGATCCGCCACAGACCACGGGACGTCATATCGAATTTGCTTTGCGCCGATAGGGTTATAAGGAGCATCACCTGGCGGCCCAAAAGCTCCGGTTTCCTCGTAAGACTCCCTCATTTCGGGGGGCAACGCGCCATAAAGTCCGCCGCCTTCTTGGAAAGCTCTTTGGGCCGAGGTCAAAGCCATTAGCGAACGCCTCCCGATTTCACTTTCGCCCTGACGCCAAGTGCGTGATCAAACCCGCCGGCTATATCTACTCGGAATCTCATGTATCTCGCCGCATCTCTTAAATTGTGCTCTCCCGTGGCTTCGTTCTGGGTCACGCCGGAACTATACGTGTGATCGCTCGTCAAAGTGTTTCTGGTAGCCAGATAGACGGTATTGGTGGCCGTAGATCCCTGCACCAAAGGTCTAACGTTGTCGCAGTACAAAACTGTCCCATCTTCGCTTGCGACCTCCGCAGTCTCTAATCTGGCGGTCAGCGCACTACCGGAGAAATCACCGCTTTTATGCGCCGTATCAAAGCCAAACAAACCCAGCCTTCCGCCACGCCACAAATCGCTGTCCAAAGACGCGGGTAACGCATCAATGCTTGAGTTTACCGAGTCCAGTCCTTCGAGCGTGTAGCCCGGGGAAAGACCCTCAAAGATACATTCAGTATCGAGTACCGCATACGACCATTGAGCTGTTTTCCAGTCGTAAATTAGCAGCTCATCCGGCCCCGATGCACCGTTCGAATACGACCAGACGACATGAGCATTAGCTACATCAATCGCCGCCGTGATCCGATAATACTCATCGACGTTAACGCGCTCCAAGAACCATAAATCTATCTTCTTGTCGCCGATTGGAACCGTATCGCCACCAACGTCATATCTTTGGAATCCGTTTTCAGACAGGTAATAAATAGAATTTCCGTACCTGACGACAGATCGGGGGGCCGGCGTTCCTATCTCGGTCTGAACTTCGTTGAATCGAAATGCTAACGGAGGCCCGACGTATTCCATCGTCCATATCGAGCGTTCTTGAAATATCACCCCAATATCGCCTGATGTGATCGCCTGAATCCTACCGCCATTGCCCACCAGATCCTGAAAGTCAGCTTGTGTGCCGGGAACTGTTCCCCAACTGGTTTCCTGCTCCAATCCTGACCATTGAACTCTATTTGGGAAATTATTCAGATTCCCGATAACAACAAATCCGCGAACAGAGCCTATATGCCTTGCCTTGGGTGGGCTTCCGCCCAATGCCGCAAAGTTGCTCGATCCGTCAAGAGGACCGATTTGAATAACGTCTGCATAATTTGTTCCGATGGCATACTCACCCCATTTCAGGAACTCCCAGTTATCCTGGGTCGCATTGGTGTATGTCGCGCCTGATTTATCCGACCACGTTCCCCCGGCATAGCGATATAATTTGGTCGCATCCCCGGCAAACATGACGACAGTGCTATTTTTATCCTGAACCGCGATAGCGCCCCTTGCCCTCGCGGTCAGCGCATTGGAATCGATTGCCAGCGTAGAGAATGGCCGATACGTCCCTTGATGTGGGATGACATTTTGAGCGTGAGTCGCACCCGGATTCCCAAGTTCGCTCAGATCAGGTAGAAATTCTCCGAATCGAACGTCCATTACGGCGTGGGCGAGTCGGTTTTAATCGCCACCGATCCTTGTGTTGTTCGGCCCTGCCGATAGGTTTCCGATGCACTCCATGAGCCGGATTTGTACTGGCCTAAAGAATTAGCGGCTCGGGCGTCGTCCTGAATGAATGTAAACGCATGAAACAGCGTCGCAGAAAGATAGACATCAGGGTAATTGGTCAAAACCCAGTTAGTCGTCGCCGAGTCTGAGAGTGCCGTGATTTGGGGCCAATACGATAATTCATAGGCATAAGCAGCATCAGGGGCCACATTCAGCTCAATGACGTCGCTTATTGTATAAAAAGACGGCAATCCTTTGCCAGATTTGCGATGCAAGCTCAGCTCGTTAGGAGCCAGATACCGTAAAACGGTGTAATTGTCGCCCGTCAGATTAAAACGATACATCTCTAAATAATCCGATGGCAACGATAACGTCGCAGTCCCAATAGTTAGCGTGCCGGTGGCCCTGGAAATGTTTGACCTGATGCCGCCAATATCGGGGCTATTCGAGGGCGCGGGTTCGCGCTTTAGGAAAGTTTCAGCCAAATCAATGAACTCATCGTAATACGATGTTAAATCGTCCCGTGCAGTCCAGTTGCCGATGGCTGTTTTTAGTTCAGCGTAGGTCGTGATTGCCATTGTTTTTTCCGCTCATTTATACCGGATATAACCAGTTTAGCGTGAACCGAATCGCCCATCAGTTCAAGCCAGCTGCAATTCCCAAGCATGGCCTCATATTCAGCCCACCATTCCGCACTGTAGTCACAATTTCGAGTCTCTGCAAAGTGAGGAATGCCCGCCGTGTAATGAATAATCGACGGACTACCTTCCGGTTCGTCATAACCGACACAGAAATTCCATTGCGGAGGCAGCTCGCCCACGCTTTCGGCCCAGTCAAATGTATTGGGTTGATTGGTTTCGTCGTTGATGTAATCGGCGGTCAACGTCGTGCATTTTTCATTGTTGAACAACATCAGGGAAGGCCATTCAAATCGTTCTTTGCCTTTAACGACATAAACATCATGGTCTCCTTCGGTCAGCCCGGCCAATTTGGTAATGTCGTCCAGAACCAGCATGTCGGCATCCAGAAACAAACTCAATCCTTTATAGCCGCTTAATGCGGGGGTCAGGTAACGTGTAAAAGTGAAATCGGTCAGTCCGACCCGTGTGATCGGGGTAGCCGGTAGAATCAACGGAATCACCGCAACAGGTACTGACGCTCTCCGAACGATGCTCCATTGCAGCACGTTGTAGGCGATGGGTTGTCTTGGATCGACGCCAATGTAAATCCTCATACCGCCACCTCCCATTTCCACTTTGCATCCGGTACCCGAATGAAATCTTCTAGCCGCTTTTGAACGGCCTTTATTGCCCCTTCAGTGCCTAATTCCGGCCTTCTGTAGAACTCCACGCTTTCCCAGTATGGACACGGGCCGGTGACGCCTTCGTGGAAATGAGGCTGATCGTGAATCAAAACCAAGGCCGGTTTGCCCAAAGCGCCGCATAGATGATAGATCGTCGTCGGAACGCACACCACGGCGTCTAAACAGCTCACCAGAGCCGCTGTATCGTCGTAGTCTGCGCTCTGAGTACCCCACGGGTAGTCCAGCACCTTTATGCCTGTTTCGCGCTCAAACAGGCCGATCTCGTCGCTTTTGTCCTTGTATTCGAGAGACACCCAGTCAAAATCCATTTCCAGTAACGGGCGCAAGTCCTTTAGTGTCAGGCTACGGTCTCGCCAACCGGCAGATCCGGTTTTCCCGCCTGTCCATGCGATGCCTATTTTCGGCTTAGATCCGTTGGAATTAAGCAATCCGCGCCATTGCAAAACCTTTTCCCGCATGGGCTTCAAATACGCACCTCTTGGCTTAATCTCGGCCCATTGCATCGCTGTTGCCATTGAAACCTGATAATCGCTTTTCAGCTCCCAATCAAAGTCCTTTTTATACATATCGCCGAACACTTCAGAGAACGGGAAATTTCTCTGAAACAGCTTTTGCAATTTATCAACGCAGTTAATTTGCGCGGGCTTTATAGGCATCGCGCCCATAAATACGATTTGATCCCCAAGTCCCTGATCGCCATAAACCAAAACTCGACCTTCCTGGCCTTCCCATTCCGGCAAGCCGTAATCATGCTTTATCCGATAATCGTGATGCCCCAATTGGAATTGATAGTGATACCAGCCTTCTTTCCATTCCCGTTGATGGAGCTTTGCGAAGGCAAGTGCAGTATGGGCCTGGTGGTGATCTTCGATTTCAAGACTCTTTCTGGCCCATTTTTCGGCCTGGTGCCAGTTGAATGCCTGTGAATAGGCGTTTGCCAAAAGACGATAGACCAAGGCCCGATCTCGGTCTCCCTCCCCGCTGGGAATGGCTTTCAGTGCTTGTTTGAGCGTCTTGTGTGCGTTCGGCTTCTGTAGATTGGCTTCTACGGCCCCCAGCATTGTCAGGGTGCGCCAATTGCGGTCTTTTTGAACTGACTGGAGCGCGACAGGATAAGCAAACGGAGCTTTGCTTGCATCCATGAAAAACCGCGTTAAAGCGATCCAGCCATCTACGTCATCCGGCTCGTTATATAGATGCTCGATTAAAAGGTTGCCGGCAAACTCCAGATCGTTATGTTCGAGAGCTGCGTGCGCGTCTTCAACAAGACTAGACACGTCCCGTTCCGGTTCTGAGATAGGCCCAGTCACGATCATTCAGCAGCTTTTTAATCTGCGGCCAATGGCCTCGATTATATATATCGATCCCTAATTCCTTTTTCCACTTGACCATCACGGAGTTCGGAATTGAAGCCACATGCCACCAGTTGTTCTTGATGCCCTGCTTTGAATACTCATTCAAGCCCTTGGCACCCCCGGTATCAAAGTTCCTTACAGCCTGATTGCTATCCAGCAGGGGTTCAACGTCCTGAATTTCAGCAATCGTCGTTTCCCTGGTTATTGGATCGTAATCGTGCCATATCTCAGTCTGAGTCTCGGCATCGTAATCAATCAGTCGCTTCATGCGTGACGCTTCGACCCATTGCCGAATGTGGCATGTTTAGGCATCTGTGAAGTACCGCCTTTTGTGAAATTGCCGGTACCTTTCATGCGTTGACTTTTATTACTCGAAAAGTTTGAGCCGCCTGTCATGCTGCTCTTTTTATTCGAATTAGAGCTGTTCTTTTTACCGTAGCCTTTGGGCATCTTATTTCCCCTGTTCCACGTGAAACATTAAAAAGGAGGGGCGGCGGACCGCCCCCCAAGGTGGTTGTAAGTGCTGTTGCGTAGGAACACTTACGATGTGGTTGTCGTGTAAACCTTGCCGGACGCGGCCTCATTTAATGATGCCAGCGTGTATTCAGCAATCAGCATACGTCTATCCGAATCACCTGTCTTGCTCAGTTCGGTGGTCTGGATTGGACGCAGATAGCACACGGCCCAGTATTCCATATCCAAAGAAAAGATTGTCGCTGCTGGCTGAAATCTGTTAGCCACGATCTGATGCTGTCCAAAATCGGAGACATAGACATCCGCCGCGCCGATAATCGAACCGGGCGACATTGGGCCTGACGGCTGTGCATCTCTATACAGCGTGCCAATACCCGAAAATCCTGATGCCTCTTGCTTATTGAACGAGCCACACATGATGACTCCTGGATTCCCGCCGTTGTCCCAGCATTTTTTAACGACAGACTGAAGGTTGGCTTCAACGAATGTCGCTGCCGTTCCCGCAGTTGGATCGGTGCCTGGAGCGCCGGAAGTCGTCGCTGGCGTCGTAGCGGCTGCACCCTGCTGCACCTGGTTGGTTGAAAGCCACGCGCCCAAACCCGCTAGGTTTCGAGCCGTAGCTGCACCACCAGCCGAAGCTGCCTGGTTGCCGCAAAGTGCCGTTTCCATATCACGCTTCAACTCTCTGCCGCGCTTTGAAATCTGATAGCTCAGCTCGTCAGCGCGACCGGCTGTATCAACAGCCCGAAGGGTTCCCGTTACGCGGGGAACTTTCGTGGAGATTTGAGTGTAATTGCCGAGCCTGGAGGTTGCCGATGCCGTATTGGTTGTCGCATCGTCACCCTCTATCACAGCGTTATTAGCCGCAGCAGCAAGCGAGTCGGTCTGCCACTCGTACAAAGTCATCGTCGCTGTTTCGCGCCGAGCATTGGTCAGAAATGGGGTGTCCATCGGGGTAATGTCGAAAATGATATCCGACAAGTCCTCGCGCTCACCGACAGCGGAGTATGTCTGATATGAGCCAGTTGGTACGGCCATATACTTATCCTCTTAGTCGATGGTGAATTAAAGCAGCGGCGTCGTCTACGGAGCCTGATTTTTTCAAACTGCTCCGCATCCTGCCTTCTGCATCCTTTTTGGCTGCGCCTTTAGACCGCTTGGCTCCCGGTGTGAGAACTTTTTTGCCTAATTTAACAACCTTTTTTGTCGCGGCTTTCCCTGTAGATTGCATGGCATCGTATTTCATCGCCTTGCGAGCTAACACAATAGCGCGATGATCATATGCTTCGTCAATTTCCTGCGGGTTGTAGCCACTTTTAAGGAGATAATCGCGCAGCGATGCTTGCTCGGCTTGCATAACGCTTTCATCCTTCCACTCCGGCACTTTAGCCATCATTGAACGATGCTCTCGCTCTATGGCTTCGGCCATTTGTCCTTTATGTTCTTCTGCTCTTGTTTGTTGATTCCTGTCCCATTCCTGGGCGGAATCTTGTCGCATTTTAGTCAACGCCGACTGGCGTTCCTGAAATTCCTGTCGCCTGACAGCCCATTCGGTCGGGTTGTTGGCACGCAGTTCGTTCCAGTTAATTTGGTTATATTCTTTCTTTAACGCCAGTTCTACTGAATTTAACAGACTAGCCGACTCTACGGCTTCTCTTTCCTGTCTTTGAGCCAACGCCTGTTTCTCGGCTTGAAGCTGGTCTCTTAAATCCTGCGCTTCCTGTGTTAATCGCTCTGCTCTTTGTGCATTTTGATAGCCGTCTTTCCATTCTCCTATGGAAACCTCCTGACGTTCCCCGTCCACGTTCGTGATGGGAAGTTTCAGGGCATATAAATCCGCAGCATCAATGCCAAGATGTCCTGCGAGGTCTGAGAATGTCTCCAGCGAGACTTCTTCAACGGCCTCTGCTGCTTCCGGTAACGCCTCTGCCGGCTCTGCCGGCTCTGCTGATTCTGCTGGTTCTACTGATTCTGCTGGTTCTGCTGGCTCAGTTGACTCTGTTGGGGCTTCTGCTACGGGTTCCGGTTCAGCTTGTGGCGCTGGATCTGGAACCGCAGCAACCGGCGGCGCTTCTGGGGGTGGCGCTTCAGGTGCTAATGCAGCCGAAATTCGTTGTTCAATCGTAGCTTGTGCTTCAGCCATTGTGTTCTTCCTCTAGTTGCATCTCTGCCATCTTGCCCGTCTTCATCACGGTCTCGATGTGATTAAAAACAGCGTGAGCCGCTATTAGCATTCGGTATATCGTTTCACGTTCATCGGCTTGCGTCATGGCTGTATTTTGCCACGCTTCATTCAATTCGTCAGTAATGATTTCCTTGGCCTCCTGCCAGAGAGGGCTATCGAGGATGATCCTGGCCTGGTGGCCTCTTTCCCGTTCCTTGATTCTGTTGTGTTCATCCAATTTGGATCACCATTCCGGCTTCATCTCTGGTCACAGGCTGATCGCCAATTTGTATGACAAGCCCCTGTTCGTCCCTCTGAATAACGCGGGGCGATGGTGCTGCAATAATGTCAAGGCGTTCATTGAGTTCTTGGTTTTGGGCTACTAGCTGAGCGATCCATTCCCGCATTTCCGTCAAATCCACAGGCTCAGATTGGTCTTGCATCAGTTTCGTCACGTTATCGACCTGGTTTTTGTACAGGTTAATATCCTGATCCCGCTCAGCTTTAACAGCTTGCAACTCCAATTCAAGTCGTTTCAGCTCGTTTTCTGTTTCCTGCTTGTCCATCTGGATCTCAAGACTCGCCACCTTCTGCTCGGAATCTGTCTCTCGCTGGAGGGAAATGAGCTGCGCTTTCATTGTTTCGATCTCGGCCTTCAGCGCCTGTTCCTGCGCCTTTAGGTTTTGCTCGCGCATCTTCATTTCCATATCGGCTTGCATTTTTTGTGCTTCGATCTGATTCTTTTGGATCTTGCTCTCGGCATCCATCATCAACGCTTTAGCATGAGTCATGGCAAGTTCAGCTTGCACATCGGGCTTCGGCTGCGGCGGAGGGACCGTTCTTGGATCTGTAAAATACGCAGTGGGTTCCAATCCAAACGCATCGACCATATCGGATAATGACTGATAGACCTGATGCGGTTGCACGACGGTTCCCATACCGCCCTGTTGGATCTGCTCATTCTGCTTCTGCATGATGGCCTCCAAAGCGACCATTCTGCGCTCCCTGGATACCGTTCCCACGCCAACCGTGACCGTTGTATTCTGGCGTTCGCGCCATTCCGAGGGATTGATGGAGGCAAACTCACCGGCAATATTAACGATCATCTGTCGATCTTGGTGCGTCATAAGCAATTGGTGGATGATTCTAAAAACATCCCTGAAACCTACCTCGGCAATGATTCGGGCGATCAACTCGATTTTCATCCTTGCCGCATCAAATGCCAGCGCCGCCACGCCTGTATTGACGTTTGCCAGGGAGTTCTTGTTC
>Ga0208181_1001032_pt1 | contig 11500 bp, 10 predicted proteins | sample MalvirDeepMed_s6_FD_184244 | JGI IMG/M metagenome (GOLD analysis project Ga0208181, IMG submission 184244) | Marine viral communities from the Global Malaspina Expedition - Malaspina viral metaG DeepMed_s6 (SPAdes) (version 2) | ecosystem: Environmental > Aquatic > Marine > Oceanic | place... | reverse complement strand
GTGCTGTTCCACTCGCGCGGTGCCTCGTTCCGGCTGATCGAGGGCCATCCCAACGCCATCGCGCCGATGAAGCGCCCGATGCACACCATCATCCCCGGCATGGTCTGCAAGGATGGCGAAGCGGTGATGCCCTTCGGCGTGATGGGCGGCCAGTATCAGGCGGCGGGCCACGGGCAGTTCCTGTCCAACATGTTCGACCTCGGGCTCGACCCGCAGGCGGCGATGGACGCGCCGCGCAGCTTCGCCTTCGGCGGAGAGCTTCAGCTTGAACCGGGCGTCTCGGCCGAGGCCCGCGCCGAGCTCGAGGCGCGCGGCCACAAGCTCGCCATCCAGACCAGCCCGATCGGCGGCAGCCAGGCGATCCGGATCGACCGCAAGGCCGGCACGCTCACCGGCGGCAGCGACACCCGCAAGGACGGCATGGCGCTGGGATTCTGATCCCCGACCGACCGTCATCCCGCGGTCACGTTCCGGGCGCCATCCCTTGCGTGGTGGCGCCCTTTTCGTTGACCGAGGGCCGAAGTTGCGCCTCCCACACGGCGCGTGGATAGGGAGCGTTCGCGCCGGACCTCCCGGCAGGCCGCGCCCGGCGCCTCTGCAATGTCACGCGCAGGCGCATACGCCGTCGTTAAGAGATGCTGCCCCTCGCGCGGGCGCGCCCCTCGCACAGCAAAGGCGGCAGCCTGTCAGCCGATGACCGCCCGCGTGCCCATCCACAGCGCCATGGCCACCATCATCACGTTCTCGGTCAGCGACACGAAGCCCAGCGGCACGTTGGACGACCCGCCCACGCAGGCGCATTTCAACTCGCGCTTGTCGATATAGACCGCCTTGAACACGCTGACCGCGCCGATCGTCCCGATCACCAGCGCCACCGGCGCCGAGATCCATGTCAGCGCCCCGGCGGTCATCAGGATGCCGGCCAGCGCCTCGCCGAACGGATAGATCTTGCCGTAAGGCACCCATCGCCGGGCCAGCAGGTCGTAGTTGAGAAACATGGTCGAGAAGCTCTCGAGGTCCTGCAGTTTCTGGATCGCGAGGATCGTCATCGACAGCGAGATGAACCACTCGATCGCGCGAAGCGTGAAGATCGTGCCGTATTGGTGCCATGACAGGCCCAGCGCGAGCAGCGCCGCGACCGAGAAGATCGCGATAACGGGTTGGTAGCTGGTCTCGCTCTGTTCTTCCTTGGGCGGATCAAGTTCGAAATAGACGCGCAGATCGTCATAGCCACCGATGCGCGCGCCGTCGATGAAGGTCTGCGGCGTGGTCTCTACGTCGTGCTCGCGCTGGAAGGCGTCGGTCTCTTCTCGCGTGGTGAGGTGATGGTCCTCGACATCATACCCCTTGCGCTCCAGCAGATCCTTGGACTTGAGGCCGAAGGGGCAGAGATGGTCGGGCATGACCATGCGGTAGAGAACGGCGGTCTTTGCGGTGTCCTTGGGCATTCTCAGTCTCCTTTGTAGGTCTCGAGGCCGCGCGAGCCGGCGGAATCGCCCACGCAGGCGGTGACAACGTGGTGCCTGACCGCGCCCGCCGCGCTGTGCGCGAGAAAGAGCGGGCCGGCGGTGGCGCCTGCCTCGCCGTGGCGGTCCAGCCGGACCGGAGCGCTCCCGAACGTCATCGTGGCGTCAATGGCTCCGACGCTGACGGCATCCGGGCCGGTCCCGGCGCAGCTCAAGCAAGCACCCTCGCCCGGCGGGATGGCCCTGCAGGTCGGCGTCTCTGGATCAAGCTTGGCATCGGGCATCTGGCGGTTCCGTCGTCGCGGCAATCTTCGGCTCAACGACCTTCCACCGCTGGAGGGTTCCGTGAAATCACCGCCCCGATCTCTGCCCTCGAGACGGCCCAGACCGCGGCCCGTGCCGGCGACCGCCGCGCGACGGCCCCCTATGCCGCCCCACGTGGCCCGGATCGGCGATAGCCTTGATGCAAGGGCTCGGTCCCGGACGGGCGCCTGAGCTTGCGTGTGCGACTTCCATAAGCGCTGATGAGACCGGTTTCGCGGTCACAAAGCTGCGACCTCGGTCGCGGCGCACCCGGATCGGCCTTGCAGCATTTGAAAGAGCCGGGTTTCTGGACGATACCGCGACAGACCTTGCCCGAACGGGATCGCAACCGCCGCCGTTTCTTCACAGGAGCCCGCCATCCGCTTTCCGCTGACCATCGCGCTCATTCTGGTGCTCTCCGCCGTCGGGCTCACCTACGAGATCGCCGCCGGCCGGGTGCTTGCACCATTTTTCGGAACCTCGCTTCTGACCTGGACCACCGTGATCGCCACGGTGCTTGGCGGCTTCTCTCTCGGCAGCGCGCTTGGCGGCATCGTGGCCGAACGGCCGCGCGAGGCAGCCCTGCGCACCACGCGCGGCGCCTTGGTGGGAACGGCGGTGCTGATGGCCGCCTCCCCGACCCTGCTCGGCCTGCTGCACAACTGGGGCGCGCGCGGCACGCAGGGGATGATGCTCAGCGTCTTTTTCGTGTTCTTCCCGGCATCGGTGCTGGTCACCCTGCCGTCGCCCCTGCTGGCCAAGCTCGCCATGGAGGCGCGACCGGGGCGCGAGGGCTCGTCGCTGGGCTTCGTGCTTGCCGCCGGCTCGGTCGGCGCCATCGTGGGCGCGATCCTCGCGGGCTTCGTGACGCTGCCACTGATCGGAGCGACGGCGACCTTCGCCACCTGCGGCGCGCTCACCCTGCTTTGCCTGCCGTTCCTGCGCGGCGGCCCGCCCGACAACCGCATCATCACCTTGGCGGCAGCCGGGTTCGTGGGCTTTGCCGGGCTCGCCGGCACGCCCACCTGCGAATATGAATCGGGGCTGTCCTGCCTCGACATTGCCCGCAAGGGGCCGGAGATCTTCCTTGTCTCGGATGGCACCGTGCAGGCGGCGGAGCGCAGCGCGCCGCAGGCGCTCGGGCATGGCTCGGTGCCGCTCGCCCTCGGCTATACCGACTGGCTCTGGTCGCGGATGGCGCAGGACCTCGGGCCGGACACGTCGGTGCTGTTCATCGGCGGCGGTGGCTACACCCTGCCGACAAAGCTGCTTGCCGCACGGCCCGATGCGCGGGCGGTCGCGGTCGAAATCGATCCGCTGGTGACCGATGTCGTGCGCCGCCACATGCCCCGCGCCGCCGCGATGATCGAGGCCACCGGCTATGATGCGACGGGCAGCGACACCTCGACGGGGCGGCTTGGCATCGTGCACGCCGATGGCAGGGTCTACCTGAACGAGACGGCGGCGCGCTTTGACGCCGTGGTCATGGATGCGTTCTCCTCCGGCTCCGTGCCGGCGCATCTGGTCACGCGCGAGACCTTCTCACGGCTGCGCGACATCGTCGACGGCCCGGTCTACGTAAACCTGCTGGACGCCCCTGACGGCCCTCTGGCCCGCGGCGTCCATGCGATCCTGACCGAGCTCTACCCGCATGTCGTGGTGGCGCAGGGGCCGGTGAGCGAACGCAACCGGGCCAACGTGCTTTTCGCCGCCTCTGCCCAGCCGCTGGACGCCTCGGTGGACCAGCCCGAGGGCTACGGTCCGGTCCGGATCAGCGACGCCCGGGCCTTCACCGACGATCGCGGCTGGGTCGGGCACCGCTAGTCCGCCGCCGCGAAATCGGGGGGGCGCGCCCTCTCGCGCAATCCTGCGCGTCGTCATGTCGGCGCAGGTGCAGCAGGGGGGGCACAGGCACACCGCCTCGGCCAGGGACAGGCGCGGCAACGCTGCTATCTCGCCCATGCCTGCGCGCAACCCAGGCCCCGAAGACGTCCCCAAGGCCCCACCGCAGCAGCCCGGCAAGCGCCCCGCAGCGCCGACACCGCGCGCGATGCCGGGCCGTGCAGCCGCCAAAGCCGAGGCTTTGAGATCGCCCTGAGGTGTAGTACCCTCACGGCATTTCAATCTTTAAATTTCCTCTCGTCAGATTGCCCAATATGCCCAACCGCTTCTTTGGACCGTCATTTGACACTGAACCGCCGTCTCGGCTCTATGCCCTGTCGATCGGCTTTGCCCCCGGCGCGCGCGAGCTTTTCGATGCGGTGGACGCCGACGCCCTCGACGCCGCCTGTGCCCGCGGCGTCCCGGAGGCCATTCGCGGCCACGGCGCGCTGGTCGAGGATCTGCCGGTCTATGCGCTCGAGATCGATCCCGCCCACCTTCGCGAGGACACCCGCCCGGCGCGCGAGGCGCGGCGCTGGCTGGCCACGCGGGAGGCGCGCGGCGACTGGGTCGAACTGAAGCTCCGCCCCGATACCGACGGGGCCGGCCTGCTCTATGAGAGCATCGAGAGCGCGGGGCGACAGGTGGCGATTCAGGCAAAGCCGCTGGCCGCCGCGATGCGCGAGCGGCTGATCCGTGCGACACGGCTGACCGACCACGTGGCGCAGCGGCGGACGCTGCGGTCGGTGCTGCCGTCGTCTCCAACTCGACGGCGTCGTGGTGCTCGATGTCGGACAGGGCAGCGCCGCGGCGCTGGTCGATGGCAACGGCCATGTGAGGGCCTATGTCGACCTCGGTGCCGGCGTGCTGCGTCATGCCGGAACCTACCCGCCGGCGATGCAGGATTTCTGCCTGATGCACGGCCCGACGGTGATCCTCAGCCACTGGCATTACGACCATTTCCATGGCGCCAACAAGACGCCGCAGGCGCAGCAGCTGGTCTGGATCGCGCCGAACCAGACCCTCGGGCCGGGGCCGCAGAGTGCCATGGCGCAGGCCATCCTGAGCAATGGAACGCTGCTGGTCTGGAACGGGCGCCGGCCGCTGCGGCACGGCGCCCTCACGCTCGAGCGCTGCACCGGCAGCGGCCAGAACCGCTCGGGCATCGCGGTCTGGGTCGAGGGGCCGGGACGGGCCGACGCCATCCTTCTGCCCGGCGATGCCGGCTATGCCGACATACCCTCGCTCAATCGCGGCCGCCCGCGCCGGGTGCGCTCGCTGGTGGTCGCGCATCACGGCGGGGCCGCGCCCGGCACGCCACCGCCCGATCCGCACCATGCCGACAGCCGGGCGGTGATCTCCTGTGGTCACCGCAACCGCTACGGACATCCGCTGCCGCGCGCCCTGACCGACCTTGGCGCGCAGGGCTGGAGCATCGGGGCCCCAGCATCCGAGATCGACGACCGCATGACCCAGCGCCGCACCCGAGGGCTGGGCCATACCGGACTGACATGGGGGGCACCGTTTCCGCCCCAATCCTGCGGCTGCGGCTGCACCATCCAGGCAACGAAGTCCTGACCGAGAGGAGATCGGCTGATGAAATGCGTCGTACTGGTACCGGGAATTCAGGGCTCCGTCCTCGAGACGCCGGGCGGCGATCAGGTCTGGCCGCCGAAACCCTCCGAGGTGGTGCTTGGCTACGGCCGGCTCTCCGAGCTCATGCGCGAGGACCTGGTCTCGACCGACATCATCCGCAAGGTCAGTTGCCTCGATGTCTACAAGCCGCTGATCGACCAGATCAAAGGCATCGGCTTCACCGAGGGCAGCGCCACGCAGCGGCTCGAGATCTTTCACTATGACTGGCGGCTGGATCTGGAGATCACCGCGAGGGCGCTGGCCGACCGCCTCGGCGCGCTGGCCGCCGCCGGCGCGACCGAGATCGCCATCGTGGCGCATTCCATGGGCGGTCTGGTGGCGAGGCTGGTGCTCGAACCCGAGACCTTCCGCGCCGAGCCGTGGTTCGACCTCGTCGACTCGCTCTTCACCCTCGGCACCCCGCATCTGGGCGCGCCGATGGCGCTGGTGCGCATCCTCGGGCTCGAGGGCGATCTCGGTATCTCGGCGGCGGATTTCCGGACCTATGCCGCCGATCACCGCTACCCCTCGGCCTACCAGCTGCTGCCGGCGCCCGGAGAGGATGCCTGCTGGAACCTCACCGACAGCACGCTCGGACCGCTCGACATCTACGATATGGGCGATGCGCAGGCGGTGGGGCTCGACCCGGCGCTGGTGGCGCGCGTCGCCTGGGTGCACCAGAGCTTCGCCGAAGGCAGCCAGCCGCCGGGCGTGCGCTACCTGTTCTTCGGCGGCGCCGGCCACCGCACCTGCACCCGGATCAACGTGGCACCGGGGCAGGTCATCCCGACCCTGACCGACGATGCGGGCGACGGCACGGTGCCGATGTGGAGCGCCTTCGGCAAGGCGACGCAGAAGCAGCTGGTGCGCGGCGAACACAGCAAGTTCTTCCGCCGCGAAGAGTTCTCGGCGGTGCTCTACCGGCTGTTCGGCCAGCGCTTCCCGACGCCGCCGGTCGCGGCGGCGGCAATGCTCGACCTGTCGGTGCAGGCGCTGGTGCTGCGCCCGGACGAGGAGATCGAGCTGCTGATCCTCTCCCCGGCCCCCACCAGCGCGATCAGCGGCGAGGTGGTGGTCGAGTTCACCGCCGACGAGACCGCGCCCTTCGCACCGCTGGGAGAGCCGGTACCGATCAGCTACGAGGGCGCGCCGGTGGGCCAGCTCCGGGTGCTGCTGGCACCGCGCCCCACCCCCGGCCACTACCGGCTGAGCTTTGCCGGCAGCCCCAGTTCGGGCGCGCCGGTGCTGTTCTCTGTCGTGCCGGGAGGCTGAGCCATGGCGATCCCGGTCAAGGTCGAATTCCTCGCCGCCGACCCGGCCATGTCGCTCTTTTCGCGCCCGCGGTCTGGGCTGATGCAGGGCCGGCATCTCACGCTGAGGGAAACCCTGCGCGACGGGCCGATCTCCACCCGGGTCGCGGTGCTCGACCTCGATCCCGAGGACGGCATGCTCCTGCCCGGCGCGCCCTACCTGCCGCCCGGGCCGGAGCGGGCACGTGGACTGTGGCAGGTCGCGGACCGCAACGACATGACGGCGCGGGATTTCCAGCAGGTCTCGGTGTTCGGTGCGATCCGCACCACCATGGCGATGTTCGAGGAGGAAGACGTGCTGGGCCGCCCGCTGGTCTGGGCCTTCGACGGGCCGCAGCTTCTGGTGGTGCCGCGCGCCGGGCGCATGGCCAACGCCTTCTATCACCGCGCGTCGCGCAGCCTGCAATTCTTCTATTTCGACGGCGTCATCGCCGAAGAGGAGACCACGGTCTACACCTGCCTGTCGCCCGACATCGTGGCGCACGAGACCGCCCATGCCATTCTCGACGGCATCGCGCCGGATCTCTACGACGCCACCTCACCGCAATCGCTGGCGCTGCACGAGGCCATCGCCGACATCACCGCGATGCTCTTCGCGGCGCAATCGAGCCGGCTGGCGGCTCTGGTGCTCGAGGACAATGGCGGCGACCTGCGCAAGCCCGGCGCCTTCAACGCCATCGCCGAGCAGTTCGGGCGCGCCCGCAGCGGCCGCATCCAGCCCCTGCGCGACCTGATGAACGACCGCACCATGACCAGCGTGCCCAGCGCCACGCCGCACGCGCTGAGCGAGGTGCTGACCGGAACGCTCTACGCCCTGATGCTCTGGGTCTTCGACACCGAGATGGCCGAAGAGCTCGAAGAGGTGCCCGAGGCAGAGCAGCCCGACGCGCGCTTCAGCCGCTCCGGCAGCGTGCTGTTCCGCGCCGCAAGCCGGCTGCGCCGCATCGCCTTCCGGGCGCTCGACTACCTGCCGCCGGGCGAGATCTCCTTTGCCGATTACGCCCGCGCGCTGATCGCCGCCGACACCGCCTCGAACCCGCAAAGCCCCGAGGAGCGCGCCGCCTTCACCGCCGAATGCCTGTCCCGGCAGATCGTGGCGCAGGCCGCCGATCTCACCCCCGCGGCACCGCATCTGACGCTTGAACCGGGCGACGATCTCGAGGCGCTGCTCTCAGACGATGCCGCGGCGCTGGCCTTTGCCGAACGGCACCGCGCGGCGCTCTGCGTGCCCGCGGGTGCCCGCCTCGCCGTGCGGCCCCGGCTCGACGTGACCAAGGCCACGTGGCGCAAGGGTGGCGACCGGGTCGACACCCGTGAGCTGATCTTCAAGGTGGCGTGGCAAGAGGACGAGTTCGTGCTCGACCGGGGCGGCATTCCCGAGCCTCTCAACGTCACCTTCGGCACCACCCTCGCCATCGGCTGGGAGACCCGCGAGATCCGCGCCGTGGTCACCAACAGCCGCCTCGGCCCGCATGGCGGCGCGCGCGACCGGCTGGTCAGCGACCGGATGCGCCGCGGCTTCCTGCAGGCCTGCATCGCCGATGGCACCATAGACCTCGCGCGGGACGCCACCGCGCTGCCGGATGGCAGCCTGCGTCTGCGCGGCCTCGGTCAGCAGCTTCACATGGCGGGCCGGTCATGACCGGGCTGACGCTGCGCCTCTACAATGTCGGCTTCGGCGACGCGGTTGTCCTGAGCCTGCCCGACACCGACGCGAGCGGCGCCGAGGTCACCCGCACCGTGCTGATCGACGCCGGCAACGCGCTGACCGGCGCGCATGGCGACGACGACATCTTGCGCGCCGTCCTGCGCGACATCCACGCCCGGCTCGCCGGAGCGCCGCTCGACCTCTACATCATGACGCACGAGCATCTCGACCACATTCAGGGGCCGCTGATGGCCGCGCGCAAGGACGGGCTCGAGCTGCGCGCCGGCAGGGTCTGGATGACCGCCTCGAGCGAGCCGGGATATTACGACGCCCATCCCGAGGCCCGCAGGAAACGGCGGCTGGCGCTCGACGCCTTCGAGGACATCGCCGAGGCGGCACGCGGCATGGCCGGTGCGCTGCCCTTCGGCATGGAGATCCTGCTCGGCATCAACAACCCGCGCGCCAGCGCCGATTGCGTGGATTACATCCGCGACATGAGCGCGCCCGCCGCGCCGCACTACGTCTCGCGCCAGAGCGCGCCGACGCTGCCGCAGCCGTTCCGGGATGCCTCTCTCCGGGTGCTGGCGCCCGAGCAGGATTGCTCGGTCTATTACGGCCGCCTGAAGCCCCGCGCCCTCGGACTGCGGCTGGCCGAGGGCGATGCAGACGCCCCGGGCAGCGCCACGCTCACCGCGCCCGAGGGCGTGCGGGACAGCGACTTTGCCGATCTGCTGGCGTTCCGCGCGGCGTCGAGCTTTGCCAACCTCCTGCATATCGACCGGGCCGCCAACGATTCCAGCATCGTGTTCGAGCTCGAATGGCGCGGCTGGCGGCTGCTCTTCCCCGGCGACGCCGAAGAACGCAGCTGGGCCTTCATGGAGGCGCAACAGGCGCTGCGCCCGGCGCATTTCCTCAAGGTGAGCCATCACGGCAGCCACAACGGCACCCCCGATGCGGTGCTCTCCGAGGTGTTGCCCGAGACCCCGCCCGACGCCCGCGACCGGGTGGTCGCGGTCTCAACCGCCGACGGCGCCTATCGCGGCGTGCCGCATGACGAGACGCTGAGCGCACTGGGCCGGCGGGCGCGGCTGCTCGACACCCGGAGCCTCGCGATGGGCGGCTGGTTCGAGCTCAGGTTTCCGGCAGATGGCGGCCCCGTCACGGTCTTGGAGGGGGCTCCGCCGACCGGCTGAGCGGCAGATTCGGGGGCACCGGGGGAGAGATGACCTGCATTTGAGCAGCGAGACTCTTGATTTGCGCCGGCATCAGGCGCAGCTTTAGGTCATGAACAGCCTTACGCCTTTTCCGGGCCCCGGCCACGCGCAGGACGTCGTGGCCTTTCACCGGACCGAGTTGAACGTCATCCTCTCGCTCTACGGGCGCATGGTCGCAGCCGGCGAATGGCGCGATTACGGCATCTCGAGCCTGCGCGACGTCGCCATCTTCTCGGTGTTCCGCCGCACCGCCGAACACCCGCTCTACCGCATCGAGAAACGCCCCAAGCTGCGCAGCAAGCAGGGGCAATACGCGGTGATCAGCATGGAGGGGCAGGTGCTCAAGCGCGGCCACGACCTGCGCACCGTGCTCCGGGTGCTCGAACGCAAGCTGATCCGCGCGGTGGACTAGCGCCTGCGGCGGACGCTCAGCCTTCGGGCTCGCTCTGCAGCAGCACCTCGCGCGATTGCGAGGCGAACTCGCGGCGCAGGATCATCACCAGCGTGACCATGGCGGCGGCAAGCAGCGCCTCCGGCCCGATCAGCCAGGCGGTCGAGGCGATGCCGAAATAGACCGTCCGCAGGCCGCGGTTGTAGCTCTTCGCGGCAAATATGTTGATCTCGGCCGCCTTGGCGGCGCGGGCATAGGCCAGATCGCCGGGCTCGTTCGGCACCGCGCCCATCATCACCGAGCAATAGCCGAAAAGCCGGTTCGACCAGACGAACTTCAGGAAAGCGTTGGCGGCGAAGAGCAGGGGCAGCAACAGCTTCACCTCCCAGACAAAGACCGGCGCGACGCCGTCGGTCAGATCCCCGGCCACGCCACGCAGCTGCTCGGTATTGCCCAGCAGCGCGAAGATGCCGCCGATGGCGATCATCGAGGCCGAGGCGAAGAACGCGGTGCTCTGGCGCAGCGAGGAGACGATCTGCGAATCGAAGATGCGCGGCTCCCGTGTGACGAACTGCACCATCCAGACGCGCCGGTAATCGGCCATCAGCCGCGACACCGAGGGCCGCCAGCTCGGCGGGTGCTCGACGAACCACGAGGACAGCAGCCAGCCCGCCACCAGCAGCACCGTCCCCGCCAGGTCGAGCAGGGTGAAATAGTCGAACTGGTCGAGCCACCCCATCGGTCAGAACGGCTTGACCACAACGACCCAGAGCACGGCGATCACGCCGACCACGCTGATCTCGTTGAAGATGCGTAGGAAGAGGTCGGATTCGCGGAACTCGCCGCGCTTGGCACGGATCACCAGCCTGCCGGTCCAGACGTAATGCCCCGCCAGCAGCGCCACCAGCGTCAGCTTGAGGTGGATCCACGGCGCCCAGGCCCAGAGCTGGGCCAGCACCAGCCCGGTGATCAGCGCGATCACCCCCAGCCCCGCCGAGAACCGGTAGAGCCGGATCGTCAGGTCCCCCAGGGGGCCGAATTCGCCCAGCTTGGCGTATTCGCGCTTCCAGTAGATCAGCGCGCGCGGCACCGCGAAGATGGAGGTCATCCAGCCCATCACGCAGAGAAGATGTATGATCTTTACCCAGTCCATGGCCCAGTCATGCTACCGTTTTCCCGCCGAAGGCAAGACGCAGCCGCGCCGCAGTGCTGCGAGCCGGAAAATGTCTGGCGTGATCGCCTCAAATTGGTTATATCACTTTACCAATTCCAAGGGAGGACCGTCAGATGCAGATGCCCGAGCCCGACGCCAGGGTGCTGACCCGCAAGGCCGAGATCGTCGCCCGCCTGCGCGAGGTACTGCCCGCCGACGCGGTGATCGACGACGAGGCCGAGACCCGCGCCTATGAGTGCGACGCGCTGACCGCCTATCGCTGCCCGCCGCTCTGCGCGGTGTTGCCCGCCACCACCGAAGAGGTCTCGGCGGTGCTGACCATCTGCCACGAGGAGGGCGTGCCGGTGGTGCCGCGCGGCTCCGGCACCTCGCTGGCCGGGGGCGCGCTGCCGACGGCGGATTCGGTGATCCTCGGCGTGGCGCGGATGAACGAGGTGCTCGAGACCGATTACGACAACCGCTTCATCCGGGTGCAGAC
>Ga0208181_1001026_pt1 | contig 11557 bp, 13 predicted proteins | sample MalvirDeepMed_s6_FD_184244 | JGI IMG/M metagenome (GOLD analysis project Ga0208181, IMG submission 184244) | Marine viral communities from the Global Malaspina Expedition - Malaspina viral metaG DeepMed_s6 (SPAdes) (version 2) | ecosystem: Environmental > Aquatic > Marine > Oceanic | place... | reverse complement strand
TTACCTCCCGATGTAACCAGTGCATAATTTGTATCTCCACCAGAAACTGATATATCAAGTCCTACATTTTTCTGTACACCAGAAGTAGCGGCAACCATATCTAAATCAATACCAGTATTATTAACAGTACCCACCATTGTAGGTGCGTTACTATTCATATCTAAATCAAGACCAATATTTGTAGCAGTCTGACCAGATGCGGTTATACCAGTAGCATCAAAATCAATATGTGCGCCTTTAGTAGTGGCGGTAGTTGTTCCAGTAAAATTTGTGTCTACTTCAATCCCTACTGTTGATATTTTTAGGGCAGATGAACTACCGCCAGTATCTGCACTTTCTATCGACTGTAAAGACGAACTAATTCCATCAGCATCATCTACAATAAGCAGTTGATCATAACTTTCGGCAATGGTTTGTCCTGTTAATTTTCCCATAATATTCTCCTAATTATATAATGTCTTCCCATTTTCTTTCTTCAAGCTCCCATACGTCAGTTATCGAACTCCATAAATCACGAGTGAGTCGAGCTGTCTGTGTAACAAAAGAAGATAATTTTAACTGTAGATTGAGCACGTTTAACCACTGACATAGGCTACGCAGGCTCCAGATGCTAGATTAATTTTTGTCCACCTTCCAAATATAGTCATACCTTGTGGGAAGGTTACTGCTGTTGCAGCTGAACCAGCGTTAGCGTCAATAGATGTTGAAGTCCCGTCAGAAGCTGGGTACATCTGTGATACTTCTGCTGTTAGCGTTCCAAACGTCGTATCTTCAATAAATTGAATTGCGACAAAAACACCAAATAATGGTTCTGCATCCTGATCTGTTGTTGAGTAATCTAATAATATTGAGCCTGCTTGACCAAGAGCAGTGTTTTGCGCTTCTACTACTGAATACTTTTTATTTCCACCAGCCATATTTATCTCCTATTACTTTGCTATTAAATATTCTATTGTTGAAGTACTACTAGCTGTTTTAACATATACTTCGTTAACTTTTAAATTTGTACTATATCCTCTAAACATTGTGCTTGCATTTGCAGATAGTTTTAATGGATAAGTAGAATTACTATCTAATGAAATTATCACTGCTGTACTTCCTGTATTTTTTATATAACAGAATTGTAAATCATTACTATCAGTAGATAGTCGTGTTTCTGTTGTAGAAATACTAATACCGGGATCAGAACCTTCCCATGTGCCAGTAGATGCTTCCCATTCTGTGCCGTCTGATTCCCAAAATAAAGTCTCTAATAAAGGAGATGTGAATGAAGACCATCCATCGCCCCATTGGCTAGATGTAATATCAGTCATTAATGAACTACCACCAAGTCTACCAATACTTGATAGAGTATGGTTATCATTATATGTAACTTTTGAAATATTGTATTCTTCTAATGAACCGGGAACAGCAGCTATCGCAACCTGTTCTGAAGGAATTACTGAAGTTCTCATTACCACTCTTCTATCTTGTGCCATTATGTACCACTCAAATATTCTATTGTTGATGTTCCATCTGTACTAATAATAACTGTTGCTACTGATGAGTCAAGTTCTGAAGCAAATGATTCACCTGCAGATAATCTAACAAGATAGTTAGAACCATTATCAAGTGATATTTTTACATCATCACCACTAAGACATCTAACATAAATAAAATCTTTACTACTTAAAGCTGATTCAGCTCCTGTGATAGTCTTTTCAGATTGATAAGACAGTGAACCACCAGACATAGCAACATTAGCAGTTCCAGCGAGTTTCTTACCTACATCACTATCTTGATACCATCTTGCACTTGTAGACTCTAGCTCTTGAGGTGAGCAACCATTTGAATATTTTATCTTTTCATTAGCCATCTTATTTTCTCCAATGCCTTACCGAGCTTGACTGATTCTCATGGGCATCTTCTTAAGAAATTACAATATCATTTATTAACATCAAACTGTTTTATCTAACTGAATAATGGCCGCTTGGGAACAACATAGCTATTTTACGTTTATTGCTATCATTGTCGCCTACTTTCTTCCAAAACTCTCTCATATAATACTCTTTTTTCTGAATATCACCTTGTGAATCTGACAACATAGCTTTTATATAATCAACACAAGCTAATGATAACATTCTATTTAAATTTATATGAGAAGTCTCACTAGGTGAACTATCTTCTTTAGGTATCTGATATATTGTTACACTTTCACTAGCTGTCTCTGCAGTAAGTAATGCAGTAGCCATAGTTAATGTACCAGCGGCAGCATTTGTTAATTGATAATCACCATCATTACTAGCAGACCCAATAATTCTTATTTTATCTGTAGCTTCAAAACCAGCAGTAACAAAACCATTACCTGAATCAGTAATTGTATCAGAACCTCCTCCTCCATCAACAAATGCTATTGTAGTTCCTGATATTTTTGCTGTTGTAGTTTCTAATGCTTCAGCTACAAATGGTTCATTAAGAGCTGTGTATTCAATTCTTAGTCCATTAGTAATGTCTTCATTAGGATATACTAACTGATTACCATAATAAGAATTAGGCAGTTTTATCCTGTACCCAGCTAATGTGTCTGTATCAGCAGTTTGTACATACTGCCATAATTGTATATTTCTTCCTACAATCTGATAAAACCAAGTTCTGTTTGTATCAAAACTCACAGTCCCATTCTACCTCTTACTTTTTTAACGCTTCTAGACGTTTCTTCTAATTTACTTTCTATTTCCTTTAAACTAAGTTCATGTGCAGATAATATCTCATAAACTAATTCAATTTTATCTACTGATTCTTTGCAACATTGAGAACTTTTCTTTTTTTCTTTTTTCTTCTCAGGCATTTATCACTCCTTTTTTATTACGGATCAGTGTCTTCTGTAACCACTGGATCATGTATAATTCTTTTAATTCTCTTATACTTATCATCATTTGTATCATAAACGGCAATAGACTTTAATGCTACCATATCTTTAGGTAATACATAGTCTCTTTCACCATCTATAATATTATGCTTTGATACTTTTAATCTTTCTTTTGTATTTGACTGTATAAGATTAATAGCATCTTCTAACCATGCTATAGTCAAAGTTGCACTATCAATTCCAGCTCTTTCCATTGCTTCTAGTACTGTCATTATGGGCCTGTAGCTGCAAACGCCATGTATTCCATAGCTATATCATTCGCACCAGTAGTAGTGTCTACATTAGTACCGTCTGTTGAAGCTATCTTAAAAGAACTAAGATTTGTAGTCTCACGAACAGGTAATACAATAGCTTCGCCAGCTGCTAATCTTGCGATTACAGTGCTACCAGCTATTATAGTTAAAAGGTCTGCTGTATTTGCTGTTGTGCTTTTAGTCGTAGTGCTTGAATATTGAAAACCAGTATGTTTAAAATATACAAACCCAACATTTGCTAAAGCAGGCATAGCTACTGCGCTACCATCAGCGACCGCAGTTGCTTGTCTATACGCTGGAGCTCCATTCAAATATCCGTCTTCATCTACTCCAGTAGCTTCTATTGTTATACCTGTCAATGAATCACCACTACCACCTACTTCACCAGAACCTCCTCCATTAAAACATTCACTTGCTTGAATATAATTTGAAGCACTTCCTTGTTGACTAGCACCTACATCTTCTATTGGATTAACGCTCACAGCAAATCTAACTGTATCTGCCATTTTTATCTCCTTTGTTGAGCAGCTGCTTGCGCTTGGGCTGCTATTTGTGTATTAATCATTTTACTATTATTTTGTATATACATATTTATTTCACCTAATGCCCAATCATAGTACTTCTTAGCTTCTTGAGAATAATAAGAAGCGTTCTGATGACCAGATGAAACCTTTTGTAATTTTTCACTTGTTTCAGCTTGGTATTTCTGTAATTCAGCAGAATACTTTTGTATATCTGTCTGTCTCTCAGCTTGCCAAACTCTTAAATCTCCTTCAAGGTTCTGTTGAAACTCTTGAACTTCCGTAGCTACTTCAGATTGATACTGTTGTAACTCCGCTGAATACTTTTGCATTAAATCATCATTATTCTGTATAATTGCCTGCATATCATTAATGCCATTTTGAAGTTGTCTTTGCTGACTTCTATTCTCATTATCTATATTAAGTCTTAGTTCACCTTCAGCTGCGGCTAAGTTCTTCTGATTTGTGAGCTGAACTTCCTGTGTAGATTCTTGAATAGCTGACTGATATGCTACATTCTCTTTGTTAAATTCATTTAATTCATTTTGTATATCAGATTGGTACTGACTTAATAAAACATTATTTTGAGATTCAAAGACCTGAATATTCTTTTGAACATTATTTGTAAACTCTTGAACTTGCTTATTAACATCACTTTGATAAGACTGTAATTCTGATGCGTAATTTTGAAGTTCTTGAGCCTCATCCTGTGAATCTAACTGAGCATTTTGTATACTGATTTGAAGTTGAGCTTGATACTCTGTATTAGATTTATTAAAATTATTTAATTCATTCTGAATATCTGCCTGATACTTTTGGAGTTTATCCCCTTCTTCCTTTGCCCAAGACTGTTGAACTATACCTAACTCTAATTGATAACGAGAAAGTCTTTGTTGGTATTCTTGAACTTCTTTAGACACAATAGCTTGATAATTACTTAACTCACTTGAAAACTTACCAATTAAAGTAGAATCACCACTATTAGCTTGAGCAGCATCTTGTAATGCAATCTGCAACTTAGCTTGGTATTCTGCATTTTCTTTATTAAAAGTATTCATTGAATCTTGAACTTTTGCACTAAACTCACCAATTTGACCACTAATAACCTGCATCCTTGAAGAAACCATTTCTGGGTCTTCTTCTGTATTTACCCACGTGTTAGCATCAGTAAAATCTAGACCTGCCATTACTGGAGCTATATAAGTAGGAGCAGTTGCTAACTTACCTGTATCTACTTCAGCTCCACCTGTTGTTGATGAGTCTGCATTAACAACTGGAGCAACTGGTGGAATAGCGGAAATTGTAAGCTCATCAGGGTCGCTATCTGGAAAATCACCAAGAGTCCAATAGTCATTAAAAGCAGTTCTAGATGGTGAGACTGGAGCCACATAACTTGGAGCGCTAGTACTGAATGATACAGAACTGCTACTTAAAGATGGAGCAACAGGTAATATAGATGAAATAGATAAGTCTGATATAGAAGAAAGAGATGCTAATACTAATGTAGGTTTAGTATAAGATGGAGCGCTTCCTGTATATGTACTTGCGCTACCTAAAGCAGTAAATGTATATGTAGGAAGACTAGCATCAACATCACTATCTAAACTAGTAAATGTAACAGTAGATAAAGAAGGTACATCAGGAGGCACAGCAGCTATAGACAAATCTGTTATAGTAGGAGCAGCTTCCAATGCTGGAGCAACTGGTATTACTAAATCAGACCAATCTACTGTTTTACCAGTAGCAAGTTTTTCAAATTCATTAGCAGATGTATGAAATATAACTGCATTTCTTAAATCAGAATCATCATCTACCTCAGGATAACTAATATAAAATACATACCCAGCATTACTACCATCAGTATTAGGAGCTATTTGAACACCATCGTTCTTAACCCAAAATACAGGATTTATAGCTGTTGCTTTCTTTAAACTTGTAGAATCATTAGCCCATTTAGACTCAGATAATGGTATTTCTTTACAACTATACTCATTTCTTTGAACGTCTATAATAGAATCATTCTCAATAGCAATCGCACTTCCATCAGTAGATGACGAAGACCTATTCATTGCAAACAATAATAAGTCTTTAGGAATTTTAGATACTACAAATCTCTGAGCATCTTCGACGCTATTAGCTGTAGGGGTCACACCAGTCACCCTTAATACTGTTGCCTGTATATCTGTTATTGCCATATTTTTTGAAGTACAGGGAGGTATCGAGCCTCCCTATACTTTATCCGTATATCGAGTTATTACATCTCGAATTTAAGATTACGATATTGTCATACCATCAGCATCATGCTCTTGCCCAGAAACATAAAAGTTGCTTCCATCGCAGATCAGTTCAGCCCAGTCTCCTGGCCCAGAATTACCACTAGCAAAAACAAGTTCATCAACGCCCGACTCAGCGGATTCAGCAGCTGCTCCATCAGCAGATACAATCATTCCAATAAGAGTATCCTCAGAAGAATTTGGGATAATCTTTACATCATTGGAACCAATATCAGTCATTATGAACCTTGCTGTCCAACCAGCTCCTGCTTGAGCAGCAGTAGGCAAAGTGATGGAAAACGCAGCATCCTGATCTATGGTAAATACCTTACCAGAATCTGAAGGGTCTAATGTTTTGGCAGCTGTTATATTTTCAACAACAGTTCCTCCAAAACTAGCCCTTGAACCTAACTTAGCCATCATTTACCTCCTTAACTTGCTACAATAACAGCGACAGATCCTGGATTAGCGTTGCTTGTAGTTAATTCAGCACGCGCATGCCATGCGACGCCATCCATAGCTACTAAGTCAACAACATCACCAGCACTGCCACCTATTGTTGCGGTTGCGGCTACAAAATCCATAGTATCATAATCGCTAGGAGTAGCTACAGCTACTGCATGGGTTATAATCTGAGGTACTCCACGCTGATCTGCGGTGGTAGAGCCTAAGCCAATAACACCGAAGAAGCAATCACCTGATGCTGCTAAAATATCAGCACCTGCAGTGGTAGCTATACCCCATATGATTTTGTAGTTTAAACCAGCCTTGGCGGAAGGGAGCGTAATTGATATATCTGCAGCTTTACAAAAAACAGTAGAACCTGACTGACCAGCAGTTAATGTTGTATCAACTGAAGCAACTATTATGCTAGATTTACCAGCGTCAATAGCATTGTCGGCTTTATTCTGTCCATACAAAGGATTTGCCATTATAACACCTCCTTATGACCAGTAAGCGTGGGCTTCTGGCATTTGCCATTCCATCCCAGCTTCTGTTTGAATTAGGTCGACTCTACGGTCAACACCACTGTTCTCTAAGGTTTGAACACCAACATAGATAGCAGTATCACGATTCAAGCCATTACCTACGAGAGGTCTGTATTTACAGTATCTCATATTTACGGCAAGAAGTTTGATAGCATGTCCATCAAGGTGAATATTACGTGCTACATTCATATCACCATAAGGTGTAGAAATAACAGCAATATCAACTCCAAATACCTTCTTCTTAGCTGTCAACGACATATCAGCTCTGAAATTCGGTGACACTTCAAGGTTGTTACTAAAGTAACCACTTAGTTTATGTAACCAGTTATAAGTTGCAGTATCGCAGAAAAACAACGATGCATTTGCATTATTATAACGTGGGTCTAGGTAATTACTAAGATCATCCAAGAAATCGTCTTGTGTTTTACTTGCGTGTGTCAAGCTAAACACATTACCATAACTTGAAATAAAATCAACAGCACCTTGTGTGTACCACTCACTTCCTGAATCATATTGAGAACCAAACAAAACACTTTGTTCAATATCCCACTTATGTTCAATCAGCTTTTCGCGCCAAACACGAGCGAACTCATTTGGTTCATACTTAAGCACGGTAGCACGAGTTGTGTTATCCATTGCCATAGCAGTCTTCCAAATCTGAGTACGTCCGTAAGCAGTTGAGAAAGGTTGGTCTTTCCATGTTTCAGGATATCCACTACCCTGAGCATGTGCAGTACCAATCACATATGAACGTATCGGTTCAAGTTGGCTAGAAATTGAGCGATCATAGGCTTCATTGGAACCATTACTGGAACCAGTTTGAAATCCATCATCACCACTTGATGAGTTTAGAGCAAAAGATGCCAATTCATTAGCACCAGACTCAAACTTTACAATTGTTCCTTTAACCAATTTACATTCCGCACTATCATTGTCAACACCCATGCTAGTAGTAAGATCAGAAGTTACTACTGAAGTCACTTTAATAACATGGTATCCATCAACAGAAGTTCCTGTGTTTGAAGACATAACTGGTACTTTTACTAACTGTCCTGGTATAAAGAACTCAGGTCGAGTTCCTGTTCCACCAATAGCTACTTTATCACCAGATTGAGCATAAACACTAGATAGATTTCCAGACGATTTGTAATCAGTCGCCATATATAAACCTACTTCATCTCCAACAGCAGATGCTACAGCAGTAGAATCTGAACGTTCTAACTCTGAATCATGTACTTCAGCAGAGCCATTATCGTCATGAGCTACAACATAAGCATACCGTTTGTGGAAAGAAGGTCTACGTTCTGTGAATTTAAACTCGGGGTCATCCGTTGGTTTCTTCGACAGTTTTGATACCATTCGGAAAAAAGGGTCTGAAGCTATTGCTAGTTCAGAGACTCTATCTCCAAAATCATATTTTCTGCGAAGTACACCAGTGTCAAGGTCTGTTCCTAATCTAGGCTCAGCTGCACCAGCTGCTACATCAGCGGTTGACTCCATTTGAAATAAATCAGCCATGATTTATCTCCTTTTTAGTTAATCATTAAACTTCTGGTATTACCCAAAAGCTTTTTCTAACTCACTGTCAACACCTAATATAGCTTCAAATACTCGGTCGTCAGTTGATTGTTCGACCTGTGTTCCGCCAGTAGTAGCAAGAGAACCGGGACGTTCTTGAACTTCACGCATTTTATCATGCATTTCCCGTCTCGTACTATCAGCAATTTTTTCGTCACGATTCTTACGATTCATTAGATAATATATATCATCTAATTCAAGTGACTTAGCTTTAGCAAAACTAACAAATGTTTCCCATTCTTCATCAGACATCTCATGTTTTTGACGAAAACTGGTTTCTTTTGCTAGTCTCTGATTTTCTGATTTTTGTCCTGCAAGTTCTTTTCCAAGTCTACGCTGGACAATACCGTCAATCGTTGCTCCAAGTACTTTTGATGAATCCGAATCGGGATTGGAAAAAGCATCATCGGCATCAAACACGAAATCCTCTGAAATGTTGAGTCTTTCTGCCATATTTTCAGGTGTTTGACCACCACCCTCAAAGTAATTCCGCACATGCTGAATTAAATTGGGGTCGTCTCGCATAGCATCAAGGATCGGCATATAAGGTTCTAATTCGGAAAGTTTTCCGTTCAGCCTTTTTGCTTCTCTGCTTGAATCACTATACCTCTTTTTCATAGTCTCTACATCACTGTCAGGGACTACCGATTGAACTTCACTTGGGCTCGATAGTGTGTTACCACTGTTATTATTCGAGGTTGACGGCGAATGTTCGTCTAAAATACCACCATTAACACTTCTGTCTAGATCAGCAAAAAAGTTGTCAGACATCATATTATCTTCGATGGGCTGAGTATTAATACTTTCGGGGGCCTCTTGGGCGTTACCTACTTGTTCTTGACTCATAGTTATTTTCCTTTTTTATTCACTCTAACTAATTTAAACAAAAACAAACAAAACAAAAACTATAATCTTACGCATGCTTTTGTTCTCTTGCTCCAAGTAAAACCGCTCTTACACTTCCTTCTTCCACCCTTTTCAGGGTGTACTTTGTTGTGTTCAGCTTTACTTATTACTCTAACGTTAGATTTACTATTATTTGATTTATTGCCATCTTTATGATGAACAACTTTTCCTTTAGGTGCATTAGCCTTATTCCTATAATGAGTTTGGCTACTTCCATCTTTCCATCTTCCATTTTTTCTACCATCCCTAGCCATACTAGGATAACTTTTCTTTTTCCAACTAGCCATTATTCAGTATTCTGCTTTTCCTCTGCTTTTGCAACTTCCATACTTGCTTTCATTTCAGTCTTCATTTTATCAAACTCAGTTTTTAACATACCTCTTAAAAGCTTTTGTTGTGCTTCAGTTTCTAGTACGTCTTTCCTTATTTCATTAGAAGCCTGACCTACTTTCATCTTTATACCGGCTTGTACAAGTTGACGTTCTAATGTTTCAATAGTTCCTTCTTTATCTTTTATTGCTTCATCCATCTGCTCCATTTGCCCTTGCATTTGAGCATACATTGATTTTCTTTCTACAATACTTTTCTTATTTCTTATATCAGTTTCTGCTATCATAGCTATATCATCTATCAAACCTGCTTGAAACCATCTAAAATATTCTTCAAGTAAAGCCCATCTATTCACTGGCATCGTAGCCCCAGCTATAACTCTTACATCAAATCTTGCAGATGCATAATCATTCCACTTCCCAATCGCTTGACCATAATCATTATATACTTGAATATTAATTCTTACATCTTTTTCTTCTTGAGGAGATTGACCAGCTTCTGGCTGTACAATTCTAAATACTTTTTCTACTGAATAATGTTTTTGAGCAATCTGCTGAAATATTCTACCTAAATGTTCTAAGCATGGTTCTACTATACTTCCCATCCAAGCTTTTAATCTTCTTGTCCCAAACTCATCATTTGCTAATAATCCACGATAAGTTTCAGGTTGTTCTTGTGTAAAACCCATCATAGCAGAAGGGACTCCACTTATATACTCAGCATCTGCCTTGCCTTCTTGTACAACAGAATAAAAAGCGTTATTTATTGGAGCTGGTAATACAGGAGTTGGAGGAGTAAATCCTTGTCTGTATTTCAATAATGCCCCCGGTGATGAAGAATACTGTTCCCATTCTTCCTCAGGTACTGAGCCTTCTTCGTACATCCATCTTAAGTTGGAGGCTAAATTTGCATTATGCAACATAATCTGATGAGCTTTATTAATCTCTTGCTGTTTACCTATAAGAGGTACAACTGCGCTCATAGGATAAGGAGTTCCACTATACATATATGGAATTGGAACTATAGGATATTCAGTACATGGTAATGTATACTCATATAAAAATGTATCATCACCAGCAGTACATGTTAGGACTACTCTATTTTCATAAAATTTAACAGCTTCAACAATATTCTCTGCAGTCTCAGGATTAGAAGACAATAATTTGAAATCTTCTTCTCGCATTACTTGTTGTTTTATAGTCGAAGCTGCATCTTGAGCTTGAGATTCCATTTGCATACGCTGTTCTTCTACCGCCTGAGCTGCCATCTTTCTAGCTTTTTCCAACTCAAGTTTTGCTCTTTCAGGTATCATTTCTCCTGATTCTACAGCGTCATTTAATTGTATTTCTTTTTCTATTAAACCAACTTCTATTTCTTTTTGAAAATCGCTTATTTGTTCAGCTACTTGTTCTTTTATAAGATCAAGTTCAGCAGGTGATGGTTTTACTTTTATAAATACATTTCTATATGCAAACTTTTTCTTAGCATATGTTTCATAGTATGCAATTATATCATCATCTTCAGCCTCTAAATTGACACCCATTGTAATATCTTCAGGCTGTGTACTAAAAGATTCATCAGTATCTCTCTGAGAATAAGATACAACTTCAGTTCCTCTAGCTACTTTTTTAATCTTAGCCGCATGTTCAGGTAGCTTATTTATTAGACTTGATCGTGAAAGATTCTTTCTAATCATTACAAAAGTCGCATCTCTAAATAAGAAATCTCTACTAGCTGGATCAACATATACATCATAAGGTTCTATTCTACTGAATTTTACCTCACCCATTCCTCGGTC
>Ga0208181_1001013_pt1 | contig 11667 bp, 9 predicted proteins | sample MalvirDeepMed_s6_FD_184244 | JGI IMG/M metagenome (GOLD analysis project Ga0208181, IMG submission 184244) | Marine viral communities from the Global Malaspina Expedition - Malaspina viral metaG DeepMed_s6 (SPAdes) (version 2) | ecosystem: Environmental > Aquatic > Marine > Oceanic | place... | reverse complement strand
ACTAGCCACACCCTACTCCACCTAAACTAACTCGATACCCAAACTCATCACGCTGGTTAAACACATCAAAGCCGTCATCAGAATCTTTAAGCTCTACATCCCCTACCCAGTTTGCTTTTTTGATAAATTTTAGTTCATAACGGTTTAAAGGAAGTGGACATTTTAAATAAAAATAATGGTAGGCCGTACCCATGGCACCTGGATCTGCGGTAAACACGTAAATTGTGTTATTTTCTATTTCAAATTCTTTATGAAAGTAGTCTCGGTTAGTTCCTAGTGTTGCATCAATCAGTACACCTATTAAACCTATCGCAATCTGAATGAGTGCCACTATTGCTAAAACACTGCTCAAAACAATAGATAACCATTTACTTTTAACAAGAAGCCTAAATGTACCGTGCTGCGTAAAAAGCAGGTACACACCTGCGCAAAGCGCTATGAGCTTGACTAAGGCTAACGCGTCGCCGACCTGTGACATGAACTTGGGGGAATGGTAGTTTAAGCCCCACAGCACACCGCCATGCAGACTTTCTACTAATGGAACAGTTACACAGCGAGTAAGGGAGTGATCAAGGCCGCAAAGGTTCTTTGCGGCACTTGCTTGTTACTCGGGCTATGGTTTTGCTCTAATTGCGTTGTCCCTAACATTAATTATCAGCTTTTCTAAATCGGCGAACCTGGCGGCAGCGGTTCTACTTCAAAGGTACTTGGCCATGTTTTGCTGGCCCAATAAGTATCAAACTGCTGTTTCAGTATTTCATACTGATTGTCGTCAGCCTTATCGTCTAGCCATTCGCTAAATTCAAGTAAAGCAAGTTCAGCTTCCATTCTTACTTCGGGCGCCAACTTATCGCTAGTTACCGCTTTCATCACTGCATTTAACGCTACTAGCTGTAAGCGTTTTGCTAATGGGCTTTGCGACTTATTTTTATACCAGTGTACGCTAAGTATCTGCTTCACAAGCATGGAAACACCTACTTTTTTGCGTCGGTCTTTAGTGCTTCTTGTTTGCCACTCTAAACGGTTTAAGCGTTCTGGGTGTAATAACAACTCAAAAGCAAAGTTGGATGCCGAAGCAGCGGCAGAAACAGGGTCCAACATTAAGCCCATTTTGCCCTTAAAATGCTCGCGAGTAATGTCGTCACCGTAGGCTGTAGGTGGAATAAGCGTGAGTACCGATTCAGGTATAGTGAGATAGTCTGCGGTAGTAGCGGTCAGTAACTGTTGCATTGCACGTTGCTGCACCGCGGGTGCTACAAACTGCTGGCCCTGCGCCTGGGTATAGTCGCCTTTGCGCTCGTACTCATAAACTAAACCGCCTACTTGCTTTGCTACGGCTTCTAACTGGTAACGGTGAAGTAAGTAAATAGGCACTAAAGCATTTTCAAGGGACGACAAACTGCTGCTTGGGCTTAAGGTGTCCAAACCTAAGTTGGCTAATGCCTGTTCGCGCACTTGTGAAATTTCATCGAAAGCATCTAGTGGGTTGCTGCCATTTTCCCACATATGGCCGTTTGCTGATGCATGTCGGCTGCTGCGGGTATCTGGGTCTGACTTAAAGCTTAAACCTTCGTTGCGACCTTTTACGATAATCTTTGCCAAGGCTTCGGCTTCTTCTACGTCGCTGGTAAAGTCTTGATAACCATATGCTACGGCGTGTATATCCCATGCGCCTATACCTTTGTCATAAGCGCTTTCCAGGCTTATTTTGCCATTTTTAATGCTAATTTTGGGGTGGGGATAATCCATCACAGACGCACGGTTGTTTTCACTTGCTGCAAAATTATGTGCTATGCCTAACGTATGCCCTACTTCATGAGCAGACAACTGCCTAATACGATCTAGCGCCATTTCTTGCTGCACAGTGGTGTCGGTATTACCCTCTTTAAACGGGCTGGTTAGGCCAAGGGCGATTAAATAGTCTTGTCTTACACGCAGCGAACCTAAAGTAACGTGACCTTTGATAATTTCGCCCGTACGTGGGTCGACAACCGACGAACCATAAGACCAGCCGCGGGTTGCGCGATGTACCCAGTTAATCACGTTGTAGCGCACGTCCATAGGGTCGGCACCTTCAGGCAGTACTTTGACCTGAAACGCATCTTTATAGCCTGCGGCTTCATAGGCTTGGTTCCACCAGCTTGCGCCTTCTTTAAGCGCGGTCATTACCGGCTCTGGAATACCTGGGTCAAGATAATACACAATAGGCTCAACTGCTTCGCTCTTCGCCGCATGAGGTGTTTTCTTGTGTAAACGGTGGCGGGTAATAAAACGCTGTTCAGTAGGCTCGTTGATAGGTGTTGAGTAATCGAAATAACTGAACTTCCAGTAGCCTGAGTATGGGTGATACTCTCTGGGTGTGTAGTTATCGTCTGGCAGTGCCACAAACGAGTGATGCAAGTGAACCGTCACACTTTCTGGATCGGGCGTAACTTGCTGCACGTATTCGCCCGGCTTTTTACCAGCAAAAGTGACTAAAGCCTCTAATTCAGTATTCTTTTCGAAGCCTTTGGTTTTAGGTAAGTATACGCCACTGCGCATTTTATCTACGCTGAAACTACCTTGGTTGGTGCGCGCCATACGGTTGCCAATGCCGTGAATATCACTTAACAAGAAAGGCGTATAATCAATAAGGCTGGCGCTGTCGTTTTTAGCCACCAGCGTAAAGCCAGCTATGACCGAGTCTGCAAAAGCCTCATCAATACTCTGCTTTTCAGCGTCGCTGCCGTGGGCCGCGCGGTATTTGGTGTTGTGCTGCTTTAATAAAACCTTATTGCCAAATTTTTCAAAGCTGACTAAGCGCGTATCACCCAACTGCCCGCGATCAAGGCCTATATCGTTTGAACCTACGCCATAAGGCAAACTGCTTTGGAACAAATATTCGGCATCGCTTGTAGGCACGGCCAAGTAAACTTTGTCGCTTTCATCGTCATAGTAAACGGGGATTAAACCATCTTTTTTGGTCATATCGCTGGTGAATTCACCAATGCTTGGTAACGCTGCCCAAGCTGAAGACGTAGACACGACAAACAATAGCGTAATCGCAATGGCAAATTTGCCAGAAGCTTTTACTTGTCGCGCCGCTTTATGAAAAATGTTCAATTGCAGCATGCAGTTAGTCCTTATTATTGTGAGTTTCTAGCCTACCCTATGTGGTGACGTTTGCCCATGGTAATTCATCGTTTTAACGCGCCTGGCATACTAAGCGAGTTTCTTTTTCTCTAAAGAATTTACTTGAATCACAACCAAGAGTAAGCCCTAATTGCGTTATCGATTTAACAGCTCAAACTATGAAGGGTTTAATTTTGAAGTTTACTTCTCGCGCTACCGCTATTTCTCCGTTTCTCGCCATGGCCTACGGTGAAAAAGCCACAGTACTTGAACAGCAAGGTAAAGACGTTATTCGACTAAATCTTGGTGAGCCTGATTTCGGCGCACCCGCACCCGTACTTGCGGCAATGAAAGAAAGCATGGACACCCCTGATTTTCCCTATACCTCTGCATTGGGTATTCCTGAACTACGCCAAGCAGTTGCTAGCTTTTACGAAACTAAACACGGCGTAAAGGTAAGTCCTTCACGCGTGGTCGTAACCGCTGGCGCGTCTGGTGCGTTACTTTTGGCAAGCGCAGCATTGGTTGAGCCAGGCGACAACGTGATTTTGGGCGACCCGTCTTACCCGTGTAATCGACGCTTTTTAAACGCATTTGGCGCAGAGGTAACGCTAGTACCAACACGCAGTGAGGATAATTTTCAGCTAACCGCAGCAAGTGTTGCAGACAATTGGAAGCAGAACACCAAAGGTGTACTTATCGCCACACCAGCCAATCCAACAGGCACGGCGATAGATAAAGACGAACTGTATAAGATTGGACAATACTGCAAAGCCAAGGGTGGCTTTTTAATTGTTGATGAAATTTACTTAGATCTTTCGCTTTCTACCGATGTTGATTCTACAGCTTTCCAAGCAACCCACAACACCGACACTAAACTTCAAACCGTGCTTGCCAGCGCAGACTTGCAAGATACCGTGGTAGTCATTAACAGTTTCTCTAAGTACTTTGGTATGACGGGTTGGCGTCTTGGTTGGTGCGTAGTGCCTGAAGCAATGACACCCATCATTGAAAAGCTCGCGCAGAATTTGTTTATCTGCCCCTCTACCCTTTCTCAAAAAGCCGCACTTGCGTGCTTTACCCCTGAAGCGTTGGCGCAGTGCGAGCAAAACCGCAATACGCTGATAGAGCGTGCAACTCTTGTTTTTGATGCACTTCAAAATATGGGGCTTAGTTTAGATGCAAAGCCTGACGGCGCGTTTTACGCTTACATCAATATCAAACATACAGGCATAAGTGCTATCGAATTCTGTGATGCCCTGCTCTCGCAATATCATGTGGCGCTTACGCCGGGTAATGATTTTGGCGAACACAATGCTGATCAGTACGTAAGGCTGTCTTTCGCTACCAGCATTGAACGTTTGAATGAAGGCCTGTCGCTGCTAGCAAAGTTCGTTGAATCATTAGGCTAATGGCTTTATTCCCCTCGTTTAATTTCGTGAATAGACAAATATTACCTAAAAAAATGATAGGTATCGGCACTAGTGCGTATATTGGGATAATAGATTGGCGAGAACTGCCGAAGCGAAATAAAACAGGATAAAACAATGAGTAACGAACGCGAATTTGATGTAGTTATTTTTGGTGCTACAGGTTTTACAGGCCAGTTAGTGGCGGAGTACTTTCAAGCTCAGTATGGTAGCGACAGCAGTGTGAAATGGGCAGTGGCAGGTCGTAACGAAGCCAAGCTTAACAAACTAAAACAAGAATTAGGCATTAGCGATAGCGTTGCTAGCATTGTAGCAGACGGCGACGACGCTGAAGCACTTGATGCCATGACCAAGCGCACAGCGGTGGTACTTACCACTGTAGGCCCGTATCAAATTTATGGCGAAAAATTGCTTTCTGCGTGTGTAGACAATGGCACAGGCTATACAGACTTATGCGGTGAGCCAGCGTGGATGCACCAAATGATCAAGAAGTACGAAGCGAAGGCCAAAGAAACTGGCGCAAACATTGTATTTTCTTGCGGCTTCGACTCAGTACCGTTTGACTTAGGTGTTCACTACTTACAAGCGCATGCTAAAAAGCAAACTGGCGACGTGATTGAATACGTTAAAGGTCGCGTTCGCAAGATGCAGGGAACCTTCTCTGGTGGCACGGCTGCCAGCTTAAAAGCGACCATGGCGGCAGCGCACAAAGATAAGTCGGTAATGGCGGCGCTTGTTAACCCGCATTCGTTAACCGACGGCGCTTCAAATCAGCCACAGCCAGACGGCAACAAGCCTTATTTCGATGAACAATTAGGTACATGGGTTGCGCCATTTATTATGGCGGCTATCAATACTAAGAACGTTCACCGCTCTAACTACCTAGCAGAATACGCTTACGGTAAAAACTTCCAGTACGATGAAATGATGATGACGGGGCCTGGCGAGAAAGGCGAAGCCATGGCGAATCACGTAGCAAAAGATAAGTCGCTTGCCAGCGATGATGGCCCTAAACCTGGTGAAGGTCCAAGCAAAGAAGAGCGTGAAAACGGATTTTACGATGTAATGTTTGTGGGCACAGCCACCAATGGCGATATGCTTGCGATATCGGTAAAAGGCGACAAAGACCCAGGCTATGGCTCTACCAGCAAGATGATTTCAGAATCGGCCCTTTGCTTGTGTAAAGACGTTAACCTGCAAGGCGGCTTTTTTACACCAGCGGCAGCCTTTGGCGATAAGCTAATTAGCCGCTTGGAAGAAAAAGCGGGCTTAACCTTTGCTATCGAGAAATAAGGTTTAAGAACAAAATCAAAAGTAGCGGCGGCAAGCTCAAGTTTGGAAAAACTGTTGAATAAAATCTTGGTAACTGCATAACCGCTAGAGATAGCGCTTTATTCGTGTGATAAGCGCGATGCTATAATTCGAAAAGCTGTGTTAGTTAGCGATTTGGTGATATGAAAAAGGCTGAACACAATTTGTGCTCAGCCTTATTTCTGCGCTAGGTGTTATTATTTTTTTTAAGCAAGTACTGCTTTTAATGCTTTAACGCAAGCATCTGTTTCTGCGGGCGTGCCTACGCTGATGCGCGACCATGAGTCATAACCGGGCCATGTGCGCCCTACAACCTTTATGCCTTGGGCTTTCATTTTTTCCGCGAATTTATCGTGCGGCATGCCCGTATCCATGTAAATGAAATTACCTTGTGGGTTCGGCGCATAAGGCTGCTTCAATTCTTTAGCTACGTTTACTAATTTGTCACGCTCGGTTTTAATCCGTGAACGCATGGTATTTAGGTTTGCATGGTCGTCCATACTTGCCATACCTGCCACGAGTGCCAAGTAGTTCACACCGCCCATTCGCAACATACCGCCCATGGTTTTAGCTTGCTCAGACGGCATTATGGCATAACCTAAGCGCTGGCCTGCCATGGCGTGAATTTTCGAAAACGTACGGCAAATTACTACGTTGTGTCCCTCTGCGACTAGCTTCGACTGCACATTAGCCGGGTAAGCATCAGACATCTCAATATAGGCTTCATCAATAAATACCTGTGCTTTTTTCGACACGCGTTTTGCAAAAGCGGTAAGTTTGGCTGCATCTACCACGCTACCCGTCGGGTTGTTCGGGTTGCACACGTAAACCGCAGTGGTATCTTCTGTTACCGCTGCTTCAATTGCATCTAAATCGAAAGTCATATCGGCAGCAAGGGGTACGTAAGTAACATCGGCGCCCATAAATTCAGCGCCTCGCGGTACACCTTCGTAAGTGGCCATAGACGTTACCAGCTTATTACCGTTTTTCGTGATCCAGTCGGCATAACCAAATAATATAGGTGAAGAACCGTTCGTGATAACGATTTGATCGGCAGAGACACCCTCTTGTTTGGCAATTTTCTGCGCTAACACTTCAACCGTAGCATCGGTATAGCGAGCAAGATTCAAAAGCTCACTTTGCATGGCTTTTGCCGCTTTTTTAGACGGGCCAAACGCATTTTCATTCGACGATAAACGAACAAGACCGTCATTTACATTAGGGGTTGCAGATGGAAAGTGTTCGGTTGGCATACCGGCCGCTCGTAGGTCGCCCATAATACTGTCGACACTCGTCGTTAGCGCTACCGCACCTGCTCCTAAGCCCACTGATTTTAACCAATTACGACGTGAAGAATTCACCGAGGTTTGTTGTACGTTTTTATTCATATTTCGCTCTGCCTTCCATCTAGATTCTCTTTAGACTAAAGGCTTAATTTTGGGTGCGCAATAGCGGAAAACACCTAACCCATTGAGCCAAATGCACTTTTTGCGTGCATGAAACGCACTAAAATTGACAACATAAGAAGTTTTAACGTGTTAAGCCGGTACATAACGGTGCAGTGTTCTCGGAACCAGTTTACTGTTTGCGATGAATGACATTTTTTGAGGGAGGAGTGATAAAAGATAAAGCGTGTACCAACACGCTTTATCTAGATAGTATCTAAAATAGTTCAGTTATTGACTTTACTTACTACGTCTTAGACGCAAAAAAGCCGCGGCAGATAGCATAAGAATGCCAAAAGATGCAGGCTCAGAAACCTGGGCAATTGAAAGTTGTGCGTTTCGGCCGATATCATAAGCCTCGTCATTAGCCCTGATATACCAAGTTCCATCATCGAAAAACTCTAAATCAAACTTAATCAACGTAAGAAGAGCTTCTTCACCTGTGTTGACTAATGTACTCATTTTAATATATTCGCCTGTCAACGGGTTTACAGGAACGTAAGTATCGAAAGATATTGATAAGAAATAACTTTCTAAATTACCTGTAATTTTACCCGATACGGTCAAGTTTTCGCCAAATTCAGCATAATAGCCCTCTGGTGGAACCGTACCAGTTACTGTTGCAAGAAACTCAGTGCGTTCAATGTCACTAAATATTGCGTCAGAGTTATCTATCCAAGCATCGTCAGAGGAATACCCCGCGTTATATATGATCAAATTGTCTACGTGATTTGATGGGCCATCGTATTGAAATGAATAGAGGTTAGACGAATTAAAACGAAAGTCTTGGCCATCAGTGAAGCCATCTACAACAATGTTACCTGATACATCTATTGGATCTGAAAAACTATTGTCACCCTTTGTGCCTAAACAATCAGAACAACTTCCAGTCCAGCTAATTATCGTTCTGTTTTGAGCATCGGTTTCAATAATCAAACCAGCCGATGCTGACGATGCTAACCCTATGAGCGCTAATGAAAGGCATACATTTCTAAAATACATTTTAATTCCTTTTTTTTAATTCTAATAGCTTAATTGCTCCGGGACATAAGCAAATTCTAATCCACATTTTATTTTCATACTTTTCATGAAGTTATAATTTCATTCTGGAGGTTTGTAAATTTTATCGACACTCCAAAAACACTACAAACTACGGCATTTTTAAATTTTACGAGGCAGAAAAGTAAAACAGTAATCATTTAAGATACAGATGGATACAGCATGGAAAGAATTGTATTTATCAGAATGACCTCCTCATAATTCTTTAAACTTTAATATTACAACTTAAGTAAAAAGCAATATTGTAATCACTAAACAGGAGTTTCAAAATGGCTAAGGATCACGGTAATCAAATTAAGAACGATGACACGTATGAGGCACTTCGTGACGAGGGCTACAGTAAAGAAAAGTCTGCACGTATCGCTAATGCACAGGCAAATAGTCAGCAAACGCCGTCTAAAGATGGTGGTAAAGCCAATAAATACGAAGAACGCACCAAAGATGAGCTGTATCAAAAAGCCAAAGAAGTAGGTATCGAAGGTCGCTCTACGATGAGCAAAGACGAGTTAATCGATGCACTGCGCAATCATTGATGCGCTTAGCACAACATTTCCAGCGAAGTCCGCACGCAGGAATTATAGCTTCCTGATAGCTTAGCGAAGAACAACCTCTGCCTGGTGCATTATTGTTTAAATTGCTGAGCTTAGGGAAATGCCCCATCGCTTCAACAAACTCATGAAATTCGTTCATGCAAAAATGAAATTAAGTCATTTTTATTCATAAATAAAACAGCGTATAACGTACTCATTGCTTTTACAGCATTGACGATACTCAGTTTAACTTTAGGAATAGAAGCGCATTCTCATGAACAAAAACGTGAACACTGATTTTTCATTTACCATTAACAGCGTTAAGTTTAATGAAGATTATCGCCCTTCAGATAACACGCGTATTACCACTAACTTTGCAAACCTAGCCCGCGGAGAGCGCCGTAAGGAGAACCTACGGGACGCCCTAAGCATGATTAATAATCGCTTCAATGCATTAGCTAGCTGGGATAATTTAAGTGGCGATCGGTATTCTGTTGAACTGGAAATTATATCTGTAGATATTGATGTAGAAGGTAATGGCAACACCTTTCCTACTATCGAAATATTGCAAACCAACATTATCGACACCGAGACCGGCAAGCGCACACAAGGTATTGTGGGTAACAATTTTTCATCTTATGTTCGTGACTATGACTTCAGCGTACGCCTGTCTAATCACAACCGCGGCCAGTCTTCGTTTAGTGTGCCTAACGATTTCGGCGACCTACACGGTAAGCTATTTAAATACTTCGTGAATTCTGACGCGTATAAAGCACACTTTTCTAAGCTGCCAGTTATTTGCTTAAGCGTTTCAGACAACAAAACCTACCGTAGAACCGAAAACCAGCACCCTGTATTGGGGTTTGAATATCAGCCTAATGAGTCGTCGCTAACCGAACAGTACTTTAAAAAAATGGGCTTAAACGTGCGTTACTTTATGCCGCCAAACAGTGCAGCTCCTTTTGCATTTTATTTCTTTGGTGACTTGTTAAACGATTACACCAACTTAGAGCTTATTAGCACTATCGCGACGATGGAAACGTTTCAGAAAATCTATCGCCCTGAGATTTACAACGCGAATGCGCAAGCAGGCCTTTACTATAAGCCTAACTTAAAAAACAGCGATCACTCCCTAACACGCATCGTCTACGACCGCGAAGAACGTTCTCAGTTAGCCGTAGAACAGGGTAAATTTGTTGAAGAGAACTTTTTAAAGCCCTATCAGCACAAGCTGGAGCAATTTACGGCAAGTTACGCCAGATAAATTCTCTGACAATGGCAATTCGCGACTTACGAATTGCAATGTTCAACGCGTTCAGTTTGAACCATCAAATTTTGATGGGGCGGCACGGTTCGCCCCAGATGCACTAATACAAATTGTCGACTAAAAGAAAATAAATCACATGAAAAAGCTACTACCAACATCTATATCAGGCAGTCTTCCAAAGCCTTCATGGCTCGCACAGCCCGAGACCCTATGGTCGCCGTGGAAATTAGAAGGTGAAGCACTTGAAGAAGGCAAAAAAGACGCCTTACGCGTTACGCTACAAGAGCAAACTACGTCGGGCATTGATATTGTTTGTGACGGTGAGCAAACCCGTCAACACTTTGTGACCACCTTTATAGAGCATCTTGACGGTGTTGATTTTGAGAGCCGAAAAACGGTAAGAATTAGAAACCGCTATGATGCTAGCGTACCGGTTGTAACACAAGCGGTCACACGGCCAAAATCGGTGTTTGTAGAACATGCTAAGTTTCTTAGAAGCCAAACCGACCAGCCAATTAAGTGGGCGCTACCTGGCCCTATGACTATGGTTGATACCTTGTATGACGACCACTACAAAAGCCGCGAAAAGCTCGCGTGGGAATTTGCCAAAATTCTAAACCAAGAGGCGAAAGAACTTGAAGCCGCTGGCGTAGATATTATTCAGTTCGACGAACCTTCGTTTAACGTGTTTTTCGATGAAGTAAATGAATGGGGTATAGCCGCCCTTGAGCGCGCCATTGAAGGGCTAAAATGCGAAACCGCAGTTCATATTTGCTATGGATATGGCATTAAAGCCAATACAGATTGGAAAAAGACGCTGGGCGCTGAGTGGCGTCAATACGAAGAAAGCTTCCCAAAACTTGCAAAGTCGAATATCGATATGGTGTCGTTAGAATGCCATAACTCCCACGTGCCTATTGAGCTTATTTCATTGCTCAAGGGCAAAAAGGTAATGGTTGGCGCTATTGATGTAGCCACCAACACAATAGAAACGCCAGAAGAAGTCGCCGCTACAATACGTGAAGCCCTTAAATACGTGGATGCCGATAAGCTTTATCCTTGTACTAACTGCGGTATGGCGCCACTGCCCCGTTCTGTCGCAAGAGGCAAGCTTGAAGCGCTTAGCGCTGGTGCTGAAATAGTGAGGCAAGAATTAGCGCAAAAGCTAAGTGCCTAATCTAATAGACGGTAAATAGACGATAAATATGCCTTTCACGCGTCTTGCTAAAGCTGCTTGCTGAGGCTCATTTATTATTTACGCAACTTGCCCACTTTACGTGGGCATTTATTTAGTTGTGACGCACAGCAGAATAAAGGTTTAAAAATACACTAGTTCTATTTTTCTTTATAAAATTTAGAGCGAAAATACTGCACCTTCCAACCGCAAAAACAAAATATTTTTAACAAACCTGTTAACAATTTAAAATGAAGAGGCGAATGAACAAATAATTAAGTTAAACTGCGAAGCAAATTACATGGTGCTTTATTATTAAGCTACTTGTACAAATGCTTTC
>Ga0208181_1001007_pt1 | contig 11687 bp, 10 predicted proteins | sample MalvirDeepMed_s6_FD_184244 | JGI IMG/M metagenome (GOLD analysis project Ga0208181, IMG submission 184244) | Marine viral communities from the Global Malaspina Expedition - Malaspina viral metaG DeepMed_s6 (SPAdes) (version 2) | ecosystem: Environmental > Aquatic > Marine > Oceanic | place... | reverse complement strand
TCACATAGCATCCTCGCTGTGACCTTGATAACGGGTTGGACGCGCAAAGCGCTCCCTTTCACGATTATAAACTGGACCAGATAGAATCCAGGTCACCTTCATCATCGTCGCTTGCCGGCTTGGCAGGAGCGGTGGGGGTAGCCATATCCCGGAACGGGTACTGACTGAATCCGGATGCCCCCTGCGCACGGCGCAGCAACTGTACGCGACGGGGTTCGCCGGCTTCAACCAGCTCCACCTTGACGCCCTCATTGAACCCCACGGTGGGCAGCAACAAGGTAGCCGGCTGGCCGACACCGGCCAGCTCCGGCAGCAGGATGGCGCGCATAAAATCACTGTCATCCCCCTGCTTTCGCAGGGCCCTGGCTGCCACCGGCCGACCGCCCGGTGCCAGTAGTTCCACCCCGAAGCGAGCACCATGATTGGGTAGCTGGGTCACCCAGCGCACGACCGCCAACATCCACTGGCTTTCCGGGTGATCCCGCAGTGCCAGCAATTCACCCGTGCGCATCAGGCTCGGCGTATTCCCCTGCCAGGACAAGCAATAGCCGCCGGGACTCGCGTTCACCTTCTGGCAGTGGTAACTCTCGGGCAACGGCGCCTCACTGCGAAGGGAGGAATCCGGCTTGCCGATATCTATGGTCTCATTGGGGAACTCGGACTGATACGCCGTGGCCCAGGGATCGTCCTGTTGCTGTTTTTGCCGGCTGCTCATGCTGATGTTTCGCAGGAAGGGGTTATTCTCTTCCCCTTCGCCCATCACCGATAAACTACCTCGCTCAATCAGCGTTTCAAACGGCACCTTGCCGGACAGGAAATAGTGCACCCCCACCAGTCCAAAGCACAGCTCAATCTCACCGCTTTCCGCCATACGCTTGAATGCTCGCTCGGTGAGCGCTCCCCACACCTGCTGCAAGTGGGCCATCATGCTTTCATCAAGGCCTTTGGGAACCAGCAGATCACTATTCTGCGGGGCATTTTTCCAGGCACTGATCGCCTGCACCAACCGAGAGGAATCGATATAACGCCAGCTATCCGTAGCCTGTGAGGCATGGGTGCGATAAATCGGTGGGCGATCTGCCTGCAGGTCGAACACAAACAGATCTTCATCATCACTGGCGATCTTGATCTCGATCAGCTCCCCCCAGGTGAACGCGGCCTTGTACAGCGCGGCCAGCTCTTGCTGACGCAATTGATTGGGCTTGGCAGTGGCCAGCAACAGGCAACGGGCATAGGCGGACTGGATACTGGAATTGCCTTTTTCATCGTCTACCGGCGTTGTAGCGATACCGTGCAACTCCGCCAGCAGGTAAAGCTGGTGCAGCTCCAGCCAGAGATGCCGGGGGCTGGGAAAATACAGCTGATAGCAACGCAACAGGGTATCGCCAAGAGCGCTGATCGCACGGTGGATAGCAGTGGTTACCGCCCGCCGGACGGCCTTGTCCTTGAGCTTGCGCATGCCACGGACTGCCACCAGCTTGTAGCCATTGGCCAGATGCCCTTGCAGGGCCTGGGCCAGACTGGCCACGCGGCGGGCTTTGTCCGGCAATACCAGGGACTGGTTCAGATAATGTTTCTGCAGGGAATCGCTGACATGCAAAATGGAAGGGCGCACCACTTCCAGCAACAGGAAGCGCTGTTTGGAATCGATTTGCAGCCGGTTCAGTTCCTGAATGAACTGATAGAGCTGACGCGCCGTTTCTCCCATATTCATTATCGGGAGAGCATCAACCCATTGTTGCAGCTTTTTCGGCTGATCAGCGCCAAGTGTCAGGTGCGGCAAGTCCTGCTCGGGCAGTTTCAAGCGCACCGTCTGGGCTGGTTGCTCCATTGAAGATAATCCTTATCTCGGTGGCACCCAGATGGGGAACCCTGAACAATTTCTCCAGGAGGCATGCCGACAACTCCGCAAGACCTGAAATATGCAAGAAATTGTCAAGAGGACCCTCTAGTTATTAAGTCGTAGTTCTTGTTTTCTATGTGTCCTTCGTCACACGACTTTACGATACCGTTACAGAGCTGTAAACGTTGTGTTCGCGGCGACAGGCGGGTGCTCTAGCCCGCCAATACGGTCTTTGCCGCCCTCCCCGGCTCTTCCCGCGACAATCTTGGCACCAGAAAACCGGGTAGCCGGCCACGCAGCTCTCCATGTAATTGCATAGCCATTGAATCCGTTACCGCAAAATGGGCTGCACCCTGCACTGCATCCAGCTGGTGCAGATAGTAGGGCATAACTCCTGCCTGATGGAGCCGGTCCGATAATGCTTCAAGCGTATCAACGCAATCATTCACCCCTGCCAGCAACACACTTTGATTCAACAGGGTGATGCCTTCACGCCGCCACTGCCGACAGCGTTCCGCCAGGCCATCACTGATTTCCCGGGGGTGATTGGCATGCAACACCAGGGCGGTCTGCCAGCGGGAATTGGACAGAAGCCCCAGCAGCGGTTCATCCAGGCGCTCCGGGATAACTACCGGTGTGCGGCTATGAATGCGTAGCCGGCGCAGATGGGGAATCTCCGCCAACGCCGAAAGCAGTTCCTGTACACGGCGATTGTTCAGGGTCAGCGGGTCACCGCCACTGAGAATCACCTCACGGATGTCCGGGCGCGATGCCAGCCATTCCAGCGCCTGATCCCAGCGCTTGCCGCTCAGATGGCTCTGGTAGGGGAAATGGCGGCGAAAACAGTAACGGCAGTGAACCGCACAGGCGCCAGTGACAACCAGCAGCGCGCGGCCATGGTACTTGTGCAGTAGCCCGGGAACCGGAGTGTGGGCAGCTTCCTCCAGCGGATCACTGCTGTAGCCGTCCTCCTCGCGCAGCTCCGCCGGCACACTGAGCACCTGTCGCAACAGCGGATCATCCGGGTTGCCCGGCTCCATCAGACGCACATAACCACGGGGCACGCGAAGGGGGAAATCCTGCGCTGCGGCCAAGCTACCGGGCAGGGATTCCGCCTCCAGCTGAAGCAGCCTGAGAAGCTCCGCCGGATCGGTAATCAGGTCCGCCTGCTGGCGCTGCCAGCCCGGCAACTCCCAACCGTCCCTTTCCTGCGTTATCATTGCCAGCCTCTGCGACGCCATACATCAACCTTTGGAACAACATTTATGGCCAACTATTCTACCAGTGAATTCAAGTCCGGCTTGAAAGTGATGCTCGATGGCGACCCCTGCGCCATCATCGAGAACGAATTCGTCAAGCCCGGCAAGGGCCAGGCGTTCAGCCGCGTCAGACTGCGCAACCTGAAAACCGGCAAAGTCTGGGACCGCACCTTCAAGTCCGGCGACTCCCTGGAAGGCGCCGACGTGATGGACGTCTCAATGCAGTACATCTTCAGCGATGGCGAATTCTGGCACTTCATGGACCAGACCACCTTCGAGCAGAAGCAGGCCGACGAAGCCGCCGTGGGCGATGCCAAGAAGTGGCTGAAGGAAGAAGACATCTGCGAGGTTACCCTCTACAACGGTGAGCCCCTGTCCGTCAGCCCGCCGAACTTCGTGGAACTGCAGATCGTGGAAACCGACCCGGGCCTGAAAGGCGACACCGCCGGCACCGGCGGCAAGCCCGCCACCCTGAGCACCGGCGCTGTCGTGCGTGTGCCGCTTTTCGTACAGGAAGGCGAGATCGTCAAGGTGGACACCCGCACCGGCGATTACGTGGGTCGCATCAAGAGCTAGTCGTGACCGACTGGCAACCCACCGCCTCGCTGGAGGCCATCAAGGCGCGCGCCGAGCTGCTGAACACGGTGCGCGCTTTTTTTGCTGCCCGCGATGTGCTGGAAGTGGACACCCCACAACTGGCGCACTACGGGGTCAGCGACCCGCACATCCAGTGCATCGCTGTGCCCGGCTACGGCTATTTGCAGAGCTCACCGGAGTATCACATGAAGCGTCTGCTGGCTGCTGGCAGCGGGCCTATCTACCAGATCTGCAAGGCATTTCGTGATGGTGAAGCCGGGAGCCGTCACAACCCGGAATTTACCATGCTGGAATGGTACCGCCCGGGCTTTGCACTGGATGATCTGGTGCAAGAGTGCCTGGCGTTATTCGCCGAGCTCTTCCCCCGCGCCCAGTCAAGGACCTACCGCTTCCGCGACCTGTTCCGCCACGTCACCGGCCTGGACCCTCTCACCGCCAATGATTCAGACCTGATCGCCCATGCTGAATCCCGGGGCGCACCGAAAGGCCTGAACAAGACCGCCGCCGTGGATTACCTAATGGCCACCCGGGTAGAAGACGCTCTTCCTGACGAGCAACTTTCCGTGGTGACCGACTTCCCCGGCTGGGCCGCCGCGCTGGCGCAAACCCATGAAGACGAGGACGGCGCTACCGTCGCCCGACGATTCGAGATCTATTACCGCGGCCTGGAACTGGCCAATGGCTATCAGGAACTCACTGATGCGGCAGAACAAAAGTGGCGTTTTGAGAAAGACAATGCGCTGCGGCAGAAACAGGGCCTGAATGTCATGGAGGCTGACCCCTATCTGCTGGCAGCCATGGAGCATGGACTGCCAGCCTGTAGTGGTGTAGCCATGGGCGTGGAGCGGTTATTGATGTCGAAACGGAGGATCACAGGCATCGAAGAAGTATTGTCATTTAAATGGGAAAGAGCATAAATAGGTAAAAACCTCAAAAAAGCACAAGTGATCATTAACACCTGATGAAGTACCACTACGCAGAATATAAATTCAAAAAAATGAAGCAGGCGGAAGTGACACCATTCCTACTGCCGTTTCTTATCGGTATCGCAGTCTTTGCGCCTCAACAAGACTTCAAGTTAATACCCGTCATCTCTTTCACAGCAATAATGGGCATCCTTCTCGGTGCGATCATATTCATTCGCCTGAGGCGCACCAGAAAACTGATTGCCAGCATGAGAAACAATGAGTTCTGGCTCACCCCCAAAAGTCTCTTTGCATCAGGAGATATGGGGTCTAGTGAGATGCCTCTTTCCTCCATAAAAACAATAAATCAAAAAAGGTTCCAGGGAGTGCCCAGCATCATATTTGAGCTAACGAACGGAGAAAGAATGGTCCTTGGAGGCCTTGAAAACCAAGATCGATTAATCTCTCAACTGAGAGAGCATATCCCAGAAAAGTTCCCCGAAAACCGTTTCAAACCGTAGGAGCCATGCTTGTATCGGGCGAAATCGAGGACACCCATCAATTTATGACTTAAGGAACCTCTGAAAAACGTCATGCCGGACTTGATTCGCTATCTCCGTCTACGGAGTTGCGTAGGTTGGGTTGAGCACAACGAAACCCAACATATCAAACCCAACGCTGACGACCCGATACCGACCAAGCGTCCGGCATTGTTGGGTTTCGTTGTACTCAACCCAACCTACGTGGTTTTCAGCGACGTTCCTGCGGCGAAGCCCCTGCCACCGAAAGCCACAAAAAAGGCCGCACCCAGATCATGAACGCGGCCTCTTCCTTTCAGCTCGCAACGCCATCTCCCGCGTTGCAACTTTTAACTTTCAACTTGCAACTGCCTTTACGCCATCGCCGGCTGCGCCACCGAATTCGCCCGTGCCACCGTCTCCGCAATCAGATCGCCAATCCGGTCAATGGCCGACGGCGGGAAGTCGTGGCCCATGCCGGGAATGATGACCAGCTTGGCGCCGCGAATGTGACGGGCAGAAGCCTTGCCGCCGGCAGGGCGGATCAGCGGGTCGGCACCACCGTGGATCACGGTGGTCGGGCAGCGGATCTGTTTAAGGTGTTTGGTAAGGGCACCAGTGGCCAGGACAGCCAGGAACTGGTTGCGGATGCCGCGCGGGTTGATGCCGCGAGCCCAGCACTCACGATACATGGCTGCCAGTTCGTCGCGGCCCTGAGGCAGAGAACCGGCCAGCTTGCTCATCATTTCCAGGCCGAAGGCCACGAACTGATCTTCGGTTTCCACCTTCACTCTCGGCGCCACCAGGGTCTTGAGGGCCGCCGGCTTGGGCAATGGCAGGTAGGGGCTATTGTTACTGGACATGATAGAGGAGAGCGACAGCACCCGGCTCGGGTGGGTGGCAGCGATCAACTGACTGATCATGCCGCCCATGGAAGCGCCAACAAAATGGGCCCGTTCTATATTGAGGGCATCCAGCAGCCCCATGGTGTCAGCCACCATGTCGTGCAGGGTATAAGCGCTGTCCACGGACAACCCCAGGGTATAGCGCAGCAACGCCACCAGTGGCCCCTGTTTGAAAGGCTTGCGAATGCGGGTGGATTTGCCCACATCCCGGTTGTCGAAACGGATCACCCGATAGCCACGATCCACCAGTGCATCCAGCAACGGTTCCGGCCAGAACACCATCTGCGCCGACAGGCCCATGACAAAGACAATGGGCTCCCCGTTTTCCGGGCCACGACTCTCATAAAAAAGCTCGATACCGTTACTGCTCACCGTGCCTGACTGCATATGTGACCCCTTCATTGTTCTACTGCGAGCTGGTCAACATAGAAAAGCCCCGGGCAAACCACAAGCACACCGGCCACGATTGGCCCGATGGGCGCCTTAAACGGTGATGGCCCGCCACAACATATCGAACAGCACCCCATGCTGATCCGCCATGCGTCCGGGCCGACCGCGCAGCAGGTGCATCTGGGAAATGCGCAGCAGCACCCCGTAGAAAAAATCCAGCAGGATCGGCGTGGCCACCTGGCTATTGAGAATGCCCTGCTCCTGCCCTTCGCACAGAACACTCAGAAACAGCTCGGTAAGGCGCTGCTGGCCCGGCGTGGTATCGCTGCCCCAGCGCCCCGGATACACCGAGTTGATCATCATCCGTCCCATCTGCGGATTGCGATCGAAAAAGTCCAGCACCACCCAGAACACCTTGCTGAGCCGGTCGCGGAAGGTGTCGATGCCGGCCAGGTGATCCAGCATGCGCTCGGCCAGTTGCTCCAGGCCGTGATGCAGGCAGGCACTGAGCAGCGCCTCTTTACTGCCGTAGTAGCGATACAGGGTCTGCAGGCTGCACTGAGCCGCTTTGGCAATTTGCTGCAGGGTCACCTGGTGGAATTCCGAGTCCGCAAACACCTGCACCGCCGCCCATTCGATGCGCTGGCGCACCGCCGGGTCCTGGCGGGATTCGGGAAGCACTGCCGTACCGTTTCTCACACGCTCATTTCCTTGCGCTGTAATTCTTATTACACCCCTGTCGGACAGAGCTCATTGCGACGTTGACTCACTGCCAAGAGGCTTCTAGTCTCGACACACTTTGTCACCATTCAATGTCACATTTCGTGTAATTAAAATTACACCGTGACCGGCAACCCCTGCAAGGAGTCTGGAATGCCTGTTCGCAAAATGAAGCTGGCTGGTCGTAGCGGCCGCGTGGCCGTGGTGGATGGGTTGCGTACCCCGTTCGCCCGTATCGCCACCCACTATAAGGACCTGAACGCCATCGATCTGGGCGCCATGGCCGTAAAAGAACTGATGGCCCGCAATAACCTGGACCAGCGCGACATCGAGCAGCTGGTGTTCGGCATGACCGTAATGATCCCGGAAGCCCCCTTTATCGCCCGGGAGATTGCCCTGGCGCTGGGCATGAACACAGTAGACGCCTACTCCATCACCCGTGCTTGCGCCACCAGCTTCCAGACTGCCGCCAGCGTGGCCGACAACATTGTCGCCGGTTACACCGATGTGGCCATTGCCGGTGGCACCGACTCCACCAGCTGCGCCCGGGTGCCACTGTCCTCCGAGCTGAGCGCAGTGCTGCGTGACGTGAGCTTTGCCAAGAGCATGACCGACCGCATCAAGCTGCTCAGCCAGCTGAAGGCGAAAGACCTGCTGCCCCAGGCGCCGTCCATCACCGAATACTCGGTGGGCGAAACCATGGGCGAAAGCACCGAGAAGATGGTCAAGAAATGGGGCATCAGCCGCCAGGAACAGGACGATCTGGCCCATGCCTCCCACAGCAACGCCGCCCGCGCCTGGGCCGAAGGCCGCCTGGACAAACAGGTGATGACCGCCTTCCTGCCGCCCAAGGCCACCCCGCTGAAGGACGACAACCTGGTGCGCAAGAATTCCGAGCGTGCCGGCTACAGCAAACTGAAACCGGTGTTCGACAAGGTCTCCGGTAGCGTTACCGCCGCCAACAGCAGCCCACTCACCGATGGTGCCGGCGCCCTGCTGATGATGAGCGAGAAGAAAGCCAAGGCGCTGGGCTACGAGCCGCTGGGCTATATCCGCTCCTACGCTTTTGCTGCCCGCAGCCCTCAGGATGATTTGCTGATGGGCCCTGTGCTGGCCGCGCCCATGGCCATGGCTCGTGCCGGACTCGGCCTGAAAGACCTGACCCTGGTGGACATGCACGAGGCCTTCGCCGGCCAGGTGGCCTGTAACCTGAAAGGGCTGGCCGACGATGACTATGTGCGCAGCCAGACCGGCCTCGCTGCCCTGGGTGAGGTAGATCGCAGCATTCTCAACGTGAACGGCGGCTCCATCGCCTACGGCCACCCCTTCGGTGCCACCGGCGCCCGCGTCATCAGCCAGGCCCTGTATGAACTGCAGCGTCGCGGTGGCGGCCTGGCCCTGACCACCGCCTGCGCCGCCGGCGGCATCGGTGCCGCCATGGTGCTGGAAGCGGAATAAACAGCGGAACAAGGAGATTCCCATGAGCAAGACACAACGTGCCTTTACTCTCAAACCGCTGGACAACGGTGTGGCCGTACTGGAAATCAATGTGCCCGGCGATACCCAGAACACCCTGAAAGCGGAGTTCGCCGACGATTTCAACGCGGCCTTTGCCGACATCGAAAAAGCCGCCCCCAAGGCCCTGGTGCTCTACTCCACCAAGGCAGGCTCTTTCATGGCCGGTGCCGATATCAAGCTGTTTGAAAACGCAAAGACCGCCAAGGAAGTGAGCGACCTCTCCATACTGTGCCAGCAGACTTTCCAGAAACTGGAAGACCTGGATATCCCGGTAGTGGCCGCCATCAAGGGTGCCTGCCTTGGCGGCGGCATGGAGCTGGCGCTGGCCTGCTCCTACCGTATTGCTGCCAGCAGCAGCGACACCGTACTGGGCCTGCCGGAAGTGATGCTGGGCCTGCTGCCCGCCGGCGGCGGCACCCAGCGCATGCCGCGACAGGTAGGCATCGCCTCCGCCCTGGACCTGATGCTCACCGGCCGTCAGTTGAAAGCCAAACCGGCGAAGAAAATCGGTCTGGTGGATGAAGTGGTGGAAGCCGTGGCCGTCTACGACCGTGCCGTGGCACGCGCGCTGGAACTGGCGGATGCCAGGGAAGAAAGCAGCGTCAATCTTGCTAGCTACTTCAGTAAGGACGGCATTACCAAAGCGGCGCTGGAACAGAACAGCCTGGGCCGCAAGATGGTCTTCGATCAGGCCCGCAAACAGACCGCCAAGAAAACCCACGGCCTGTACCCGGCCCCGCCAGCCATCATTGATGCGGTGGAAGCGGGCTTCGAGGACGGCATCGAACAAGGTTACGCCACCGAAGCGCGGCTGTTCGGCGAGCTGGCCATGTCACCGCAGTCGAAACAGTTGCGCGGCATTTTCCACGCCACCAACACCCTGAAGAAAGAAACCTTTGTGGCCGACGGCGTAAAAGCCCGGAACATGGAAAAAGTCGGCGTCCTCGGTGCCGGCCTGATGGGGGCCGGCATTGCGCTGACCACCATCAACAAGGCCAAGCTGCCGGTGCGGCTGAAAGACCGGGATGACAAAGGCCTGGCCCACGGCGTGAAATACGTCAGCGAGTTCTACAACAAGCGCGTCAAGAAAGGTGCCATGAGCGCCGCCGCTGCCAGCGCCGAGCAGGGTCGAATTTCCTACACCGCCGATTACAGCGGTTTCAAGGGCCTCGACCTAGTGGTGGAAGCGGTGTTCGAGGACCTGGGCCTGAAGCACAAAATGCTCAAGGACGTGGAAGCCAACGGCAACAAGCACACGGTGTTTGCTTCCAACACCTCTTCCATTCCCATCACCGACATTGCCAGCGCCGCCGAACGCCCGGAAAACGTGATCGGCCTGCATTACTTTTCCCCGGTGGAAAAAATGCCACTGCTGGAAATCATCACCACGGACAAGACCGCCCCGGAAGTGACCGCCGGCTGCGTGGCTTTCGGCAAAGCCCAGGGCAAGACCGTGATCGTGGTGAAGGATGGCCCCGGCTTCTACACCACTCGTATCCTCGCGCCCTACCTGAACGAAGCAACCCGACTGCTCACCGAAGGGGTGGATGTGAAAGCCGTGGACAAGGCGCTGGTACGCTTCGGCTTCCCGGTGGGTCCCATCACCCTGCTCGACGAAGTGGGTGTTGATGTGGGTACCAAGGTGGGACCGGTACTGGAAAAGGCCTTTGGTGACCGCATGGCGTCACCGGATGCCGCCAGCCTGATGATCGAAAACGATTATCTGGGCCGCAAGAGCGGCCGCGGTTTCTATATCTATGAAGGCGTGGCCAAGGGCGAAAAACCGGTGAACACCGCGCTCTATGAGCTGATGAATGTCACCAGCGAGAAAGATGCGGATGACGAGGAAATCGTCAGCCGTTGTGCCTGGCTGATGATCAACGAAGCGGCCTACTGCCTGCAGGACGGCATTATCAGTGATCCCATGCACGGCGATATCGGCGCTATTTTCGGCCTGGGCTTTCCGCCCTTCCGGGGCGGCCCGTTCCGTTATATGGACAGCCTGGGCCTCACCAATTCGGTGCGTACCCTGGAGCGCCTGGCCGAACAGTTTGGCGAGCGCTTCACACCGGCTCCGTTATTGATAGAGATGGCCAAAAAGAAACAACGCTTTTACCCGTAAGCGTCCGGCGCCTGTTTTATTCGCGCCCGTAAACGTTCGCCCTGCCCTGCAGGGCCTGACAACCTCAAAGGAACCACAGCATGTTTCAACAAGTGATGAACTGGATGCGGGACAACAAGATTCTCCCGCAGATCTCCGACACCGAACGCCAGGCGCTGGAAGCTGGCGATGTGTGGATTGATGGTCAATTCTTCGGCGGCAAGGTGGACTTTGAAAACATCCTCGCCGAGAACTATGACCAGTTGCCCGCCCACGAACAGGCTTTCCTGGACGGCCCGGTGGAAGAGCTGCTGAAAATGGCCGACGGCTACGAGCTGTCGCGCACCCGCAAGCTGCCGGACGATGTCTTCAAGTTCATGGCAGACAATGGCTTCTTCGCCATGCAGATCGCCAAGGAATACGGCGGCATGCCCATGTCCACCCAGGCCAAGTCCTGCATCATGGCCAAGGTGAGCTCCTACTCCGGCCTGCTCAGCGCCATGGTAGTAATTCCCAACTCCCTGGGCGCCGCGGAACTGCTCGGCCACTACGGCACCGATGAGCAAAAGAACTACTACCTGCCCAAGCTGGCCAAGGGGGAATTCATTCCCTGCTTCGGTCTCACCGAACCCACCGCCGGTTCTGATGCCGCCTCCCTGAAAGCAGAAGGTGTGGTGTTCAAGGACGACGACGGCGAAGTGAAGTTCAAGCTGAATTTCCGCAAGCGCTACATCACCCTGGCACCGGTAGCCAACCTGATTTCCCTGGCGGTTCGCCTGCACGACCCGGAGAACCTGCTGGGCAAAGGTGAAGAGCCCGGCATCACTGTAGTGCTGATCGAAAAAGGCGCACCGGGTACCGAAGGCCTGCACATTGGCGATCACCACCAGCCGATTGGTGAACATTTCCCCAATGGTCCCATCGTCGGTCG
>Ga0208181_1001005_pt1 | contig 11693 bp, 16 predicted proteins | sample MalvirDeepMed_s6_FD_184244 | JGI IMG/M metagenome (GOLD analysis project Ga0208181, IMG submission 184244) | Marine viral communities from the Global Malaspina Expedition - Malaspina viral metaG DeepMed_s6 (SPAdes) (version 2) | ecosystem: Environmental > Aquatic > Marine > Oceanic | place... | reverse complement strand
GAAGTATACAGCCCACTCCCGCCCCCAAGTAATGATCGCAGGAATGGAATTCGTCAGGGCCGTCGCCAGATCAGCAATGGCGTCCGCATTTTCCAGCACGGCCTGCGTCACCTTCACCTTGATCAAGGTGAACAGCAACGTAAGCTCATCCTTAGCCTTCTCAGCCGACCGTAGCAGGTCCTCCTCCAGCACCAGCCCCAGATCTCTGGCCCGTTGTATGGCGGCCTCCATGCCCCCGATGCCATTCTTAATCAGGTTGGTCATGTCTACGCCCATGGTCCGCCCAAAGGCCGCAGCGAACAGCGCAGCCCGATCCAGTTGGGAGGTCAGGGAAGCACCCTTTTTGATAATGAGGTCGAAAGCGTCGTCGACGTTCTGGGCGGCTTGGACATTCTTCAGCAGCTCCGTATCCATGCCTTTCAGGATGGTGATTAAGGTACCCGTGCCCGCGCGGGCTTCACCGATCCGCTTGGCGAAGGCCGACAGGCCACCGGCCATGGCCCCAACATTAACGCCGGCTAGATCCGCTGCCACACGGAGCTCTTGCAGCTTGGTTGTAGTGAACCCGGTCTTGTCTGCTGTCTTTGCCAGCTCGTCACCGAAATCAATGGATTTTTTGATGAGCAATCCAAGACCAGTGACACCTGCCGCGAGGACCATGGCCCCACGGAAGGACGCCATCTTCTTGACGGCACCCCCGACGGATTTCCCAACACTGCGGAAGGTTTTACCGACGCGGCTCTGGAATGTTCGCAAGCGCCGTTCGGTCTGATCGATGCCACGATTAAATGGCTTCATGTCAGCCTCGAACCGAATGGCCAATGTGCCTAATGTTGCCATCAGTGCTTACGCCCCTTCTTTGTCTTGTCCATGACCCGCTGGAGCAGCTGACCCTGAATGGCCCCTTCGTCGTCGAGTTCGTTCTCGATCTGCTTGAAGGCCAGCCATTCAGTAATCTCCTCGCTGGTCAATTCACACAACAGCGCCCTGACGCTGGGATATCCTAACTCGCGACAGAGGGCGAGGTACCTAATCCGCTCGGGGCGCCGCCTAAGTTTCCCACCACTTCCTCGATGTCCTGTTCGGTCAGACCATTCAATCGAGAAGCAACGGCAAAGACACGGTCGAGGGCTTTCGCATTCTTCTTGCCCAGTTCGATCATGTCTGCAGCAGTGAACATCAGCTCGCCGTCGCCATTGATGGCGGTCAGAGCAATGAGACGTGCCCGCATGTTCTGGAACACCGACTTACGGCTTTCACCGTCCTCCGGCATCAGCGAAGCCTCCCACTTGTCTCGCTCCGTTCCGGTCATCATACGGACAGTCACCTTACCATCCCATTCGGGTACTTCGACATCTTCAGTACGAAGGTCGTCCGCACCCAAGATGTCCTCCTTGGATAGGGTTCTCATGCCTCCCTCCTTTCCTAAGGGTTATGATGTGGCTCGCGTGAGTGTGCCAGCCGACTGGATAGTGATATTGGTCGTCGCCAAATCACCCACGGCCCCACCCATCGGCGGGTAGGTTTCCAGCACACCATTGCCGGTGAAGCTGGGGTTGGTCGCGCTAACGGCCGAACTCGTCGGCACCAGGACACAAGCGAACACGGTTCCAACGATGCTGAAGAGGGTGGCATCGACCTTGGACGCCGCGAAGTCCTGGGCAAACTCAATGTCGATAGACCAATCCAACAGGCCACCAATGCGTGACCGGGTAGTATCGCTCATCACAGTATCATCTTGCAGCTCCGCGCTATAGTTCAGAACGCAAGACTTCACGTGGTCCGACAAATCGACCGTGTTGAGTGTGACAGAGTAATCAGTTGCAACGAAGATCGCCATGATGGCTCTCCTTCCTTAGACGATACCAATAGCGCAGATGAACTCAAAGCTCGGTCCTGCGCCACCAATGGTGTAGTTGACCCTCCACCAGTCGTCATTGGCAATCGCGCCCGCAAGAGACTTCCATTCGGACGTGATCCCGGTCGCCTGGGTGAAGGTCAGGCGATTGGTTGCTGAAGTCATCCCCGAGTTGTCGTCACTTTGAACGATCACATCGAGGGTGTCGCCAGAGCTGGCAGTGATAACATGGAGCGAGGCATACACACTTTCCCCAGCAGCCACAAGGCCAAGCTGACGAGCAGTGCCATTCCCAGTCGTGGTCCGGGTGGCATTGTGCATGACCGTCCCTGAGACCAACGGACCCTCACTAGCTTCTGCACGAGCGCTGAAGCTGAGAATTTCTCCCAGCACTGCCTCGTGATTGTACTCGCCTTCGTTGGCTTGGAAGAAATAAGCCGGCGAAGCATCCGCGCCGTCGGTGGGTCCAACCGTGGTGACGATACCTTGCGTCCCGACCTTCGGGAATATGTGACTGTCGATGTCGGCTGGTGCTGCTGCCGTATCATAGAAGCCTTCCAGGTTGGCTTGGATCGTCTTGAGCCCACCGATACGCGACCGAGTATCGTCACCGAACACCGTGTCGTCTTGAAGCTCCGCAGCGTACTCCAGAGCCATCTGGTTCAGGTGCCCGGACAGGTCATGATCACCCAGCCAAAACTTGCAGTTCGTAAGGACGTATAGTGCCATGATCAGGCCTCCATCAATATTGCTCGGAACCGCTGCACACCGTGCCGGGTCAGCCCATCGGGCTCAAGCAATGATTGTGAGAATTCGAAGACAATTCCCACGTGAACAAATGTCGCTGGTGTCAGCGTCACCTCGTGCAGTGCTCCGTGGACTGCACTCATAATATCAGAAACTTCCTTGCGGCCACGGTAGCGAGACCACGAATGGATTTCGAGTGTGTGCTCAAATCCATTCTTCGCGAACGTACTCTCATCAATCGTGGTCCCCTCGCCAATGGTCACATAAGGGAACGTCGGATCTTGAGGCACATGATCATAGACCCGTGCCGTGCTGCCGATGAGCCCCTGCACAGTGGCGTCATTACGGATGGCGTCATAAATCTCGACCTGCAGTTCCCACTCAGATGAAGCCATCAGCCTTTCCCCGCTGATCTGGTGAACTTCTTAAGGAAGACCTTGCGGCGTTTCTTAAAGCCATCCTTAGCGTGTTCGAAGGCCGGTGTCATAAACGGCCGTGCCCCCATGCGGCTGGTCCCGAATTCCAGCATGTCCGAATACTCGGCGCCACTCACGGCCTCGGCTGCAAGCCGCTTCCCCCTGGCCATCGATGCCCGGATGTGAGCAGCTAAGAAGCCAGTGTCAGTGGCAGGGGGTTGGCCGGGAGCGGAAGCCCTGTGGATCACGCTGCGGCGCCGGTACATACGGCCTGACTTGGGTCCACGTTGCACCAGACGCTTGGCCTCCGTCGCAGTGTCCACAGCCGCGGACAATAACAGATCGGCCATGGGCTTACGAGCCTTCTCCGGCAGTTTTTTGAGCCGGCCCTTCAGCTCCTTCATGCCGATGATTTTGCTGGCTTGCGCCATCAGGTGGCTACCCCCTCATCGCACAGCATGACAAGGTACCGGGCTTTATCATCCTCAGGATCGAAGATGCCCTTGATGTTGAATGCCCGCGACCCCACCACGAACCGGTTCTCCGTCGTGATGTCCGTCCGATGCCGAATCGTCACCTGGTGGGTGACTACATCTTCGAGGCCCTGCTGGGCAAGACGCTCGCCCGCGGACATAGGTTTAATGTGGCCCCACACGCTGGCGACTGCATCCCAGGACAACGTACCACCGGCACCGCCACCAGCATCCGGTGTCATGTTCTTAACCTGCAGGTCGAGCTGTGTTCTCATCTTGCCGATGTTCATCCGACTTCTATGATCCGTTTGCTATCCCAAAGGGATCTGACACCCCAGGGCATTTGATTGGCATTTGTCTCCTGGACTTCCGCACGGTTCTCGTACAGATGCCCGATGAGCATAAGCATTCCCGACATGAGGTCATCGGGTATGCTACCAGCGACGCCATAGCCACAGACGAATTGGACTTCAATGCCATTCGCTACACGCGAGGGGTTCGGCCAACTGGAGCCAGATCGCAAAACAATCCGCCCGGGTTCGGTCGCTGTATCGACGAAGTAATTACTGGCAGCGAATGTCGTCGCTACATCGGCATCATCGTAAGTTTTGATGTGCGTTACTGATGCTAAAGGTGGCTTGGGTAACACGATCCCTTCCGCTCGGCCGGTAATGATGCTCTCAGGACCGGTGCGAGTGCCTTCCCACAGCGCATCGGCATCATTGGAGAACGGCCATTGGTCCATGAACGCTTGCCACGTCTGAGTGATCAGCGCCCGCCCCGTGTAATCCTCACAGCGTTGACGAGCCGCCACGATGAGATTGGTGATGAGGGTATCGTCTGCTGTATCGGTCACCTTCAGATGATCCTTGGCAGTCGCTACCAACATCGGCTCAACGGTGGGAGCGCCCTGTTCCGTAAGACGGAGCGGGAGCTTAATCAGTCGAGTTGGACTGAGGGACAATGATCAGTCTCCCTTGTCCTCGGGGGCGCCGGCCTTGGCCTTGTTGTCCTTCTTTTCTTTTTTGGCCTTGGGGGCCGTGGTGTCTTCGGCCAGGCCACCTTCGACGAACACATCCCGCAAGCGTTCGGGCACGTTGTGCTTATCGCCCTCCTTGAAGTGTTCGACTTTGGCGCCGTCTGGCGAGCCGTCACAGTCCTGTTTCATCTTGACCCACATCAAATTCTCTCCTTCCGTTATTTAAGATGACCACGCATGGCCGCATACTCCAATGTCGTGAGCACCACCGGATTGGATCGGGGAGAAGCGAGTGTGCTCACGAGCATTGCCTCCCCGAATTTCTTCGGCGGGACACCGTGCTTCGGGTCCAACCTCACCCACCTCATTAGCGCCGGGAATAGAACGATCCGACGCAGATTATAGAAGGGATACTCCCTGAGGGCCATCCGCTCAAGCTGGTAAGCCAGCTTCGGCACCTCCCGTTTAACGTTCTCAGCGATCATGTGCATCTGTTCGGCCTTGGCCTCCTTGATGCCATAGTAGCCAACGATCGCTATCGTCACTGCCATCAACCCAGGCAACACCAGCCGACGCAGCGCGCTCCTTCGCGCACGCCCGAAGGCGGGTGCCATTACTCCCAGGCCCACGACCGCCATGAAGGCCGTCGCTGGGTTCTGTAAGGGGAAGGACACCAGGGCCAGGGTTGCCAGGGCGGCCAGGGAAAAACAATGGGGGCCGATGCCCACACATCGCTTTAGGACCATGACCGCAAAAATGGTGACGATGCCAAATCCCACAAGACCCAGGTCGCTCAACAGCTGCAGATATTCGTTGTGCGCTGCCTCGACCACGGTGCCCGGCGTCACCACTTCCGTGAATGGTGCCGTCGCGAAAAAAGGATACTGGTACAGATACCCACCAAATCCCTGCCCGATCAATGGAGCAGCCCACCACATCCGCAGCGTGGTCTGAGCGAATTCCCAACGGAAGCGTAAGGACGTCTGGAGCTCCGTACTGCTCCACAGGACGACCAAGAGGACAACGGATAGGCCCAAGGCTATGATAAGAAGATCAGTGGTCATCACACGGCGTCTCCAGGCGCATATGGCGAAGGCGACCATGCCCGCAAAAGCGACGAACTCGCTATGGCTGGGGTTGTCCCAAAGCTGGTAGGCGGCAGCAATGACCACGGCACTGCGGATAACCCAAGGCACTCGCCACACGGCCCAGGGCAGCGCCACCAGGATCATCTCCGAGACCAAGTTGTCATTCCCAAAGCCCCCTCGCCAATCTGGCCGGAGGATATCACTAACGCTAGCAACGATAATTGCCGCAGCGGCAGCCCAACTCATCGCAGTAATCAAGAAATCTTGGTCCACTCGTCGGACCAAAATAAACAATATGAGCAACGCCGTGGCATGGAACATCTGATGTGTGTACTGAGCAACGTCGGGGGTCCATGCAATGGAGGCTGCAGCCCAAGCGAGCATCATCCCGGCCACCATATCGACGACATCCAGGCGAGCCCGATCGGTAATCAGCAGCACGCACCCCACGGCAGCCAGCACTTCAATCGCCAGCCATTTGGGTGCTACCACTAGACCCCAACTTGGAACGTGGCCCGCCATCGCCGCGGTCGCAAGGACCGCAGCAATGACGAGCGCACATCCCTTGTAGTACGTGGTCAGCATTTACCGATCGATGGTAATGGTGAACACGGCCTTGGCAGTCGTTGACGAGGCACCATCGCTCTCGATGACAATACGTTCACCCGCGGCCACTGTGTTAAGCGCAGTGGGTGTCGCGGTTCCCGTATCGCCGACCGAGATTGGTGAGGCCACATCGACCTCGCCACCAGTGATCGGTGTCTTTCCGGTAGCGTCCTGGATGTAAGCGACGAAGGTTAGGTCACTCGCCGACCCTTCCGTGATCGCTGTATCAATGGACACGCGGATCGAACTGATATCACCGGCAACGGGCATCGGGACGTACACCGTTGAGGAGGCCGTCTGAATATCTGCCAGTGTAAATGACAGATACGCTTCGTCCAGCTCCGCACCGGTTGCCGATACCGTGGTGCTCGCAATGGAGAACGTGCCACCGCTTTCGATGTCCAGGTCACCGCCGCTGGCGATATCGAGCGATCCACCGATCACCCAACGCGCACCACCTTGCTCCGAATAATTGCTGACATTCTGAGCAATAGCGGCACCAGCGAAGATGCACAGGCCAACAAACAATCCTGACAAGGCTTTCTTCAGAAGATTTCGCATTGCGTTTCTCCTTCCAATGGGTCAGGCCTGGGTGGCACCAGGGAGGCAGTACACCACCCAGACCATCCCACTCGCCCTGGTCAGGTGGCTTGCGCCGTGACCGGAGCGTGCCTGGCCTTGCCGGACAGCCAACAGGCGCAGAAGAACGCGACGCCCGCATTGCCGGCCGGTGTGATGGTTGCCCTCAGATACCGCTCCGGAGGCACGATGCCGATACGACGGACGGTGTTGTCGTCGGCTTCGTCGAACGAGACATTGGCCTCGTCCACCTGCAGGAAGGCATCGTCGACCGCGACGTTATCCGACAAGCCGCTGTCGTCGCCGCTTTCGATGAGAACGGTGAAGGTGGCAGCCGCGTCCGCCAGGGACCCGATGAGAATGAGGAGCAGAACTTCCTCGAACCCCTGGGTGTCCAGGATCTCAGACACGAGCACCGTGTTGTCGCTGCTGTCGGCAATGGGGCTAATCGCCCGAGCCGGCAGAAGATTGTTATAGAGGTTCATGATGATGAGCCCTCCTTAGGCCGAGATGGTGTTGAGGCGAAGCGCCTCGGCGAGCACCACCTGCCCACCGACACGGCGACGGGCAATGAAGCGGACGTTGCCGCTCGCGGCTTGCGTATAGGGATCACGCAGAACCGACAGGCGAATGCGGTCCACGATGAGATAGCCCCGACGGAAGTCGCCGAAAGCGACCGAGTTGGCGGCCGCGGCTTGGTTGGGCATGTCCGTTGCCTCGACATACGGTGCCCCGATGATCGTGTTCGGAACGCCGTTCGCAATGCCGGCCATCCACAAGTACTGACCGTTGCCGTCCTTCAACTTGCGGACGGCGCCGATGGAGTTCCTGTTGAGGACCCAGACAGCATTGCGGGCATACGCCGACTTGATGGCGTGGAATGTGTCGATCAGACCGTCGGCCTGGATCAGCGTTGCGTGCCCGGAGTTCGTAGTGCCGACGTCGCCGTTCTGCAGGAAGCCCTCGGGCTGTCCCACGGCGTCGCCGTTCACGAACGCTGTGCCTTCGGAGACGCCGAACTGTTCGGCGAACTCCATGTTGAGTTCGGCCTCAAGGTTGAACGCACTGTCCTCGAGGTCTTGCTCGGAGATGTCCACCAGCGCATAGTGCTCGTGCGTGGGGATTTCCTCCAGCCCGTAGGTCAGACCCGTCGTTTCCGAACGGGTGCCGGCCTCATGGACCCACACAGCGGCGAAGGTGCCGGTGCGCTTGGGATGCATCACGGAGCGCTGTGTGGTGCTGCGAACCCGCGCGATCGTGCGGATGGGCGACATTTCCACGACGTCCTTGATGATTTCCCGAACGTACTCGGAAGGAGCCAAGTAGCCACCGGTGGCATCATCACCCACGGTCAGCACCTTGATTTCCTCAGCGGTCATCGCCTCCTTGCCACGACGGCAATAGTTGAAGAACGCTGCCTTTTTTTCCTGCGTCTCCAAATCGGGACCAGCGGCTTTGTCGACGCGCTTCAGAGAAGTTTCGATCCGGTCGAGCTGCTCCGCCTGTTCGGCGACGTTCTCGGCCTGGGTCTTGACATCCTCAGCAGCCTTGGTAATCTGCTGATTGATAGTCTCGAGGGCATCGAGGCCTTTCTCGATCCGCTCGAGCTTCTCCGTAGTCACGACATCGGCACTGCCTTTGTCTTCGATCTGCTTGAGGCGCTGGTCGTTCGTCTCGATGAAGGTGGCAACGTCTTTCGAGAGTTTCTCGACGACCTCCTTCACGTCTGGCGCTTGATCAGCCATGACAAAATATCCTCATTGTCATTGATGGGAGATTACCCCTGACGCTGCCTTCATGGCCGCGATCAGGTCTGCCTCAGCGCCAACGTCCCGTTGTGCCGCGACAAGTGATTTGAAGCCATTGGCTGTAATGGCCTTGGCCTCTTGCTGCGAGTACCCTACGTCCCGTAGAAGACCCTCGAAGTCACGTTCTGTCTCAATGGTGCTGGCCATCCCGGCCAGACCGGCGAACGCAACATCATCTTTTACGGCGCTCACTCGCGCCTGTGAGTTGGCTGGAAAAGTGACCAGGGAGACCTCCCATAGATCAATCTCAACCAGCTTCCTGATCCGTACTTCCTCATCGATTTCCGATTTGACCGTTCGGAAGCCGATGGACAATCCATCGAGTGCTCCAATCTTGAGCAACTCATAAGCATCCCTGCCCTGCGAGGCAGCAGTCGCGATGTCGCCTTTTAGAAACAGGCCTCGCTCATCCTCACCCATCTCCGGGAAGATGCCGACGGGTTGGTCCGTCCGATGCTGCCAAAGGAACTTGATACCACGCGGCCCCTTCTCCTTCAGCGATTTCTCAAAGGCTCCTTTAACAACGATCTCGCGATCGCTGTCCAGCACATCGAACACTGAACCATAGCCCTCGAATGTGCCGTCTTCCGACAGGTCCTTGGTGACTGTCAACGAGCAGTCGATCCGTTTCATCTCAATCATGGCGTTAGCTCCTTCGCCTTAGCTGCATGTCCCAAATCATCAGAACTCTCATGCTACCTCCTCTGGTGTCAGGTGCCCAATGACACAGCGACAGTTGATCGTCTCCTCAGGTGGTCCGCTGGGATCACCGGGTCTCATCAGATCACCATTGCCAACACGGAACGGCTGCTTGAGTTGGACCACTTGACCATTCGCCTCGATGTGCGTCTCACGGGTCCGGTCGTCACCAGCCGCAATCCACTCCCTCTGCAACTGCAGTCCTGTTGCCTCGGCAGCTTGATCACCTGCCGCCACCGCTGCCGAATGGGTCTCCGTGCGGGAGATAAGGACCGCGCGATTACGCGCAATGAGCCCGCCCGTGGCTTCCGTGATCCGACGGGCCACTGCCACGGTGCCTTCAGCCACGGCCTCACCCTCGGCCACGGCATTACGGATCTGGTCCCGCGTGGTCTTGCTGATAGCCGTTACCTTCTTCGCGGCATGGGTGCCGATCCACTCATCCCGCGACAACGCAAAGGCGTCAGCAGCATCCTTGGTCTCCACCGCCCCCTGATCCTTGGCGGCGTCAAGAATGCGCTCACCGAATGTGTCCATGACCGTGGTGTAGTGGGCGCGCAAGGCCAAGGTGACGCGCTCGTCGTGCTGGTCCGTGCGGTGCATGGCCTCACTCAGGCCACCCTCGGCATATCCCGCCGCCGCGTCCCGTGCCACACGACGCAATTCTGCTATCATTGATCTTGCGAGCCCACGTGCGCGGGCGATCTGCAGCCGGGTGTGTTGTGCAAATTCCCTGGCCTGGGCACCCGGCGACCTGTCCGTCAACAACTTGTAGGACAGGCCACCAGGGCTGGCTAGAGCGACCTGCCCCTCGTCGTCATTACCAAGGGAAAATCCGAGCGGCAGCAGGCCAGCATTGACAAGGATATCGTCGCCGCCATCCACTGGCTCATAACCCACGGCCTCCCGCTTCTCGTTGATGGTAAGAAAATCCACCCCTCCAAATGTCTCGAATTTGCGCTGCCGCTGCATGTTCAAGGCCGGCACAACGTCGGCGTTGTACTCCAGCGCCAAGTCATCACCAAACATCGGCACCAGCCAGTTGTTGAGTTCATCCCGCCCCTTGTCCAACAGGGGCAAGATGGTTTCTTCCCACAGCCCCAACCGGGCCTCACGCATATTGGAATAGGTGGCAGCGTCCGGGATGCCCACAAGCTGGGGCGGCACCCCGAACGCCAGCGCCACATCACGGGCCGAAACATCACGCCCCTTGAGCCAGTCCATGTCCTTGGGTGTCAGGCTCATTTCTTTCCAATCGAAATCTCCTTCCAGCAGGACAGGCCTGCCAGCATTCCGCGCTCCAGCGAACCTCGTATCCAGCTGGTGCTGCAGTGATGCACGTTGCTCTGGCGACAGGACGGCAGGTCCGCCACCCTCGTCCGTGGATTTGAAGATGAGTGCTCCACCGACCATGGCCCTGTTCTGAAGCATGGACTGGTTCCATTGGCCGGCTGAGTTGTGCTGGTCCACAGAGAACGCCGCTGCTTCAATGGCGCTCATGCCATACCAGTCGTTGAGTGGATTGAATGTCCGCCAATGGCTCACGAGGGACTGGCCCGTAAAGGGGTCTACGGGCCAGTCCACATCGCGACCCTTGAGGCTGTAACGGTACAAGGCCGGCAATCCCGTCTTGCCGGGTACGACCTTCATGCGGTCGGGGCGCAGGTTCCACAATTCGATCGGTTCCTTCCCGTCAGGTCCAACAGCCTCCAGGTACGAATTGCCGGCGATTAGCAGAAATGCTCCCCAAGCGCTGAACAAGTCAGCACCGCCGGTCATGGGGTTGGGTCGTTTCACGAGGTTCAGCAATGAATGCTCATCAAGCTGTGCCCGATCACCACGGCCCTTACGGAACAGCTCCCAATCGATCTGAGCAAATCCTTGCGCCACCATATTGATGGATTGAAACGCCACTACGTTCTTCTGATACGCCTCCTTGGCGAGATTGCCATAGTCCCGTGGCGTCCATGCCGGCTGGCCCATGTCACCCAACGCGACGACATGGCCTGCCATGCTCTCCTTACGGCCGACAAGTGCAGTCCAGGCATTTCGCAAGCGTCCCATTTAGCCCTCCACGACCAACAGCACCTTGTTACCGACAGCAATCCTTGGCCAGTATGCGGCCGTCCAGAACCCGTAGTTCTGCGCCAACATATCCAAGCCCTCCCTCAGTACAATCCGACCAGGTTGGTGGCTGTAGTGCCAGTCGACAGGATGATCTTGGCACGAACCCAGTATAACGTCCCAGCCAGCACACCAGTCATCGTGAATAGATCGCCGCCGCTGGTCGTCAACGAAATGTTGCCGGCACCACCCACATAAATGGCCCGGGTGTGGTTAGTCAGCTCGTTGGTATCATGCGGCGTGACTTCAAAGCCGTTATTGAATGGGCTCTGCAGACCGATCCGATCCGTCGAGAACGTGTCAGCGGCCCAGGCCC
>Ga0208181_1000994_pt1 | contig 11925 bp, 16 predicted proteins | sample MalvirDeepMed_s6_FD_184244 | JGI IMG/M metagenome (GOLD analysis project Ga0208181, IMG submission 184244) | Marine viral communities from the Global Malaspina Expedition - Malaspina viral metaG DeepMed_s6 (SPAdes) (version 2) | ecosystem: Environmental > Aquatic > Marine > Oceanic | place... | reverse complement strand
ATATGGAAGAGAACGCAGAACTCTTCATGGAGAAAATGGGTTTCCCTCATGACTCTGAAGGCTTAGATATGAATGACGACCAGCTCGTTAATTTCCTATTGCTCTGCCACCAAACGCAACATGGCGTGGGTGATGAGTACGAAGAGGAGATGATGGAAGAAGACATGTACGACGATCATGGCGACGGTGTTAAAGTCAAAGTCATGAAAGTTGGCGGTGGCGACGTTCACGAAATGATGAATGAGTTACTTGGAGGTTAAATGCCTGTAACAAAAGTAAAAGGTGGTTACAGGTGGGGTAAGTCTGGAAAGATTTACAAAACAAAGAAAGAAGCAGAGCGTCAGGGCAGAGCGATTTATGCCTCTGGCTATAACAAAAAGGGAAGGAAAGCGTAATGGATTGGATTAAAGGAAGATTAAAAGAGCCTTCAAGCTATGGAGCTGCGGCTGTCGTTGGTGTTGGTTTAGGCATTTTACTAACACTGCCAATATTAACCTGGGCAGGTATAGTTTGTGCTATATTTGGATTGGTTCTTAAAGAAAAATCAAGCGAATAAAAGAGTCTTTCTTTTTGTTAAAAGGTGGTGTATCGTAAAGATACCTTGACAGTCGCATTGGGCGATTGACATTTGCCAAGACAAGGAGATTGATATGGCTAATACAACATTTAGCGGTCCAGTCCGCTCTGAAACCACACTTAAAACGATAAGCAAGGATTCTACTACTGGAACAATTACAGAGGTTACCACAATCGGTGATGGTCCTGTAAGTCTTTCAGATGGTAACGTAACCTTAACTAACGCCACTCATAGTGGAAGAGTTTTGCTTGTCCCAGATGGTGGTCAAGATAATACTTATACATTACCAGCGCCAATTGCTGGATCTGTTTTTAGATTTGTTTATGCAGGTGGTGCGGCTGATGCAACAGATGCGATAATTGTCACACCAGGCAATACTAATTTTTATGTTGGCGGAGTAACATTTTTAGACACTGATAATGAAGTAAGTGCAGTATTTTCTGATGGTAACTCAAATAGCAGTATTCAATTAAATGTCCCTGCTGGTTTTGATGTTACAATTATTGGTAAAGATTCTACAAACTATCAAATCTTTGGAACTGTTACAGGTGCGACTGCACCTGCGTTTGCCGACCAGTAATAAAAGGTTCTAATTAAGGTAGGGGGAAACCCCTACCACTTTTATAAAGGAGAATAATATGGCTGATGCTGTAGCGACGCAGACACTCATAGATGGTGATAAAAAAGTAGTTCAAAAATTTACTAATATTTCTGATGGCTCTGGTGAATCTGCGGTTGTTAAAGTTGATGTAAGTGCTTTAGCTACAAATTCTCGTGGCGATGCTTGTACAGGTGTTGTCATAGAGAAAATATGGTGGCAGTGCATTGGAATGAAGGTTCAAATACTTTGGAATGCTTCAACTAATGTTTTTTGTATTGAACTAGGTGAAAACCAAAGTGGCAATCATGATTACACTAATTTTGGTGGCTTGCCTAACAATGCTGGTAGTGGAAAAGATGGAGATGTTCTTTTCACAACTATAGGTCATACCAGTGCAGATACCTATACAGTAATTATGTCTATGCGGAAAGAGTATGGCTAAATCTAAAAAAGGCGAAATGCCTAAACGTAATAAGAAAAACTTCCGCCCCACAAAGTCTGGGGCGGGAATGACAAAAGCTGGTGTTAGAGCTTATCGAAGAAAAAACCCTGGCAGCAAATTAAAAACAGCTGTTACTGGTAAGGTAAAGCCCGGAAGTAAAGCAGCTAAAAGACGTAAATCTTACTGCGCTAGATCTGCGGGTCAAATGAAAAAGTTTCCAAAAGCGGCTAAAGATCCTAATAGTCGTTTGCGTCAAGCTCGTAAAAGATGGAAGTGTTAAATGGCAATAAGTCGTAGTAAAATGAAAAAACAAGTTACTAAGCCACCTCAAAAAAAAGATGATATGCCTAGAGGTTTAACTTATTTTAGAAAGGGTGGAGCCGCTTCAAAAAAATCTAAAGGTAGTAAAATATGCCCTTCTGGAAAAGCATGGGCTAAAAGAACATTTGATACTTATCCTTCAGCTTATGCAAATATGGCGGCTTCTAAATACTGCAAAGACCCTAATTACGCTAAAGGCGCAAAGGGCAAGAAAAAGAAGAAAAGCTAATGGGTGCGCTTAAAGATTGGGTAAAACAAGATTGGGTTCGCATCGGTACTGATGGGAAGATAAAAGGTAAGTGTGGTACTTCTAAAGATAAGAAGAACCCTGACCGATGTTTGCCTCGTAAAAAAGCTCAAAGTCTCTCTAAAGCAGAAAGAGCCAAGACTGCTCGTAAGAAAAAAGCAGCAGGAGCAAAAGGTAAAACTGTAGTTTCCAACACTAAAAAAGCAAAAGTTCGCAATATGAACGATGGCGGTGTTGTAGAAACTAACTCTAAACGTAAATTTAATGGTGAAAGCATACCTGGAACTGCTGTTGCAAGGGGTTGTGGTAAAGTAATGTCTAATCGAAGAAAGCGTACAAAAGGCGCTGTAAGCCAATCATAAGGAGTTTATCATGGCTATGAAGAAAAAAGGAAACAGAAGTGGAGGCAAAATTCGTCGTATGTCTAAAGGTGGCGCAGCGGGCGGTAAGAAAGTTCGTCGTATGTCCAAAGGTGGGGCTGCTGGTGGTAAAAAAATTCGTCGCATGACAAAAGGCGGTGCAACTGGTGGTAAAAAATCACTTGCAGCAGCAAGAGCTTCACTTCCTTCTGGTTATAAAATAGTTAAAAAATAAAGTATGGCTTATTTGCACAGCAATATACCTTATTTTAAAGCATGGGTTCGTCGTGAATACACTCACAACCATGAGAATTATCACGGCGAATTTCTTCATGCTATGGTTATTGGTGTAACAACAATACCGAATAGATGTTTAAGTTTTCAAGTTATATTTACTGGAAATGAGGCTGAAGGAGAAAAAGAAGACACAGTACATGGTGGTGCTATGTGGGCGCGTATGCCAATAACTGCGCTTGTTGGTGACATTCCTTTAGAAGAATGGCCTGAGCCAATGGAAACATATGATGCACAACCTTGGGACTGCGCCTCTCATTATAACTCTGTTTATGTTATGGATAGAACTACTCCTTGCCCCTGGATGGCTAAAATAAATGGTCAAATGTATCCTGCAAAATATTTATTTACTGTAGACTACACTGAATCAGAAATAGCAGATGACCCAGCGCAACATAAACAAAACCATGTACTTGAGCTATTAGATGCTGGAGAATGGACAGGTAATGTTGTTGCGTTACCTAATAATCGTGTGCGTGTAACTCACCCTGCTTGGTTTCAAATTGGAGAAGGCGCTCCTGATTTTAAACCATCTCAACATATACACTATTCAAAAAGTGATTTAGACTATACACTAGATGTTAACAGGGTTTTTGATAACCTTTATAACGAGGAATAACATGACTGTATCAGGATCGAAAAATTTTGAATTAGACGTAGCAGATTATATTGAAGAAGCTTTTGAACGTTGTGGTTTAGAAGTTAGAACTGGTTATGATCTAAAAACTGCTAAACGTTCTATGAACCTTTTATTTGCTGATTGGGCTAACAGGGGTATCAATCAATGGACGATTGCACAAAGAAGTTTCACTGTTACAAGCAATGATGGTCAATATGATTTAAGTGCAGATGTAATAGATATTTTATCTTTGGTAATACAAAGAGATAGCACAGATTATTCTTTAGACAGAATAAGTAGGGACGCTTATTTAAATATTCCTACAAAATCTACTCAAAGCAGACCTACCCAATATTTTTTAGATAGGCAAATAACACCAAATTTAAAATTGTGGCCTTTGCCAGATAATAGCACAGATGTTATATATTACGATGCTTTAATTCGTTTAGACGATGCAGATACATTCGTAAATACTGTTCAAGTTCCTTTTAGATTTTATCCAGCGTTAGCAGCTGGCTTGGCTTATTATATAGCGGTTAAAAAGGCTCCTGATAGAATACCTTTATTAAAACCAATGTACGAAGAAGAACTAGGTAGAGCTATGGATGAAGATAGAGATAGATCTTCTTTTCAAGTCTCACCTCAATTGAGAAGTTATAGATATGTCTAAGTATGCCTCAGATAAACGAGCATACGGTATATCAGACCGTTCTGGCTTCAGATACAGACTTAAAGATATGCGTAAAGAATGGACAGGTTTACTTGTTGGAAAAGATGAGTGGGAATCTAAACATCCTCAATTAGAACCAATTAGAACAAGGCCAGATCCTCAAGCTTTAAGAAATCCAAGACCAGAACAAAATTTAACTGAACAAAGATCATTACAGTATGGGTTTGATCCTGTTGGTTTTTTAGATATACCAGGAATAACTCCAGACAATAATTTAGTTTCTACTGGATCAGTAGGAGAGGTTACGGTGACAACAACATGAGTTTTACATTTACAACATTAAGAGAAGCAGTGCAAAATTACACTCAAAACAATGAAACATCTTTTATTGCTAATATGGGTACTTTTGTAGAATTATCTGAAGAACGTATTTTAAAATCTATTCAATTAAATGTTTTTAAAAAAAATGCAGCTGGTAATATGACTTCAGGAAATAAATATTTAGCTGTTCCTAGTGATTTTTTAGCACCTTTTTCTTTAAGCATTACAAATAGCAGTAGTTTTGAGTTTTTAATGTTTAAAGATTTAGATTTTGTTGAAAGTTATAATCCAAATCCAGCAACAACTGGTACGCCAAAATATTATGCACAATTTGATGTTGATAATTTTCTCATTGGGCCAACACCTGATAGTTCTTATGTTTCTACATTAAGTTATTTTTACAGACCAGCTAGTTTAACTGAAAGCCAATTAACGTTAACAGTAGGGGCAACCGGGAGCTTTACAAACGGTGAAAAAATTACTGGCGCAACAAGTGGTGTGGTTTCTACTATTAAAGCTATTCCAACTTCTACTACGTTTACGATTTTAGTTCCTTCTGGTACGTTTACAGATGGAGAAACAATTACTGGAGCAACAAGTGGAGCAACAACGACTGTAACCTCTACTGGAGCTGACACAACTATTAGTTGGTTGAGTGAAAATGCTGAAATAGCATTGTTATACGGCACTTTAATAGAAGCAAGTGTTTATATGAAGGAGGAGCAAGATATTATGGCTATGTATAGCTCAAGATTTGCAGAGGCAATGTCAAGGTTAAAAAATCTTGGAGAAGCTAAAGAAGTAACAGATCAATACAGAACTGGTGAAATTATAAGGCAGAAAACATAATGTTAACAAATTCACTTAGTATGTCAAATGACTTTTCTGTAACAGTAGAAACCACTAATAATAGAGGTTTTACTCCAGAAGAAGTAGCGGTTCGTTGCGTTAACAGAATTATAGGAATTTCTGATAATGCTCCACCTGCTATTAGAGACCAAGCTAACGCTTACAGAAAAGAATTAGAAGCAATAGTTGCAAATTATATGCATCAGGCTATTAAAAGTGATAGAACTACTGTATATAACGCAATTAGAGATTCTGGAAACCCTAAACTAGCAGAATATATAAGGAGAATGTGATGGCTTTTACTGGGAATTTTTTATGTACCTCATTTAAACAGGAGTTAATGGAAGCAAAACATAACTTCTTAGCTTCTGGGGGCAATACTTTTAACATTGCTTTGTACACCAATAGTGCAAGTTTTACAGCAGCAACTACTGCATACACAACTAGCAATGAAATAAGTGGAACAAACTATAGTGCAAAAGGAGGCGCACTTACAAATGTAAATCCAACAACAAGTAGCACAACAGCGTTTACTGATTTTGCAGATGAAGTTTTTTCAAACGTAACTATATCAGCTGTTCGAGGAGCTATGATATTTAATGATTCAGCGTCTGGAGACCCTAGCGTTTGTATCTTAGACTTTGGTGCAGACAAAGCAGCAAGTTCTGGTGATTTTACAATTGTATTTCCAACAGCTGATGCGAGTAATGCGATAATTAGGATCGCCTAATGTCCAATGCCATTGTTGCGCTTTTAGGGTGGAATAGCTCTACCAGAGGGTGGAATGAAGGCGCTTGGAACGCAGGAATTGCTTTACCTGGCGCTACTAGCGCAATTACTGGACCTGCGGTCAGTGGTGACGGTAACATTGGTGTTACTGGCACTAACGGCACAGGCGCAGTTGGTTCAGTTACTGTTACTGGTGAAGCAAATATCTCCGTCACGGGTGTTGCAGCAACATCCGCTTTAGGTAATACATTTGAGACTTTAAATGGCGTTTCTTCCACTGGGGCAGTTGGATCTGTAACTATTACAGGAGATGCTTCTGTTTCAGTTACTGGAATTGCAGCAACAACAGCTTTAGGAAACACATTTGAGACTTTAAACGGTGTTTCTTCCACAGGTGCAGTTGGCTCCGTAACTATTACTGGTGCAGCGAACATTTCAGTTACTGGCGTTAGTGGCACAGGCGCAATTGGAACAGTAACAATTACAGCCACTTCAAACATTTCAGTCACAGGTGTTAGTGGCACAGGGGTGATAGGTTCTTTAAGAGCAACATGGGGTCAAATAATACCAGATCAAAACGCAAATTATCAAGAGCTTGTGCCAAATCAAAATCCGAGTTACAGTAGCGTAACTCCTTCTCAAACTCCGAATTGGGAAACCGTAGAATATAAGAATACTATAGCAGCATAGGAATTACAAAATGGCTAGTACATACGTTAACGATCTCAGGCTAGAAGAAATAGGTTCAGGCGAACAATCTGGTACATGGGGTGATACAACAAACACGAACTTAGAGCTTATTGGCGAGGCTTTAGGTTACGGAACAGAAGCAATAACAACAAATGCAGATACACACACTTCTACTGTAGCAGACGGTGCAACAGATCCTGCAAGATCTATGTATATTAAGTACACAGGAACATTAGACTCCACTTGTACAATTACAATAGCGCCAAATACTCTTTCTAGGGTTCATATAATTGAAAACGCAACCAGCGGTAGCCAAAGTATTATTATCAGCCAAGGTTCTGGAGCAAATGTTACTATTGGCACTGGTGCAGTAAAGATAGTTTATTTAGACGGTGCCGGGAGTGGCGCGGCTGTTACTGACGCTTTAGTAGACTTGGATCTTACAGGAACAACTACGGCAGCCGCTTTAACGTTGTCAGGAAACGCGGACTTTAATGGCGATTTAGACGTAGATGGTACAACTAACCTTGATGCAGTAGACGTAGATGGTGCAGTTAACTTTGCAGCAGACGTTACCTTTGCAGATGGTGCAGATATTATTACTGCTTCAGCAGGTACATCTAACTTTAGAGCAGGTGTCAACGCAGGTAACTCAATAGCATCTGGCGGTAACTACAACGTGGCTGTGGGTGACGAAGCAGGTACTGCTTTGACGACTGGTGATGGGAATGTGGCTGTAGGTTATCAAGCTTTGTCTACTGAAGATGCAAATGGCGAAAGTGTAGCTATAGGTTATCGTGCTTTAAAAGTACAAAATGCAGGAGCCGCAGCATATAATACTGCCGTTGGATATGATACAGGTGTAGCAGTAACCACAGGCATAAGAAATACACTTATAGGTGGTGTTGCAGGGTTAGTTTTAACAGATGCTGATTACAATGTAGCAGTGGGAATGAACGCTCTTAGCACAGACACACTAGGTAGTAAGTCTACTGCTATTGGTACTGATGCTTTACAAACTCAAAATTTTACGACTGCTACAGATAGTCATAACACTGCTGTTGGTTATAGTGCAGGTAATGCAGTAACCACAGGCATACGCAATACCCTTATAGGTGGACTAGCTGGAGACGCACTAACTGATGCGGATTACAACGTAGCAGTGGGTATGCAATCCTTATCATCAGACACACTAGGTAGCAGAAGTACAGCTCTTGGTTTTTCTGCTTTAGAAACTCAAAACTTTACAACAGCCACAGATGCTTACAATGTAGCAGTCGGCTATCAAGCTGGTAACGATATAACCACAGGCTTAAGAAATAATCTTTTAGGTGGCCTAGCAGGAGATGCCTTAACAGATGGAAATGACAATGTAGCGATTGGCTACCAAGCATTAACAGCAGACACGCAAGGAGATAACTCTGTAGCAATTGGCAATAACGCTTTGTTTAGTCAAAACGGTACAAACGGTAGCGTCTATAATGTAGCAGTTGGTAAAAATGCTGGATTTGCAATAACCACAGGCACAAACAATACTATAGTGGGAGGTCTTGCAGGTGATGCTCTTACAACAGGTAGTTTCAACGTAGCTTTGGGAGTTGCTGCTTTAGGTGCAGATGATTTAGGAAGCCATGCAGTAGCTGTTGGTTATGGCGCACTTGAAAGTCAAAATTATGCCACTGCTACAAATGGATATAACACCGCAGTAGGGTCAAATGCTGGTTATGCAGTAACCACAGGCAAAGACAACACCCTCATAGGTGGATTAACAGGTGACGCACTTCTTACAGGTGAGTTTAATGTAGCAGTAGGAAAATCCGCATTAAGTGCAGACACTGATGGAGGTTATAATGTAGGTGTTGGAGCTTTAGCTTTAACCACACAAAACTTTACTACCACTACAAATTCTTATAACACAGCAGTTGGCGGCTTGGCAGGTAGACGTATTACCACAGGCGTAAACAACACCCTCATAGGTGGTCTAGCTGGTGATCACTTAACTGATGCTGACTGGAATGTTGCTGTCGGTAACGGTGCTTTAACTGCTGATACTTTAGGCTCAAGGTCTGTTGCAATTGGACCGTATACTTTAGGCGCACAAAACTTTACAACAGCGACAAATGCTTACAATACGGCTGTTGGTGCTTTTGCAGGTGAGGTAATCAGCACAGGCATATACAATACCCTTGTTGGTGGACTAGCAGGAGATTCTTTAACGACTGGAGGATATAACGTAGCTATTGGAGGCTCTGCTTTAAGTGGAGAAGACACAGGAAGAAAAAATGTAGCTGTAGGAGCATACGCTTTATCGGTTCAAAACGGAGATGCTGATAATCACAATACAGCCGTTGGTTATAGCGCAGGTCTATCAGTAAGCACAGGTACACTTAACACTCTTATAGGAAGTCTTGCAGGTGATGCAGTTAACACAGGAACAGGTAACGTTGCTCTTGGAGTATCTGCTTTAGGTGCAACTACTACAGGAAGCTATAATATTGCTCTTGGAACGCAAGCCTTAGATGCAAACGTGTCAGGTTCGCATAACATAGGAATTGGGTTTGCCACTCTAGATGGTGATACGTTAGGTAGTAAATCTATAGGTATAGGTGGTTTTGCATTAGGTACGCAAAACTTTACGACTGCTACAGATGTACAGAACGTAGCTATTGGGTATAACGCAGCAGGATTATTAACGACAGGCTTACAGAATGTTATTATAGGTGGATCAGCAGGTGACTCTCTTACTGATTCTGATGCTAATGTTGCTATTGGGTATAGTGCTTTAACGGCAGACACTTTAGGTAGTGGTAATGTTGCAATTGGACATAGTTCACTAGGTACTCAAAATTTTACGACTGCTACTAGCTCTTATAATACTGCTGTAGGGTTTTATTCAGGTCTAAATATAACCACAGGCATTAATAACACCATAATCGGTGGTCTTGCTGGTGATGCACTCACTGACGCTGACAACAATGTTGCAGTTGGGCAAGGTGCTTTAGGTGCTGATACTAAAGGAAGTAAAAATACAGCAGTCGGTCATTCGGCTCTTGAAGCTCAAAACTTTACGACTTCTACAAGTAGTTACAACACAGCAATTGGTTCTGACGCTGGTAAAGCAATCACAACAGGAGTGCAGAATACAATACTTGGTAGTTCGGCTGGTGATGCTTTAACAGACTCAGACTTTAATGTAGCAATAGGCTCAGGTGCTTTAGGTGCAGATACATTAGGTACAAGGTCTGTTGCTATTGGTGCGGATGCTTTAGCAGCCCAAAACTTTACTACTGCTACAAACACTTATAATGTTGCAGTTGGTATAAATGCAGGAGCAGCAGTAACTACAGGCATTCAAAATACCCTCATCGGTGGATCGGCAGGAGATGCTGTTACGACAGGGGGTCAAAATACTGCCGTTGGAAATGATGCTTTAGGTGTTTTGACTGAGGGTTCTGACAATGTAGCTGTAGGTAAAAATGCACTAGAAGGTGATACTAAAGGTAGTAGAAGTATTGCTATCGGTAGAAATGCTTTAGGAACACAAAACTTTACAACTGCTACAAATGCTTACAATACAGCGGTAGGATATTATGCAGGGTCAACTGTAACTACAGGCGACAAAGGTGTGTATCTTGGTGCTGGAGCTGGAGCAAACGAAGGTGGAACAATAGGGGCGGCTGCCGCTGATAACAATGTTTGTATTGGTTACTATGCACACCCCTCTGCGGATACTGGCGCTAATCAAATTGTTTTAGGTAAAGGTACATTAGGTCATGCAAATAGTACGTTTGTTTTTGGTAAAGATGCTGGTTCTGACAGAGTACATAATACATTTACTTCTAACGCTACTTTTACTAGGGTTTCTGATGAACGTTACAAGAAAGACATACAAACTAATACTGATTGTGGATTAGATTTTATTAACGAGTTACGCACTGTAACGTTTAAGTTTAAAGCAAAATCTGAAATACCTAATACCTTACCTGACTATGACGCATCAAAAACAAATGCGGAGCATACAGATAAGTTATACGGTTTAATTGCTCAAGAAGTTAAAGCTGCTTTAGCAAAACATAATATTACAGACTTTGGTGGTCACTCTGAAGAAGAGTCCAGTGGAATACAAGGTATAGCACAGTCCATGTTCATCTACCCATTAATTAAAGCAGTGCAAGAATTAAGCGCAAAAAATGAAGCTCTTACTGCAAGAGTAACGGCACTAGAAGGTTAAACATGGAACTAATGCAACGCCACTTTCCAAACATAGGGGTTGTTGAAGGACAACTCCCAGAGGATGTTGTGGCTAACCTGTGGACTGTGATTAACGAGGCAAGAGAAGAGCCAGATGACATGAAGCCTGAACTTGCAGGTAACATCAGCTCCTCTATACGCCTTGATGGTGGATCACCACTGCTAGAAGAGTTTGTCGGTGAGTTAATCCCTAAGTTTATGGACAGTCACATTGAGGCGTATGGCCCACCTTGGCGAACCGTTATGAAGGAAGGTGAAGGGTTTAACTTAGAAAGCCTCTGGGTAAACTTTCAGAAGAAGCACGAGTTTAACCCACCGCACGATCACGGTGGAGTCTACAGTTTTGTAATATGGATGCAGATACCTACATCCTTTGCAGAACAGCGCAAGCTACCTGTATGCGCTGAGTCAAATGCAGATAATCACATATCTAACTTTGCGTTTAGTTACACAAATACACTAGGCAAGGTATCTACATTTGCGTATAATATGGAGAAGGAAGCAGAAGGTTATATGGTTATGTTTCCTGCACAAATGCTCCACCAAGTTTTTCCGTTCTATGAAAATGACGGAGAAAGAATATCAATCTCAGGTAACATTAACATAGAGGAAAAATAAAATGGCAAGAGAAACAGATCAGATTGCACAAGACTACGCAGCAATGCTGGGCAGTGTAAGTGTAATTACAGAAGTTATAAAGACACACGACAAAGGTGGTTCAGCAACACATGAAGACTTTTGTGGTGATATGACGACAGCAGAAAAGAAAGAGCGTGTCGCTAGAAGCAAAGGTTACTTAGATCACATGAAGGCATTAGAAGATTGGGGTAGTGAAGATATGACTCCAGTAACAAATGCGATTAATGCTGCTACAACCTTTATAGGTTAAACAAACCATAACATAGGGAGAAAATTATGGCTGAAGAAAAAGAAAACGTTGTTACAATAAACGGAG
>Ga0208181_1000975_pt1 | contig 12072 bp, 21 predicted proteins | sample MalvirDeepMed_s6_FD_184244 | JGI IMG/M metagenome (GOLD analysis project Ga0208181, IMG submission 184244) | Marine viral communities from the Global Malaspina Expedition - Malaspina viral metaG DeepMed_s6 (SPAdes) (version 2) | ecosystem: Environmental > Aquatic > Marine > Oceanic | place... | reverse complement strand
CCTCCCCCACATCCCCCGCCTCCCCAAGTGCCTGCCGCTCTACCTTCACACCTACCTCCAGCAGCCGTGCGGCTGATGCCAGCGACATCCGCGACAGCTCCCGTTCCCGGATCCGCATCGCCTCGGCATACCCTGGATCCTTTGGGTCAATTTTAGGGATCACCTTTTTCAGCTTTGCCACAACTGTGCCCGTTAAGACCTGCCCCAGCTCCGCGTGGCGTTCATTCATTTCCACCACCGCCCGCAGCTGCTCCTCCCGCACCGCCCGATCTTCCGCATCGTCAGACGCCTGGACGCGCCGCACCCAGTCCCAATGCCGACTCCAGCGGTTGATCAGATTCACGGATTTACCCAACGCACGCCCCACTTTTGCGTGACTACGCTGCGCACCCATCCGCTGATACTCCCGGAACGCCGCAAATGCTTTCTGGCTTTCCATGTGCTGCCGTTCCCACGGCTCCCGCACCGACGCCGCCCGTGCGATCTCTAACGCCTGCACCTGCTCTTTTCGATCCACAGAGTCCCCCTATGGAAGCTTCTCCGCCTGCTGCTCCGTGTGTGCCTCCCAACGATCGATCACTACTTGACAATAGCCCGGATCAATTTCCATCGCGTAACATTTGCGCCCCGCCTCCTCCGCTGCCATTAGCGTAGATCCCGATCCCGCAAACGGCTCCACGACGATCCCGCCCGCCTTGGTACTTGTGCGCACAATACGCACCGCCATCGCCACCGGTTTTGGTGTTGCGTGCCCAAACCGCTCCTCCCCCGACACCCGATCAAATCCCCAAACATCCGTCATATTTTCATGAGTATTATCAAAATATGCCCGCGTTTCGTAAAACTCATCCCTCAGATCAGCATACGACCGACCACGCAAATCCTCCGTCAGTCGCCCCGCCTTTACCTCCTGCCGTCGATATCTCCTCTCCCGCGCCCACGCCTGCTCCCCCAACATAAAAAACAAACACCGCTCCGTCTCAGTGGGATACTCGCGCAACCCTTCAGCGCCCATGTGCGAAATACCACCAGCACCTGCGGACCCCTTTGCCCATACCAACTCATTGCGGAATGTCATCCGCTCAGAATCCCCCAACCCCCCCACATACCACAACCGCCACAAATCTGGCGCTCTGCCCCAAATGTATACGCTGGCATTATCCGCCACAGAGGAACGCAACGCCCTCCACCACCGCAACTGGAACGCATCCAGCTTTTCCGCGTGCAGGTTATCGTTCGCGATCCCGTCTTTTTCCTTCCCCATCCCATAAGGTGGATCCGCATGTACCAGATCCGCCACGGCTCCATCCATCAGCCGCGCCACGTCCTCTGCGCTGGTACTGTCCCCGCACATCAGCCGATGCTGCCCGAGTGCAAACACCTGCCCCCGCTCGATCGTGGTAGCCCGCACCGCTGGCGTCACCTCTGACACCACCGCTGGCGTCTCCGTCTCCACGGATGCCAGGACCGCCGCCAGCTCCTCCTCCGTAAACTGCCCGGATAGATCCACCCCCTCATCCAAATCCGCCGCCAGCTGCGCCACGTCCCAGGATGCTAGCTCCGCCGTGCGATTGTCGTACAGCGCCAGATCCCGCTTCTGGTCTGGCGTCAACCCCAGACGCTGCACCGCGATCACTTCGTTCCCGTCCGCCACAACCTTACGCACCCGCGTGATCCCGGCTTCGGCTGCGGCTTCGATCGTGGCATTCCCCGCCAGCACCGTGCCTGCCTCATCGATCACGATCGACCGCGCTGCGCCTACAGCATGCAACGCATCCACGATCATGCCCACGTTGCGCGGAGTATGTGCCCGTCTATTTTTCGGATCTGGGATTAAATCTTTAATGTGTGTAATATCCTCAGCCACCCGTCCCCCATCAATACATCGCCGTTTCCGCCATTCCCTTCCACACCATCATTTCGTTGAGGTTGACCCCATCCGCAAACACCACGATCAGCCAGCGCCCAAACTTCCCCTGCTGCGCCCTGGACTCCACCCCGATCGTTTTGATCGTGACTTCCTCAGCAGCATCCAACTCCGCCTGCAGCCACTCCCGCGATCGGATCCCCGCCTCCCGCTCCTTCCCGCGCACCTCTGGCGCGTTGATCCCAAACAATCGGCCTGTGGTGGTAAAGGTAAGCCCAAACCCGAGATCCAGCTGGAGATCCATCAGGGTATCCGCGTCATACACTCGGCACCCGATTAACGGAAACACCCAGCCATGCGATTCCATCCGTGTCGCATACTCCTCCTCCAGCTTCACCTTTGGCACTCAACGCCCCCGCTTGGTCTTCGGAAATCGCCGCACCCCAGCATGGTCCTGGGTGGCATTGCGTAATGCCCGCTGACACTGCATGCACAGATCGTGATAGCGATCCGCCGCAAATTTCTGCCGAGATGGGGACCAATACAGCGCCCGCCGCTTCCAGCACTCACGGCACACCTTCTGGCTGGCTTTGGACATCGGGAGTGAACCGCTTAAACAGCAGCTTACCATCCGCCCCTACCTCCGGATCCATGACATGGACCGCCAGCTGCTTGGCATGGATCGCCGTGTGGCACCGATCACACAACAAAATACAGTTTGCCGTGTTGACTCGCTCCCGCATAGGCTTCCCGCGTGTCTGGCTCCGATAGACGATCTCGTGCATCTGCATCCGCAGCCGGGCTGGATCCTGCCCGCTATCGTGGCACGCTCGGCACCCTTGATCCCGCAGCACGACCTTATGCCGAATATTGGTCACCCAGGCTGCATCATATCGCCGCTGTGTAGCCTTCTCCCGCTTCCGGCTGATTGGCTTTGGTACTGCCCGCACCATCCCCTCCCCATCACAGGCTGGACACACTGCGGCATCCGGCAGCGCCCCCGCCCCGTTGCATAGCTCACATTCCTCCCCATCAAAAGGGGATGTCATCTTCTGGTTGCGTGTGGTCATGTGTCTGATCCTGGACGCGCCCCGCTCCCCCGGAAGATCCACCACCACCGCCGATCAATCGCACCGTGTGCGCCTTGATCTCCACCCCGGTGCGATCTTCTCCCGCTTTCGTTTGCCACTTTTGTGTATGGAGCGATCCTTCGATGTAGACCTGCTTGCCCTTTGTTAAGTATTGCGCCAGCGACTCTGCGATCTTTCCCCACAAACTCACCCGGTGCCACTCGGTACGCTCCTGGGTATCTCCTGCTTTACTTTTCCACTTCTCCGATGTCGCCACAGAAAACACACAGACTGGCGATCCGTTTGTCACATAACGTAATTCAGCGTCCTGCCCCAGATTCCCGATCAAAATGATTTTATTTACCATGTGACTGCTGCCGTGGAGTCAACTGCGATCCCGCTTGATCCGCAGGATCCGCAATCCCCAAATGACTTCCAGCGCCTCCTTGCCTGATGTCACCACAGCGACCTGCCCACGCCATCCCGCATGCCATGCCTGCTGCCGTGCGTTAAGTTTTTTCCTGCTAGGTGGCTTCGATCCATCCTTGTATTCCAGCAGATAATTCCGGCCACCGAATCCGACCACGCGATCAGGAAATCCCGGTGTGTGTGCCCCGATCCCATCCGTACGTGCGATCGTGGCTCCGGCTGCTAGGAGTACCGCATCGATCGCCGCTGCATTCGCGTCAGTTTTCGCCGCCCGCCGCATCGCCCCCTCGCAACACCCGCGCAATCTGCCCCGGCTCCACCGCGACCGCCCCGCACCGTATACAGCACACCCCGCCCACATAGCCCACCCAGGAATGCGCACACCGTGGCACTGCCGCACGCACCCCGGATCCCTGATCCCCAAAACCCCCCACGCGCTGCGCAGGAATCAAAACAACCACCCCGGCTCAGTCACCACCGCCGCCCATACGACTTGCCCACCCCGCCGGATCCCGGTATCCTCCAGCAACCCATCACGCAGCAAATCCGATCGCCGCTTCCGCCAACTTTCACGCCTGGGTAGCGCCTCACTTGTACACTGCGCCTGCAGCTCCCGATCCGTCAGTCCTGCCATCCCTGCCGCTTCATACTGATCCAGCACCATCGATCGATCGGAGGTTTTGATCCGCTGACTGCCCGCTGCTGATGTCTCCGGATCCGTCTGGCGGTAATTTCGCACCACCGCCTGCGATGGATCGAACACTGGCACCTTGGGCCACTGAATCATGCCGTCTCCCTGTATCCTCGACAATCCGCCGGATCTTGTGCTCAGACAACTCCGCCGCGACCACCCGCCCATGCGCAATCCGCCACAGTGCCGTAGGACTGATCCCGATCTCCGCTGCAAACTCCTTCCAGCTCAGTCCATACCGCAGCCGATGATCCCGCAGCTCCCGCAATAGCTGATCTGGGTGTGTCTTCTTCAACTTTCCCATCCCTTTCTATCCCCCTGCGATTATACACGCTGATCACGTCCCCCCATCACCACCACATCCGCCTGCCCTGCGATCCGTGATGACAGCCGCTCATCACCTAAGAATTCCTCTAGATCCCCAAGTGACAAATTACTGGTAATGATCGTCCGCTTGCCGTGATCCGTTCGTGATTCGTAGAGCGACAGCAGCAGCCGCCGCGCAAAATCGCTCCCCTTCTCCGCCCCGAGATCATCCAGCCCCAGCACTCCCACACTCCTATAACGTCTCAAATAATCCTCATACCCACCCTCCTGCGATATTCGCGATCGTGCCTGATCCAGCAGCTCCCCCACCCGCACAAATGCCGTAGATGTATCCGCCTTGCTCTCATTCAGCAGACTCGCCAGCAGCCGCGTTTTTCCCACACCTACGCCGCCCCGAATATACAGATCCGCGACCTCCCCCCCAAGCCAGCGCCGTGCCGCCGCCATCGGAGCGTTGCGCCCTTCCCCTAGCTCAAAATTAATCAGCATGGCGTCCGTGTAGGCGATCGGTAAGCCCTCCACGATGCGCTGCTCCTCCGCACACTGGCACCGCTTGACCCCATCCACGACCCCCCCACGCTTGGATCGATATTTCACCCACTCCCAGCCGGTATCCCGGCACGTCTGACAGCGCACCGATACATCACATAACTCGCAAACCACCGCCCCGCCCGTGACCTCCCCCGTATACCATCCGATCTCCCGCATCGTCACCAGCAGCGGATTCTCCCACGCCCCTGCTGATACCGATCCGCACGTCGGGCAGACTTTGTGCGGTGGGTCTGGCCCCCGCCACCGCGCATGCCGATCAGCCGTTGCCAAGTGTTCCATCGCTCACCTCCACCGCATCATATTTCCCCGCCTTTGTGGATCGGACTAACCCCGCCCGCTTCGCCGCCTGCGCCGTATCATAGTTTCCCTCCTCCACCTTCAGCGCCACTCCCGGCTTGATCATCCAGTCGATCGTGGCTGTCCAGCCTGTCTCATTCTGCCCACTACAAAATCCCGATCGCTGCACCCGCTGGAACAACCCCGCTAGCGCCTCCGCCCCATACGTCTGCATTAAGCCCGCCAGCCGCTCCACCCGTTCCTGGCTCAGCCTGCTGCACCGTGGGATGGGCAGCTGGGTGTGGTCATTCCACAATTTCCGCGCCGCTTCTGCCGCTTCCCATGCCGCCTCCCCCGTGATGGATCCCTCCGTAATGTCCTGTACTGTACTGTCTTGTACTGTAGGCTGATCATTTTCAGCCCTATCCACCGATGGCGCATCCGTGTCTGTATTTTTTTGGTTTTTTCTCGGCGTTTTTTTTCGTGGCGTTTTTGTATCCTCCGATCGTGTTTTGTGTTTGTAAATGTATTTTCGATAATCACTCGATCGCTTCAGCATCCCGGGAAAAATCACACACGCTCGATTCGCCCACGCCTCCGCATCAATCAACCCCACCTCTGCGCATATCTCCAGCAACGCGCCCAGCTCCTCCGCCGATACGTCACACGCATCCATCAGATCCTCCGCTGGGATTGGCGTATTCGTTGAATCCACGCACCACCCTGGATCGCCGCGCCCGAATTGCGCCGTGAAACACCACAGCCGCACGAGTGCCCCAAATCCCGCATTGCCTAGCCTCCGGATCACCCGCCGCGTGGCTGGATGGTTTGGTGTATCAGAATCCACCCGAAACCATTTCATGCTCATCAGCGCCCCACTTTCCACCGTTTGAACACTTGTTTTTTTTGCTCCTTACACAATACACCAATCTGCTCCTCCAGTCCTTTATACCGCTTCTGGTATTTCTTTCCGGGCTTAACCCAGCCCCGCAGCGCCGTGGCAGACAGCGTGATCCCCGAACGCTCCACCCCATGCTCCCGCAGCAGCGCCATCACCTCCTCCGCCGGATACTCCCGCTGCACCCGCGCCCCGTATCCCCAGCCGACGCCACCCGTGACCACTGGCCCGTGTTCGCCGCACCATGTACGCAGCGCCTCCCGCCGGACTGTCACCGCCTGCTCCAGCACCGACAACTCATCAGCGATCGTGCGCGCATTTCCGATCGACGTGACCCGCGTCACGTCTAGCGCGGGGTGATCCTTGATGCTGCAATCCAGCCGACAAAATTGGCATTGTGTACCGGGGATCTCCGGCCACTCCCCCCGCTCCCGGCACCGCTCAATAATCGCGATCCGTGACTGCACCGCGATCTCCAGCTCCTCCACCTCCTCCCGCGTCCAGACATCCGTGGCGACCGTGCCCAGCCGAGGAAAGACAAAACTGAATCGATACCGATCGAAATTCGGCCATTTCTTGGCCGCTTGCCAGACATAAGCGATCGCCTGAAATTGGCTTTTCACTTCCCGATCGGTAAATCCCAGCCAGTACGTTTTCCAGTCCAGCTGATGCAGTTCGCCATCCCGTGCATAGACCAGATCCGGTGTCCATTCCACGCCTCCCCGTGCCCCCACCTCCTCCGGCTCCAACCGCTGCGTTTCTTCCGCACAGACAAACGCTTCCAGATCCAGCTCAAATGTCAGCGCCCAGCGATCCACCAGATCAACCACCTCCCGCACCAGATCCGGTGGCAGCGCATGCACGGCAATCGTGGCGTCCACCGCCCGCCGCAGTTCCTCATGATCCGCCTGTAGCCCCAATGACGCCAGCCGCCGAATATACACCTTGACAATGTCGTGAAACACGATCCCCCGCTTGGCCGCGTCATTGGTATCGACTGGTGGATCCTCCGCCTCATACAGCGTGTGATACCGCTTGGGACAATCCACCGCCTCCAGCGCCGATCGCCGATACATCCGCACGCTACTCATCCCCAGCCTCCTCTGGTGCATCCGCATCTGACGCTGCCGCCTCCACGTCATCCCGCAGACGAACACCCCGCACCACGTTGTGCTTATCCATCCACGCCTCCCGCAGCTCCTCCAGCAGCTCCGGCTCCCGCCCCTGATACTCCCGCAGCTTGATTTCCTGCTGCCCTGGCGTCAGCCCGGATCCCGCCAGCCCCGTCCGCAGCGATGCCGCCAGCCCCGGCTCCAGCCCCTCCAGCTGCCCCAGCGGTTCCGGCTGCGCTGCATCGCCCTGGATGTCCTCAATGGGCTGATCGCCGTCCGCCATTTCCTCCGTCGCCATCAGCCCCCGCAGAACATCGCCAAACTCATCCCGCAGCGCAAACCCCAGCGCCCGCGCCTTATACATCCGCCCTGGATATGATTGATACATTTTTCGCCCAGACACCCCCGCCGCCAGCGCATCCTGCTTGTCAAAGGTGTACACCGCCTCCTCCCGACCGACACGCTTGATCCGCACCGTCGCACAGACCAGCTCCCGATCGAAATCCACCACACACTTTTCCATCAGTCCCGACCGATCCACCAGCGCCCGCATGGTGGATACATACAACGTCACCTTTCCCTGCATCACGATCAGCCCCTGTAGGCTCTGCATAGCTGACAATCCCAGCTCAGACCCATACAGGATCGCCGCCAAAATCGTTCCCGGATCCCGCCCGTAATAATCCGGCACGAATGGATTTTTCCCTGCTGCGATCCGCTCCGCAAACCCCACTGCCTCCGCGTATGTTTCTGGCCCCAAAATCCCCTGCTGCTTGATCGTCATGATTCCCCCTTAATGGCTAACCCCAAGATCCGCCGTCGAATGCTTGCGTGCAGGTAATCCGCAAGTGCTGACGTATCCTGCAGCGCACGCAGCGCCTCCAACCGACCATCCAGCCCCGCCTGTATGCGTTCGATCGCCTCGACCTCCAGCCCCACACACAAATACTCAATAAGCCTCAAACATCGCTTCGTTCCCGCCTCCGTCTCCACATTAATCGCCAGCTCTAGTGCCGTCCGCAGCGCCTCCTCCTGTGCCCCGATCATGCGCACCGCCCCGCATCCATCCACTCCTTAAATACCGTGATCCGCTGGACTCCACTCCAGTAAGTGCCCGATCCCGTCGCGTGGGTATACCCCACGTGCGCCGCGTGCCGCATCGCATCCGCCTTTGTCGCATGCGGATAATCGCTGCGCATCAGGTGATCCGCCGCATCGTCACACACATGATAGCCATCGACATCTTCAAAAATCCGCGCTGTCCGTTTCATTGCTCACTCCTTATCGCAGGGAAGCTGGGACCATGCCCCGCCCCGGTGACCGCCTCAGCTTCAGGAATTTAGGAATTCCTCGCGTGCCTCGCGTTCCTCATCCCATCCACCGTCCACTTCCTAATCATGGTTTTGCGCTCCTTATAAAGCCGATGTTTCATCGCTGCTAACCAGATGGGCCTCCCCCCGCTTTTTGTAACGCTTGTCCACAAGGCATCGATCATCATGTCCAGTAGCTCAACAGCCTTATCGTGGTCAAAACGCTCATGCCCATAATTACGCATAATCTCGGTATTCGCCGTTTCAAACATTTCCTCAACTTGGCTCCTGTTCATCTTCTTGTTTCTCCGTGTCCTCTGCATAAGCACAGCATCAATATGTATACATTAGGCGGACATGGCTTACGAGTCAACACAAAAAAACTAATTGTCAGGATTTCTCCACGCACGAGATTTGGCATACAGCGGATGCCAGCGTGATACCCGGATCCCCTCCCGGTACCGCTCCGCTGGGGACAGCGCCCACCATCGACGCATCCGCAGCACCCACCACCAGCCCCCCAGGGACTGCCACCGCTCCGTCCCACGCATGGCTACTCCTTGCCTCCCTGATGATATTTGGTGACCTGCTTCTGCTTCCAATTTCGCACGGTTTGGACAGCCGTGCCCACTTGCTTCGCCACCTTGGTGATCGGCTGGCCTTCCGCGAGTAGGCCCAGCGCCGTCCGCCGCCTCCAACGGTAGTCCTTTGTCTTGCACGAATCGCTGCAGAATTCCCGATGGCTCCGAAATCCGGTTTGTGCTGTGGAAATCTCAAACGAATTCCGGCAAAACTTACAATCCTCAAACCTCCTCTCTGGCCGCTGCGCCTCCTGCAGTACCTCCTCAAATGTCCCGACTCGCCGAAACACAGACCCCTTCCCCGCATGCTGTAGCAGCACGGCACACATCCGCTGATTCCGTGCGGCAGATTCCGGCTCCGATGCCACCGCCGTGATATCCGCCAGACATGCGAACAACCCAGGAATCAACGCCGCTTCGATCCAGATCGCTGCCCCCGCCTGCAGCTCCTCCCGCTCCCGCTCCACATACGCCTCCGGTGGCGTCCGACACGCCTCCACCACTGCCTCCAGTATCGTGCCTGGATCCTGCTTCTTCTCGCTCATAACGCCCCCTTACCCCGCGACCTTCTGAAATGGCACAAAGCCCTCATCCATTCGCTTCTTCATTTTCTCCCGCCCTGCCTTCCGCCGTGATTGCCGCGTCAGGGATTCCCGCTGGGTGGCAATCAGATCCGCGACTTGTGGCGGTAGCGCCAACCGCACCGTTTCCCCCCCACTGATACACTGGAGAAAAATCGTGTCGCCCTCCCGAGCCTGCCGATACGTTTGGCAAATATACGTATGTGTCGCCCCGACTAGCGGCAGCGTCAGTGTGCGCGTACTTGGTCGTGTCCGTACCACATCCGGAAGATCCTGCAGATTCCCGGACACCCGATCAAAATAGTCCACCCGATACTCCTGATCCCGTGCCATCACGCCATCCCCCCTGCCTCAATCCGTGTCACGCGATTCACGATCGTTTGTTTCACGCCCTGATACTCATCATGCTTTTTGATCGTCGCCTTGACTCTGATTTCCTCCCCCATCTCCGCCTCAATCAGCTTGCTCCCAAACCATTTCACTACGTTGCCATCCGGCGTGGAGAATGTATGCAGATACGTGGTCCCATATTCGCCGTCTAACTCCCGCACCGTCTGCATCACAAACACATACTCCCCGCGTTGTTTGATTTCCCCGAAGTGATCCGATCCCGCCGTCTCCGCCGCAAATCGATCCCGTGCTGCCCGCTCCTGCTGCCGCTCCAGATTCCGCTTGTATGCGTGTACAACCGATCCGACCACGCCCAGATACTTCGTATCGAAATAAGACTCCCGCAGCAGCTGCGTGACCGTGTGCGCATACTCCGTCAGCGTTTGCGTAATATCGCTCCCCAGCTCCTGGCCCCACCGATACGCCGCCCGTGCCAGCTCCCGATCCGCATCCGTGACTGTGACCGTGATCCCATCTTTTGTGTTCGCTGTCGCCGCCACATTCGCTGTGGCTTGCTGCCCAAATCGCACCTCCCCCGCATGCACCATCGCCCGCGACACCCACCCATACTCCCGCATGACCGCCGCGACCACCTCCAGATACCCCACCGTATACCGCATCGCATGCGCCGCCTTCGCCGTGCCCTCTGCCTCCTCCCAGATATCTGCCAGATCCTTGTGCCACGTTGCCGCCGACACGATATCTGCCGGATCCATGCGGAGGAAATCCGCTAGACAATTCCGCCCCACCTGCTGGTGGATCCCCTCCCGCTCCAGCACAAATGTCTCCAGCCGCTGCCGTGCTGTTTTGCAGTGATCGCAGGTATTCGCTGCCGTCCGGTACGACTCCGGCACCGACTCCCCCGGCACTAGCCTGATAATGACCCCCTCCGCCGTCGCCGCGTGATCGATGATCCCGACTAGCTGCCACCCATCCACGTACACCGGATCTGCCGTGATCGTGACATCGTACCAGTGCTCGATCGTGTCTGGCGATCCGGCTTTTTTCTTCGTCGTGGTGACCAGCGTCGAATACTCCCAGACTGGCACTGGCACCCCCAACTTTTCCGCTTTTTTCACCGCCTTCGCCAGCCGCGTTTCCAGCCACTCTCGATTGCCTGCAGGAATCCGGTGTGCTGATGTCATCTCTAAAACCCCCATGTCAGGAGTTTATGATACATAAACGGCTTACTAATTACAACACACCAAACAAACGAAAAACTAACGGACTAATTTCCGCAGTTGCGGTCAAAGTTTCCGCAGTTGCGGTCCTACGCCCCGCCTTCTTGTTACAACACACCAAACTGATGCAGTGATCTTGCGCTTACACCTACCTGGATCGCCCTTACGCCTCCCTGGAGTCCCCTGCCGTCTCAGGCTCCACGCTGATCTGGTAGCGCGTGGCGACCGAAATCAGCAGCCCAGATGCGTACGCCAGCCCGATCGCCCAGTACGCACCCAACAGCACCGCAGACCCCGCAAGCCAGACAGCCAGCCCCATCAGCAGGGTAGCAGACACGCTCAGAAAAAATGTGAGATTCATGCAGGCACCAACTCCCAACGCCGCCCGATCGGATCACTCGGATCCCGTGCTGCCCACCGCTGCCCCGTCATTTCCTCGCACGCCTGCCGCGCCTCCTTGATCCCTGCCCGCAGCGTATCGCGTGCCTCCGCCGACGCCCGCAGCACCTGCGCATCGCAGCCAAGCAGGTGATCGCACACACGATCGATCACCTTGTAGGCTGCATCGTCATCCGTGATATCCAGATCGGAAAACCGCCCGCAAAAATCCTGAAGCCTCCGGATCGTCCGATCCTGCATCCGGGGATTCTTCGCAACCGGATCCCCGCACCGCTGCAGCCGCTCCTCAAATCTGACCAACTCCCGCAGCGCACGCAGCCGCAGCTCCTGCCGACAGTCCGCATAGATCCCAGCCCACAGCACTTCCTGCTTTTTGATCTCCCGTGCGTACAAATCCTGATGCGACAA
>Ga0208181_1000968_pt1 | contig 12126 bp, 20 predicted proteins | sample MalvirDeepMed_s6_FD_184244 | JGI IMG/M metagenome (GOLD analysis project Ga0208181, IMG submission 184244) | Marine viral communities from the Global Malaspina Expedition - Malaspina viral metaG DeepMed_s6 (SPAdes) (version 2) | ecosystem: Environmental > Aquatic > Marine > Oceanic | place... | reverse complement strand
TAATAAAGCGGTGCAAGAATTAAGCGATATATTTAATGTGGTTCACGTTAGATTTAAAACCTGTTAATAAAAAGCCCCGATTAAGGGGCTTTCTTTTTACTTCGGTAATAATTTTTCTAAATATTTATTCTTAACTAGGAACGAACCACTCATAGTTTTTTGCGTAAAGGCATTAGCTCTTAATGGTTCTATGCTGGGAGAAACTCCCCCGCATATGATTGAACTGCTTGCATTGGGAGCTATTGCTAGCATGTGAGCAAATCTTTTTCCCGTTCCTTTTAAATCACTGGGCTCTCCTCTTACCTTACCTAAAGAAAGATTTGATTCCAATGCCTTGTCATACATATGCTTGAATATGTTTTTATTAATGCCGAAAGACATAGGACTATTCAATGCTATGCCTATCCGTTGCAAGTAAGAATGTAATCCCATTGCTCCTAATCCCACGGAACGTTCCGCCTTAGCTGATGCCACTGCTCTCCATAAATGAGAGGGGGCACTTCTTATGAAATGAGTTAAAACATTATCAAGCATACGCATCAGGTCATCAATGAATTGCGGGTCATCTTTCCATTCATCGTAGTATTCTAAGTTGACACTAGATAAACAACACACGGCTGTTCGTTCCTCATTTGTAGGTAAAGTTATTTCACTGCAAAGATTGGAATGATTAACCTTTAATCCAAGTTTTTTTAATTCTTTCGGCAAGTGTTTATTAACTGTATCAATAAACATTATGTATGGTTCTCCCGTATTAACTCTCGTCTCTAATAATTTAATCCATAGTTGTCTTGCTTTTATTTCTCGTATGACTTTTTTATTATGAGGGTCAATGAGTTTCCACATCTCATCTTTCTCCAATGACTTCATAAATTTATCAGGTATGTTAACGGCGTGATGAAGATTTAAATTCTTTCTGTTAAGGTCACCCCCGCTAGGCTTTCTCATTTCTATAAACTCTATAATTTCTGGATGTGATATGTCCATATAACTTGCGTATGAACCTCGTCTCGTCGAGCCTTGATTAAAAGCTACCATCTGTGAATCCACTACATGCATGAATGGAATGACACCCGTAGTTTTATTTCCCTTGCTTGTTGATTGATCTTGTGAACGAATGTCACCCCAGTATCCTCCTATGCCACCACCTGAACTTGATAGCCAAATGTTTTCTAAATAATGTTCACCTAATCCTTGTCGTGAATCTGGTACATAATTTAAAAAGCATGAGATGGGCAACCCTCTGTCTGTTCCACCATTGGATAGTATGGGAGTAGCAAACATAAACCATAACTTAGATGCGTAATCATATAATCTTTTTGCGTGGGCATCTGAGTCTGCAAATGCAACGGCAGCTCTTGCCAATGCTTCCTGGGGACTCTTTTCTTTTGGCACCATATACCTGTCTTGAAGGACAGCTTTCCCAAAATCTGTTATTAAATTATCGCGTGAATTATCTATGGTTGGTTGTTGTATCATTTTACTCCTATGTGAAAGTTTTAGTATAACACACTATTGATCCGTTGTCCAGACTAATCACGTCAACGCCCTTAAAAATAATGTAGCATACTCAAATTGTTTTTCCTGGGTAAACATATCCTCTACCTTATCAAGCATTTGTAACTCCAGATTCTTATTTAAATTCTTAACTACTTGAACTAATCTTATCTCAACCTGTGGATAAAGTCGTTCCATTATGGGACGATATAAATAATTCAATTGAACCCAAGCTTTCTTTGTAGCCTTTAGCTTACATTCTATAACCAGGATATATTTACGGGTGAGACTGGGAAGGATTATAATATCTGGTTGACACCAACCAAGCCCTCTCCTATCTTCAAACGCATACCACTGTCCGTGTATGACATCCTTGCCATATATAGCCTGTAAATAATTAGCTATCCTATTCTCATAGATGAGCCCAGCCCTTTGTATCCCCCTAATCTTCGGCGAGGTTAGAAAATTAGGCTGATGGTCAAGGGCTTTAACCCATCTGAGACCTCGAATTATGTTGCGTTTTTTCTGCATAAAGAAACCAATTTCATTTGTTCATCAACGCGGATATGACCCGCCTCTTGCATTGCTCTTAGGTATTGTTCCATCTCACTAGGAGCGCTAGTCTTGTTCAATAAGTGCTGTTTAAACAGCCTCAGAGGCACGTGAGAGCGGTTATTATTAAAGATGGTAGTCTCCAACCACTCCTTCATATCATGGGTAATTTTTCCTGTTTTACTCCTGCCAAATCCCTCTAAAGCTTTAGGCATTTCATCTTCCATATCAAACATAATCTCTTTTGTTCTTTCCCAATCCCCCAAAGTTATAACTCTGTTGCCAATTCTTGAAGCATTAATAGACATCGCCACCTTTAAAAAATGAGAAACCCTACGTTGATTATACTCACTCATGTTGGGATCTTTAGATTCAGGTTGGATATACGTATTAAAATCCTTTTCTGCGACTTCTGTTGCCTCCTCATCAAATTTAAACTGTCCACGAATACGGGCTATAAGACTTAAATCATATCTCAAATCTTTTAATGCATCATCATTCACTTTTTCTTGTAATAAACTTTGAGGTATCCTTTCTCCTTGATGATAGATGGGCAAGAACCTAGATAACAATCCTTGGGATGCCGCATTTTCTGGCAAATGCTCTATGAATTGTTCAGGTGTAGCACAAGCTATCCAATTTAAACACGGACCTTTTATCAATTGAGAAGCTCCTGTTTTAATACTATGGCTGTAAGAATCCTTACTATCCCACATGTCAGTCAGAAACATATGTAAATATTGATAAGACTTACTCATGAATGTACCAAATTCAGAAGTAGACATAGTAATAGATGAATCAAAAAACATATCATCTAGTGTACCCACTCTTTGATCCCATCTAGTAATTTTATTCATTTCAACTGCTAATCTTTCTGGAGTAATTTTATCTTGAATAAGATACAAAGGATAATCCTTCAATCCATACTGAGTTAACCCACTATTAAATTCGTTATCCTTCTCGTTTGTTCCTACAGGTGTAGTTAATTTAGAAAACACTTTAGAAAATGGCAAGATTAAGGACACTGATTTATTTGTTCCCGGCGTACCGAGTAAGACTATAAATAAATTAGGACGAATATCATAGTGAGGCATGGAGAACCAACACTTGCGACCTAATGCCCCAGCTATTGCAGAAATTGCCGTCCACATAGCAAACTTAGAGGGAATAGGCGAACCCTTAACAGGTTTTGCACATGCTTGTATAAAATCTTTATTTCTTCTCATTCCATTTCCTTAAATTTTTCCATGAATCTCCCACCTCTGCGTCAGAAGGTATCATCATTTTCCTTCCTTTAACTTCAATAGGATTGTTTAAACACTCCAATACTTTAGGTATTAATATATCTACTTTATCAATAGGACATTGACCTAACACTGCATCATGTACTTGTCCTAATATTTCAACACCCTCTTTAAATAATTCTTTCCATATTCTATACAACCCCAGATTTAATATATCTCCAACTAAAGATTGCGGAAGATAGGCTATAGCTTTTCGTGCATAGTGTTCATCATCCAGCCTACCCCAAAATTGTCTGCGTCTTCCAAAGGGTGTGATTAAATTCCCCGTTGTCTGTAATTCTTTTACAACTTCATCATGCCATAATCTTATCCCAGGAAATGCCCCCTTGACTTTAACAAGCTGCTGCGCACCGCTGCCAATCACTTCCCCCATCTCTACTAATTCATCAAAGCCCCCACGTTTATCTTGCTTATGCCATCTACTTAAATTATTTAAAGGTTCAACTCCTCCATAATACAGCAATTGGAATCTCTTAGCTTGTGAACCTTTGATCTTAATGTTCCTTGATACTGTCGTATGAGACGCACCATAGTTAGTTCCATGACCCGCCCTCTTACATACGTCACGGTATGTGTAATTACCGAAGTAAGGTCGATCCGCCAGTTCTCTGTTCTGATCCTGGTCTTCTGACCAACCTAAGTTAGGCCATATCATTTTTGCTACTTCCGTATGCAAATCAGAACTTTCCGCCGCATTTATATATCCTTCGTCTCCAGACAAGTAAGCTGTCGCTCTGGATTCTGCCGCCTGTAAATCTGCATAGAACATAATGCGCCCACGATCAGGAATAAAAATAGCCCGCAAATCTTTTGTAATATTTTGAAGATTAGTTCCTGTTTTCCAAGGAGATTCCTTTGAAGACCATCGACCCGTCTGTGTTCCAGCCACTTGATAAGTACAACGTATGCGCCCATCACTATCCCTCGTTGTAGCCAACACTGCCAACATCTTATCAACATCTCGCAAGGCCATGATGGTTTTACAGAATGGACGAGCACGAGGATACTCTTCAATCAAATGTTCAAGAGCATCATGATCTGTGGAAATTTTTTCTTTACCTTTGTCATACTTAATTTCTTGAGGAAGATTTAAATATACATAAAGTATTTCTTTTAATTGATGATGACTATTATGATTTAAATTCTTATCCCATACTGCGTTCGCGAACAAGTTAAGCATACGTTCAAGCTTAAGTCTTTTCTTTTTCAAGGGGGCACGTATCATTGTAACCGCCCTTTCATCTACTCTTAGACCACGCAATACCATAGATATGGCAGGTCCCAAGCAACTGCGTTCAAATTCGTATGTGTTTTTAGTATGGTTGTCTAGCTGAGGGGATAGTTTATTCCAAACTTCTGCTGTTATCTCACAATCAAGACCACAATACACCCATAACGATTGTTCATCATTGAGTTTCTCGTTCTCCAGATTTGTATTTCGGATTATCCTCGCCATTTAGTTTCTCCTGTATCTCCCCCGCGATAGCCATGTATGCCGCACCATCGGCATAGGTATCCCTGGTTCTCTTACCTAATTTAGTTCTTGCTATTTTTAATAAGCACATCATCACAGCGACCTCATGTCCTGTGAGTGGGTGGTCAAGATAGGCTGACCATAACTTAGCAATGTTGTTGTGATTAATAACTTTGTCTCCATACTCTGAGGCTCTGCTACCTTCAACTAAAATCATTGCGTCTTTTAGAAAGTCTAAGGTTTTTTTTGTTTCTATCATACTCTCCCTCTTTATATTTAATAAATTCTTTTCTCGCTCGAGTTGGATCTACTTCAGCTAGTGAACACACCAATTCAAACTCTTCTTTCTTATACTTCAACCATCTTTCTACGTCTAGTTTATTTTGCAAACCGTCTTCGGACTTACCATTATAGGCAAAGTCTTGGACAGCTTGATCTAAAACTGCTCTCCATAGAGAGATTAAATTCTCTACGTCTTTTACATTTTCGGGCAACGGCTTGACCGAAAACAATTGTGATCGTTTCATTACATTTATGCATCTGCTTTAGTACTCTTTGAAAACTTGGCTAAGGTTTTCCAAGCACTCTCGTTTGTATATATAGAGCCAAGGAAATCCAACGCTTTTTCCTGTTCAGGTTGTAATGAATGTTGGGCATGCATGGTATCATGAATGATTCCATTGACACGTATCCCTTGTTTATATGCTAGCCATGACACATCATATAATTGATTTTGTGCCACCTTAACAATCTTTTCGTTTTCTAGGATTTTCTTTACCCAATTCCAAGCTGTTATCTCATCAAGAGCAGCCCAGTAATTATTTAATTCTTTGTTCTCGTCACGAAAAGGAACAACCAATGCAGTAGTAGGGTTGGGTGCAAAGCCTATACACTTTATAAATCCTTCGGTTGGATCGGTTTCTATATCAAATGCGAGAGGGTTGTCATGATTTGCTTCACTGATAAATTTTTCATAAAATTCATCTAGATCAGAGAGTGTAGGTTCAATCCATATATCTCTGTCTGTATATTGTAATTGTGTTGAAAGGGATTCTCTTTTTGCTTTTTGTAAATCAGCTACGAAATGAGGTCGCCATGCAAAATTCTTAAGAACAGAGACGGGGCTATAAGTTGGTACAATCTTATAGTTGTGTAGGTCAGAATGACGCAATGAGGTTGTGAAGGTTGCGCCTCTATACGTACCAATCTTATCTAGTCCCGTCAATGCCCACAAGGAGAGCGAACCCATAGGAATGATTACCGTAGGCTGTACCTCCTCGATCTCTTTGTGCAAACGTATTATTTCATCTTCAAATTTTTGTTTAAGGTATCCCTCTTTCTTCAGTGGTAAACTTGATCTCCACTCACTCTCTTTACCTAGAGCTTTATATTCCTTTCTCTTGTGAAAAAAATATTGAGTGTCATTTCGGTGGGGCTTTAGTTGTATGGTGTGAGTGAGCAAGCAGTCGTCGAGGTCTATCTTGGCAATGTCACAAAGCTCGCTGAATAATTTTCCCGTGCCCCCTTGCAGGATTTTATTAGCGATTGTTTCACTGTTAGTAGGGTACTCGAATATAAAAGCAATCTTGCAATCCTTAACTGATTTAGGTTTGCGAGACTTTATTCTTTTATTGACTGCGTACTCACTCATAAAGACGTTACTTCTTAATTACGCGTTTAATGGACGCGATCAGTACGTCTTTATTTCTGCCAACCATCTCGTGTTTCACAACACCACTAAATGTTTGACCGATTGCTTGTTCAAGCAATTCTCCGAACGATGCTCCATCGCCCATATCAAGTGCCTTCACAAGGAAAGCTTTTAGTGACAATGCAGGGTTGTTTTGTTGCATTGCTTTTGGTGTTGCCCAAAACTCTATTCGAGTTGGTTCAGCATTGGATAAATCTGAATCTGTAAGATCAGATTGTATGATTCCAACTGCCTTGCAGTTAATCCTAACCAAAGGAGTTTGGTTTTCACCCACCCTATCGGAACGATAAGATGTAATGGTGAAATCATAACTGCCTTCAGGCAAGGTAACTGACTCAGGCACATCTCCTGGAGTCATACTTAAAAAGTCATTAACATCAGACATTGGTTTTCCCTCCTGTATTATTTGTTAATTTATCTTTCGCGTTCTTTTGAATAGCATCAAACAATTTAGCCAGATCCAATTCGTAATTAGCATCTAATAATTTAGGTGCTGTTACTTTTAGATCCATCTTATGATCTGATACTGTTCGGAGTGTGCGTTCCACTCCTTTACTTGAAGCCCTAGTGTCTATTCGGCACACACAATTAAAGTATCGTCCTATCTTAGTAGATAATTTAGAACCAACACTTGTTGGGTATGCTTTGGAAACACCTAAGTCTCCCTCCATGTACTGCATGTGAGTAGTAACCACTACATTACAAGGAACCTCTGAGCCTGTTATGTATTGAATGATATGTTGGACATCACGCGCCGCGGTTCCCCACTCTGGTTGAGTAGGTTGGTCTGTTGGTTTCTTATTATTAAAAACCAAAGCACCACGCAAAGCTGATTCGCCCATCAATGTCAAGCTGTCTATAACAAGAACATCTTTGTTAGTCCACGATTTAACGGGACCAAAATCTTCATCTCCATCTTTCCATTGTGTAATTAATTGAACACCCTTGCGAAAAGCATTAGCTTGTCCGAGAGCATCTTTTAATGTAACATAAGACACGCGTTTAACTGCGTCCTTATTTAGAAATTCAGGAAGAATAGATAAGCCGTCATCATAATCTAGTATGCGTAAGTTATAACCTGCATTTGCTAATGAAGATAAAGCTGAAGTTTTTCCAGACCCAGAATCTCCTACAAGTAATAACTTAGTATAGTCAGATGACTTGTGATTTTTTATGTTTGCCATTTCTCTCTCCTGTAAAGTTATATTTTAACATTTTTTTAAATCCGTGTCAACTCTTTTCTAATATTATTTTTCCTAAAGCATAGATTAAAAATCCCACTCCAATATTAGATATTAAGATTGCTATTAATAATACATCTGTTAGTGTCATATCATAGTCCTCCACATCGTGACAGTAAATTAAGTAATACCAGAACAAAAATTATTCTAGTTAAAATTCGCGGATCCCAGTACCACGATGGTGGTTCCTGGTTTCGCTTGCCTTGTCTCATATTATGCATTTGCTTTTTCATACGCCTCCTGTAAATCGGGGTGTGGTTCTTTTACAAAATCATTATCCAGGAATAAGTTACGCCGGGACGGTGATGCGCTGCACACCTCTTTGAATCTGCAACCCCCGTAGTTATTACAAGCAGTAAAATCAGCAGGATAATATTGCTTGTTAAAATAATTAGTTGATGTATCTAAAGTATGCAATGCATCTTCATACCACTCCAGAATTAATTCTGTTGGTACGTTGTATACACTGCGATTGAATCTTGTGAAGTGAACTCCTGTTTGTACTGCGTCAACAATGAATCCCACTATATCCAATCCAAGAACTTCCCGTGCGGCCCAAAGGTACGCGAATACCTGGTTGTTCGGCATAAAGTTGCTGAAGTAATTAGAGTTAAGTGTACTCTTTGTTGTCTTCACATCACACAAATAAAGTTTGCCATCTAATTGTACTATCTTATCTATGCGACCAGAAAATCTATATCCATTTCCAAATGGAACTTCAAACCTCTGCTCTAGGCAAGGCTCTCCATCAGGCATTGTCGCTATCTCAAATAAGTCTTCCCAATATTCTTCGGCTCTCCATACGATTGCACGAAGGACTGATGTCAGACCCCGTGCCTTGTCTTCCGCCTGGGATAGAGCTTCTCCATATTCCAGGAGTACAGCCTTGATGGAAGCGACTACAGCCTGATCCTTTGTTGCCCCCTTACATTTCTCTGTGTCGAGTACTTCAAATCCCATATGCACAGCAGAGCCGAAGCCCGTTGCCATACCATAAACCTTTGATCTATACCCTTGCAAGTTTGTGTAATTGTATAGACGGGGGCATGAAAGGAATGATGATAGACTAGATGTATCCCAAATTTTTTGGATAGGTCTCCCATCCTGGAGTACGAACTTTTTTAATCTATCTGGTTGTTCCATTACGCCTCCTTTACAAGCATAGCTAGTGGGTCTTCTTTGTATTGTTTAGGTTTTGTTCTCGCCGCTTTGGAGGTGATGCGTTTACCCGCACTCTCCGTTGCCCTAATATTTTCCCGGGTCGCCCTTAAATATTTAACGATTTCATTTATGTCGTCATCATTCTCGGCTAGTTCCATTGGATCTTTTTCCAATAACTCTATGGGAATTTCCAACTCTTGTACTTCTTCTTTTTCTTTAGTCATACTTACTCCTCTCCATCTAGTTCATCTATTGTAGTGGGTCTTGCTAATGTAGTAACATTAGGTTCGGTTTGCCCAGGAACTACATTGACCGCCCGGACGATAGCGTCGGGACTCGTGATCAATCCAGACTTAATCTTATCGCTTGGATTATTCATAATGTATATTCTCTTTTCCTTTTGCCATACGAGGTTAGCATCCTTTAAAATTTTCTCGGCTTCGTCTTTGCTTTCAGCCTCGACAATCCAATGCTGTGTATTCATATGTGAAGTTGTTATATCATACTTCATACTCTCATCTCCTTCTGGTATAGTAGTAAATGATTAACATACCCACTATGGATATGATAATCATATCAATTAAACTCATTTCTTTCTACTTTTTCTAATTCTTAATCCTAAACGCACGCGTCTACGATTGCGTCTCTTGGTTGACCCAACCTTTCTACGACCCTTATGCTTTTTTCTTTTTAAATCTGCTCGGCTCATTCCGTTTCCTTTCTCATTAACTTTATAAGAAATTTTCCCACTTTTTTAAAGTCAGATTGGGAACAATCATAAAGCATTTCTTTTACGACATCTTGCAGTTCAGAAAATGATTTATTATCTAGTGTATCTATATGATCTAATGCACTTTCGATACCATCTAATTCAGCAATAGCTACTTCATCTATTCTATTATCAATACTATCTATACCATTATCTTCCCAGTTGTCTATATTATTATTCATATTTACCTCCTTTCTTCGTTTGTCTTCGACCACCCTCTTACGATACTTGGGTGTTCGTAACTCTTGTGCCATTGGATTCCTTTTCTTATTCATATTATTTATGAGATAAACAATCTTTTATATCATCTATTCTTCTGTTCAACATAGCAATGGTTGTATGAATATGTCCTGTATCATGTGGCTCTAGCATAGTATACAGGTGTTGCACTTCACTTATTAAAGCAAACATATGATTCATCAATTCTTTTTTATTCATTTCTTTTATTTGTTTCATTTTAAATCTCCACATTTAGTTTCATCTTTTACCTTACTGCAATAAAATTCCTTCGCCTTTCTCTTGTTTGATTCCATCTTGCTTTGTTGTTTCTTTAATATCTTTTCCTTCTTCGTTGGATTAGGATTATCTTCTAAAACTATATCTATTACTTTGGCTGTTTCTTTTGCAACCATAAAGGCACAACTGCTTAACATCAATGCACATAATAATATTATTATTTTCTTATGCATTAATGTATCGTTGGTTTTAATAGGGTGCCATTCTTAAGCCAATCAAATTCGTCTAGATCGTGTTCATTTGTAAAGGCTTCAACCAAGGGACCTTTTTCCAGGATTGCAGCTACTGTGCTGCTAAACATATGCAGCGTGTTGGTTGTACCACTATCCATTAACATCATACGCAATCCCAATTCAATCATTGCTCCGTTGATGAGAGGTGTAGGATATTTCTTTGCCAAATCTGTGATTGGTTTCCTCATCTCCTCGATGCATTCTTGAAATATCTTATCCATTTCTGCTTGATTCTTCATAAAGTTTCTCCACTTTCCGTCACTAAAGTTAAGTCCTCCTGTTCCAAGACACTAGATATAATGACCTCTTTATCTGTTGTCTTAATGAGCAGATGATTATATTTGTTTTCATCCACTCCTTCTTTACTTTTCATCTGTTCTTTATAGGCACTTATATATCTATACATACGCATTTGCAAACCAAAAGGCTTGATTGTCGATATGCGAACAGATGGTTCTTCCCCTTCACTGCTGTCAAGATATTCAATCGCTTTATCTAATGCGTTTGAAATATCTATCGAGAGGGATAGGTTCATCTTTTTCGGATTCCACCCCATACATTTTCTCCTGTTGTAATTCGTAATCATTTTCATCAAGATTCATATCATTCAAATCTTGTCGGTCTAATTCTTCTGGCATAGGACAACTATCAACTATGTATTTCTCATCCAGGAGTTTATCTTCACGGCTTCCATAGATAGCCCTCGGACCCACGCCTTTGCTCCATTTCTTTTTAGTTTTCTTTTTCATTGTTACTCCTTTTAAAAAAGTTTGTACTTAAATAACACATAAAGCATAAGAAGAAGAATGTCAATAGGTTTGGTTCAAAGAAGAAACTTATCGCCCCTAAAAACCAGAACCCATAGACAGCTATCATACTTAATGCTCCCCCTAATTTATCCACTCCTTGTGTCCTTTCTCATTTACTATATTTCTTTGAGTAAAACCTACAGCTTTTATCTGTTCCTCGTCTGTAACATTAACAAACATCATTGCATTTGTCAATGAACCTTCTTCGTTTACAATGTCCACAATCATAGGTGTGTAATCTGCATTAGATTCCATACGATTAATTACATCCATTGCTTTTAAATCTATTTCATACAGTTCTCCTTTAATTGACATTCCCTCTTTGTGTTTTAAATAGGCGATAGGAAATGCATTATGATAATCCACTAAATCAAATACCGAATGTAATGTATAGTACTCGCCCAGGAATTTACCTGCAGCTACCAGCTGCGCCAGTCGTCCTTCTTTTTTTAAAGTTCCATAAGTAAATAGTCTTACCTTATAGGGATCGCTTAAAGTTTTCATTTAATTAATCCAAGTATAACTAAAGTAAATATAAAAAAACTCATATAAAATATTGCCATTAATATTTTTTCTTTTCTTCTCATCATTTCTTCCTCCTCATTTTTTCCACATCATTTATCTCATCATAATAATCTGCTACTTTATAATCCACTTCATCATAGTCCTCGTGCATAGGACAAGGATAAGAAGGTATAGGTTCTATTTCATCTTGTAATTTTTCAGAAGGAGTGCGTTCATCTTTTTGTTTTTTAGATTCTTTCATTGACATATCAAGTAATGCTTTTTCTTCTTGCATCTTGTTATAAAAATCCTTTTCCTCATAGATAAATTTAGCTCCACAATACTCACACATACC
>Ga0208181_1000960_pt1 | contig 12176 bp, 9 predicted proteins | sample MalvirDeepMed_s6_FD_184244 | JGI IMG/M metagenome (GOLD analysis project Ga0208181, IMG submission 184244) | Marine viral communities from the Global Malaspina Expedition - Malaspina viral metaG DeepMed_s6 (SPAdes) (version 2) | ecosystem: Environmental > Aquatic > Marine > Oceanic | place... | reverse complement strand
TTTAGATACTAATTTAGCAGATGGAACTAAACTGGGAGATCATCCCGTTATGATTAAAGCTTTTGCAGAATTAGCAAATAAAATGGGGGAAGATAGCATAGTTCAAGCATCTGGACCAACTTATCTAACGCCAAACCAAATAGAAAAACAAATTGGAGAACTGACACAAACTGGTTCGGCTTATTGGGATAAAAACCATACAAATCATGAAGCAGCAGTTCAAGAAGTTTTAGCTTTACGAGAAAAGAAAAATCAAGTATAGCTGAAAATGATTAGGAAAATCGAAAGACCCTAGTTGACACTATGAAAGTATAGGATCCAGGAGATCTAAAATCGAGGAGCGACCCGTAAGGATAATCATCCGATTTAATATAAACATAAACAGACGGAGGAACTTATTATGAGTTCACAAATAACTACTTCTTTCGTTGAGCAGTATAGTTCAAATATAGCTATGCTTTCTCAACAAATGGGAAGTAAATTAAGATCTTCTGTTGATGTGGAAAAAGTTACTGGGAAAAACGCATTCTTCGATCAAGTCGGAGTTACAGCTGCTCAATTAAGAACGAGCAGACATGGCGATACACCTCAGATCGACACTCCACATAGTAGAAGACGATTGAGCTTAGCTGACTATGAATGGGCTGATCTTGTTGACGATGTTGACAAGGTTAGAATGCTTGTAGATCCAACTAGCTCATACGCAAGAGCGGCAGCGGCAGCTATGAACAGAGCAATGGATGATGTTATTATAACAGCGTTCAACGCATCTGCGAATACTGGTGTTGCTGGTGGTGATTCTACGGCTTTACCTTCTGGACAAAAAACAGCGACTTCAGATCAAAGTGATGGTTTGACGATTGCTAAACTTTTGGCTGCGAAGAAAATCCTAGATAATAACGATGTTGACCCTTCATTGAAGAGATACATTGTTTGCGGACCAGTACAGATCCAAGATCTATTAGGAACAACTCAAGTTACAAGTTCGGATTACAATGTAGTTCGTGCTTTGGCAACTGGAGCTATTAATTCCTACTTAGGTTTTGAGTTCATAATGTCAACAAGGCTAAACAAGGATGCAACTTATACAACTGACAGATTAGTTTTTGCATATACTGAAGATGCTATTAAATTAGGTATCGGAAAAGATATATCTGCGAAAATTTCTGAAAGAGCTGACAAGTCTTACTCAACTCAAGTGTACTACTCAATGGCACTTGGAGCAGTAAGAATGGAAGAAGAAAAAGTTGTTCAAATTCCTTGTCATGAAGCATAATTAATAAAATAGGAGAAAATCACAATGGGAACTAAAAACTCAGACTTAGTAGCAAATTTTGAAGCTACGCCACCAGTTCTTACAGATAGCAGCCTGTTACACGGAGTAGTTCGTGTAGCTCAAGGTACTATAGTTGTAGCAGCTGGCGATAGTGATGATGACGATATTGTTATGCTTGCACCTATACCAAGTAATGCAACTATTCCACAAATTTGGATCGGTTCAGATACACTTGGGGGTTCATGTACTTTCAATGTTGGGATTTATCAATCTAGCGGAACAGTAGTAGACGAAGATTACTTCGCAACTGCGGTAGCTGATGCTGGTGCAATGGCAGATGTAAGATTTGAAGCTGCTAACATCAATACAGCTGGTTCAGCACTATGGGAAATGGCTGGAGCGTCATCTGATCCTGGAGGTTTTTACTACATAGCAGCTACTATGGCTGCTGCGGGTGGAACTGAAGGCGATATGTCGTTCAACATTCAATATGTTTGCAACTAGATAAATAAAATTTTAGGCGGGGAAAGCGAGAGTGGAACCCGCCTAGGATGCTTTAAAAAAAAATTAATTTTTAGGAGACTAGATGGCTAGTGTAGTTCAAATATGTAATTCAGCATTAAATCAATTAGGAGCAAGTTCTATTACAGCTCTTACTGAAAATTCAAAAAATGCTAGAATATGCAACGAAAGATATGAAACAATTAGAGATGCGGTTTATAGATCTCATCCTTGGAACTGTTTAGTCAAAAGAGTTCAATTAGCGCAAGACAGCGATACTCCAGCTTGGGGTTTTAGTTATCAATATACCCTACCATCAGATTGCTTGCGTGTTTTACAAATCAAAGATTACAATTCAGATTACAAAATTGAAGGTAGAAAATTATTAATAGGCGAAAGCGCTGTTTATTTAATTTATCTAGCCATTGAAACGGATGTAAATCAATTAGATATTTTATTAAGAGAAACTATATCAGCAGCTCTAGCTCAAGATATTGCTTATGCCATAACTTCTAATTTACAAGTTACAAAACTTATGGCTGAAAAATACCAAGCTAAATTATCGGAGGCTAGACACACAGACGCTAGTGAAGGATATAATACAAATCCAGAGGTAGCACCAACAGACCAAATAATCACAGAAGATTTTATAACAAGTAGATACTAAATATGCCTAAACAACTTTTAAGCATACCCAGCTTTACGGCTGGGGAGCTTTCATCCTCTATGGAGGGTCGGACAGATTTTGCGAAGTATTTTAACGGAGCATCAAATATTGAGAATTTCGTTGTCATGCCACATGGTCCAGTAACAAGACGACCAGGCACATATTTTGTATCAGAAATTAAAACATCCGCTAATTCAACAAGATTAATTCCATTCACATTTTCAACTGAACAAACCTATGTCTTAGAGTTTGGTAATCAATATATAAGATTTTTTAAAGATAATGGTCAAATTACAGAAGGCGATAAAACTATTACTGCCATTACTAAAGCTAATCCAGCTGTAGTTACTTCAAGCTCCCATGGTTATTCTAACGGAGATTTTGTAAATATATCAGCTGTTGTTGGTATGACAGAAGTTAATGGTAAAACTTTTAAAGTTGCTGACAAAACTACTAACACTTTTGAACTGCAAGATGTAGATGGCACAGATATTAATTCATCTGCTTACACAACTTATGCTTCAGCGGGTACTGCTAATAGAATTTATCAAATCACAACTGAATATACTACAGCACAACTCTTTGATTTAAAATTCGCACAATCAGCGGATGTTATGTATATCTGCCACAACTCCCATGAAGTAATGAAACTTTCAAGAACAGATCATACTTCCTGGACATTAACAGAAGTAGATTTTGCTGAAACTGGACCCTATATGGATGTCAACACCACAACAACAACTATAACTCCAGCCTCTTCAGGAACTGGAACGAGTGTCAATTTTACAGCTAGTGCTATAGTTGGTATTAATGGTGGTACAGGATTTCAAACTACAGATGTTGGAAGAATTTTAAAATTTAATAGTGGAGAAGCAGTTATTACAGGAAGAACTAATACGACAGTTGTGGTTTGCACAATTACTAAAGCCTTTACAAATACCGATGCTACTGCAACTTGGCAACTTGGTTCTTTTTCTAACACTACAGGATTTCCCGCTTGCGTATCTTTCTTTGAACAAAGATTAGTATTTGCAGCAACATCCGATCAACCTCAAACCATGTTTTTCTCAAAATCTGGAGATTATGAAAATATGACTAGCGGCACATCAGATGATAATGCTATGGTTTATACCATTGCATCCAACCAGGTTAATGCAATTAAATCATTAAAAGCTACAAGAACTTTAATTTGCATGACAACGGGTGGCGAATATGCCGTTAGCTCTGGCTCCGCACAAGACGCAATCACTCCATCTAATATTAATATTAGAAAACAATCCAACTATGGTTCAGCGGGTGTGGATGCTTTATCAATTGGAAACGCTACAATATTTTTACAAAGAGCTAAAAGAAAAGTTAGAGAGCTTGCTTATAACTTTGATACCGATGGCTATGTTGCACCAGACTTAACAATTTTGGCGGATCATATAACAGAAACAGGCGTAGTGCAAATGGATTATCAACAAGAGCCTTATTCTGTTGTTTGGGGAGCAAGAACAGATGGAGTATTAGCTGGTTTAACTTATAATAGATTAGAGAATGTCGTTGCCTGGCACAGACACATTGTAGGTGGAAAATCAGATACAACTAAAAATATTATTCATCAACAAATTTCTTTTACATCCAATACAACAGTTGTTAATACAACTAACAATACAATAACTTTATCATCACACGGATTATCTACAGGAGATCCTATTTATTATTATGCAGCCAGTAATGCTATTGGTGGATTAGATAATTCAACACTATATTTTACAATCGCATCAGATAGCAACACAATTAAATTAGCAACAAACGCTACCAATGCTACTGCGGGAACAGCTGTATCTTTTACATCCGCTCCCAGTTCAGACACAACTCAATACATTTATCAAGGTGTTAATATTTCATCTAATTTTATTTATTCAGCCTCTCATGGTTTTACTACTGGAGATATTTTTTATTATGACAATACAGGAACATCTATTGGTGGGTTAGCGGAAAACACAAAATACTACATTGAAAAAATAGACGATAATCAATTTAAACTTTATTCAGATAAAACTTTAGGAACAGCTGTTAGTTTAACCTCAGCTCATACAAGCGAGCAAACGGATAATATTTTAACTCATGCAAAAGTAGAAAGTGTTGCTGTCATTGATGGCGATGCAGATGAAGATCAAGTTTGGGTTATAGTTCAAAGATGGATTAATGGAGCAGTAAGAAGATATGTGGAATATTTTACTCCGTTTGAATTTAACGAAGATCTTACAGCATTTCATTATTTAGATAGCGGATTAAGCTACACGGGAGACTTAACTTCAAGTTTAAGTGGTTTAGATCATTTAGAAGGAGAGGTAGTTGATATAATTGGCGAAGGTTCTGCTCAAAATGCTAAAACAGTTTCAAGCGGAGCTATCACATTAACGAATGCTACTGAACAAGCTAAAGTTGGTTTGTTATATACATCTGATTTACAAACAATGAGATTAGACGAAGGTTATACAGAAACAACTCAAACTAAAACTAAAAGAATTTATGATCTATCCGTTAGATTTCAAAATACAGTTGGCGCAAGTGTTGGACCCAATGCTGCCAACTTAACAGCAATAGATTTTAGATCTAGTGGATCTCCTATGGATTTACCCATCCCATTATTTACAGGAGATAAGTCTGTTGAATTTGATACAGATTATGGAACAGAAGGCTTGGTTTATGTGCAACAACCACAGGCTCTACCTATGACAATTTTAGGAATTTATCCTAGATTGGAGACAGAAAGTGTCTGATGTAGTTATTGTTCCATTTGAAAATAAGCACGCTGAACAAATATTAGAACAAGGCTTAAATAGCGAATTTTTAGAATTAAAACCAGAGCATAGAAAATATGCCTATTTTTTAAAAGAAGTTGGAATGTCGTTTACGGGTCTAGTCAATAACAAACCTATTGCGGCTGGAGGTGTTTTTTATCTCTGGGATGGCGTTGCCGAGGGGTGGGTCTTAGCAACAAAAGAAATTTATAAATATCCGATCTTTTGTGCTAAACACATTAAACAACGAACTGAAATAATTTTAAAAGCTAATAAAATAAAAAGAATACAAACTTCCGTAAAAGCTGATTGCGATGTGGCATTAAGATTTGCCAAGTGGTTAGGTTTTAAAAAAGAAGGATTAATGGAAAGTTATGGTCCCGATGGGTCTGACTTTGTAAGATTTGCGAGGGTAATGAAATAATGAGTTTTTTTGGAGATATATATGCTGGTAAAGCAGCTCAAGCAGCAGCTAATTATAATGCAGCTCTATTAAATCGAGATGCTAAAATAAAAAGACAAGAGGCTGATCAGGCTTATAAAGTTTATACCGGTTATGATTTACCCGCATTTAACTATCAAGCAGATAAAGTTGATGGTGCAATCACAACAAAATATGCAACATCTGGTGTTGAGTTAAGCGGATCTTATTTTGACATAATGGTAGAGAATAATCTAAATCAAGAACGAGATAGAGATATGTTAAAATATAATGCTGAAGTTGCAAGAGATCAAAAATACAACGATGCAATTAACGCTGAGGCTGAGGCTAAAATGGAAAGATGGCGTGGTAAAGTTGCTAAGAAAGCATCTTACTATGCTGCTGGTCAAAGTTTATTAAATTTAGGAGCAACAGCTTACGGAATAGGATAATTAAATGGCTATAAAAATATATCAATCACAAATCAGACCCACAACAGAAGTTAAAGAAAGAACTGCTACATCTGGAATGTATGTAGATCAAGCAACAGCTACAATGATCCCAAGAGCTATGAAAGGTATGCTGCAAGCTGGAGAGGATTTTTGGATCAAATATGAAAAACAAAAAGCCGAGAACGCTGTTATTGAGGCAGCTAAAGAAATTGATCAAGATAAAATAACTGAACATCCAGCAAGTGGAGCAATAATTACTCAAAAAGAAGGTTTAGCAACAAGGGTAAATAAATATAAAGAAAGTACAAAACCCGATGATGCTATGGCTGCTTATAAAGATGATTGGGAAAAAACTTTAAACACAACTCTTGCAAATCTCAAGGGACCATTTGCTAAAAAAATGTTCAAAAATTATATGAACAAAAGATTTATTAGTGAGAGCGGAACTATTCGAGATCATACTTTTGTTAATTTTAGAAATGAAAGCAAAGCTTTAAAAATTAAAGAACTAGATGGTATAAGTTATAGAATTGCAAATGCTCAAGTAGGTTCTAAAGAACATAAAATGGCGTTAGCAGATAAAGTGGCTTTTTTTACTAATCAAAGTAATTACGAATTATTTGGCGATCAATTTAAACAATTGGAATTTGATACTTTAAACAACATAGATGTTTTAACAATTACAAAACATTTAAGCCAAGATCCTATTAAAACTTTAATAAATTTTAACAATGGTGTTTATAAAAACTTAAATGCTGAAACTAAAGTAAAATTACAAAGCAAAATTGTTTTAGCTGCTCAACAAAAGATGGCTAAAAATATAGACGAAGATACGATTAGAGCTACTTATGGATTAGAGGCGGAGTTTGATGCTCAATCTTATTTAAAAGCATTTGAGGGTTATGAGACTTATGATGCTATTAAATTAGCAGTTGATATGAATAATTATGTAAGAAATGCTATTCAGCAAGTTCATACTTCTAAAAGCGAAGATTTATCTACAGTTCAATTATATCCTTTAACTGGCTCTGGAGCTGAGATAGCTGCTAAACATAAAGCCAACCAAGTTATTCAATCTGCTATTTCCGACAGAATAACATCCATTAATAATGGAGATGCCGCTGGTTATGTCGCAAAGATAGATATGGAAGTTGATGGTTTAGTTCAAAAAATTAATACAGAAGATGACTTTGATAAAAGAAAAACATTAATTGAAGAAAAGAATTTATTATTAGATAAAAAATACGAAGAGTTAAATGTTGCCTCGGATAAAAGATTTTATATGAGCCAAGCAGAGGCTCAATCTGTTGTTAAACAAATTACAGACCCAGGTAAAACTTGGCAAGAGAAAAAAGGAATTTTACTAAGTTTAAGCGAAACTTATGGCAAAGATAAAATGCAAGGAATTTTACAGCATTTATCAATGGAAAAACTGCCAACTCATTATCTTGTTGCAATGAGTACCAATAGCGCAAATCTTAATGAAGATATATTGGCAGCACACTCCACAAAAGATTTAGAAAAAGTTGTTAAATCAGAATTACCATCCGGCACAACATTAAACGATGTTAGAAAAAAAATATCAAAAAAAATAGATAAATGGGAACAAGTTATTGAAAATCAATTACCTGGTTCCTTTGATGTGGTTGAATATAAAAAGGCTGTTGAAGATACTTTGTATCGAGCAGCATTAATTAGAATAGATAGAGGGGATGGGGTAAATGATGCAGCAAATAGTGTATCAAAAGAATTTTTATCCGATTACCATATTGATCCAGGTAAAACATATTTTATTCCCGTAGATGTAAATGGCAAACGAGTTAATGTTGGAGTGGTTCAGACTAAAGCGGAGGCTATTGAATTAGCGGTACAAGATGGAGATTATTTGGATCGCTTTATGGAGAAAGATTATACTCATTATGCAGATGATAGAGATTTAGAACTTCTGTCTAAAAAAGACATTAATATTAAAATGAAGTCTACGATTAAAAGAAATACTGTTTGGTTATTAAATAATAAATCAACTGGATTAGTTTTATATTTTAAAACTAATGATGGACCCATACCCATAGCAAACAGTAAGGGACAAAAAATAGAGTTTTATTTTACAGATCAAGTGGGTCAAGATAAAAATATTTTCAGCACAGAATATATTGAGCCTGGAACTGGCTTACCTTTAACAGTTATAGAGCCATACGATGTATTTGGTGGCGAGCAAGAATTATATCGTCAGGCGATGGTGCCTTAATTATGTTTAATGTAGGATTTGGAACATTTCAAAAAACAAAAGAAGAAGTGCAATCAACTTTTGGAACTTTAAATACTGGCTTTTTTGAGGCACAAAAAGCAAATATTATAAATACTTGGAATTACAATCCCACTTATTCTTTATGGAGAAAGGGAGAGGAGTTTTCAGCTTATAATCAAGACAACACACTTTTAAATAGAGATCAATTAAATAAAGACTATGCACATCTCGGTTTAAATTTTAAAGAAGATACCAGAAAAGAAGTGGTTGATTATTTAGTTAAAAGAAAAGAATTAGAAAGAGAAAGAGCCAACACTATTCAGCGTGGACCCCAGAATATTTTTGCTAAAGGTTCTTTCTTTTTAACTTCACTAGCAACCAGTTTTGCAGATCCAGTTAATATAGCAGCGTCTTTTATTCCATTTGTGGGTCAAGCTAAGTTTGCTGGAATGGTAGCAAAGTCTGGAAAAAACATTGCTAGAATGAAAAAAGGTTTTGTCGAGGGTCTTTTGGGTAATACAGCAGTTGAACCGATTGTTTATGGCGTTCACAGATCCCAACAATCAGACTATGATCAATACGATGCTTTTATTAACATAGCTGCTGGGGGTCTTATCGGAACTGGTTTTCACGCTGGTTTTGGAAGAATAGGAGATTATCTTGCTAAAGTTCAAGGCAAGCCAAATATTTATCAAAGGTTAGCAGCCGTTTCTCCAGAGCATCAACAAGCTTTATTAAAATATTCTGTTGGAAAAGTTTTAAGAGGCGAAAGGGTTGATACGGGAAATGTTGTTGTTAATAAAACTAGAATTGGCGACAAACAATTAAATGAATTAGATGATCAAATATCAGAATTTAAAACTTTATATGCAGAGGCTATTAAAAGGGGAGATAGAAAATCTGCAAAAATATATTTAATTAATTTAAGAAATTTACAGAAAACAGAAAGAAAAATGTTTGAGGCTAAACAAAAAGCAGCCGATCAAGCATTGGAGCAAAATAAAGCTCAACTTAAACAGAGTGATGAAACGGGAAGTGTAACCGAACAAGATATAAAAAGAAACGATAAGAACACATCTGAAATTGAACAAGAGGCGCAAACCTTAGTAGAAAGAGAACAGTTCCATCAAAAACAATTAGATATTAAAGATGAAGATTTAAAAGATACTACTGTTGTTTCAGATAGAGCTGAAATTCAAAACATAGATAAAAACATAAAAAATAAAAATAAAATTAGAGATGCAATTAGAGCTGCTTCTAATTGTGTTAAGAAAAGAGGAACTTAATGGCAGTTAAAAGACCAAGAATAAAAAGTATTAACCGATGTTTTAATGAAGTTAAAAGATTAACTGGAGATTTATTGCCGGATGAACAGATTAATAAAATCTTAGACGAAATTAAAATAAAAACCAATCAAGAAAAATTTACAAAAGCTCAAGAAAAAACAGACAGCTTATTAGCAGAAGAAGTTATTAATCAATTTGAATACGAACAAGCTCTTAAAAAAAGAAATGCAGCAGATAATAATATTAAAGCTTTAGATTTATTTCAAAAAGTAAAGGATGCTGTTGCTTTATCTGAGGGAAGAATAAATGCTGAAATGGGTATTAGAGGTATTTTGGTGGGTATTCAAGAATTTTCAACTCTTTCCAGAAACTCCATTGGTTCTAAACAAGATACAGCAGAAGTGGTTTTTATAACTGAGATGTATCAAAAAATAAATAAAATTTCAGATACAGCTTGGGATGATTTTGCAGATGGTACATTTGATGCAGAACTTAAACAGGCAATGGCTGGGGAAACTGTTTTAAATGAAAATGTATTAGCCATAGCAAAAATATTAAAAGCTGCTCAAGAAGATTGGAGAATACAATTAAATGATCTAGGTGCAAACATTGGTCAATTAAGAGATTGGATTACAAGAACAATGCACAATACCGAAAAGATGGGTAATGCTAGCAAAGGTTCTAAAATAGTAAGCGATAATAGAAATGCCTGGAGGGAATATATTAAACCAAGATTAGATCTTGAAAGAACTTTCCCAGGGTTGGATGACGGAAGAAAAGTAGATGAAATTTTAGATGGTATTTATGATAGTTTAATGTCTAACGATCATTTAAAACACGGAGGAACCGGAAGCATTTATGGAACTCGTAATGTAGCCAATAGATTAAACGCCTCAAGAGTTTTACATTTTAAAGATGCAACAGCTAGACACGAATACGATTTAGCATTTGGCGAACCCTCGTTAAAAGAAAGTGTAATGAGTGTATTAAGTAATAGTGCTAGAAATATAGCTTTAATGCAAGAATTGGGAACAAATCCAAGAGATACTTTTGAAAAGGTTTTAGCTTTACTTAGAAAAGAATATAAAAAATCAGATCCAAAATTTCTTAAAAAATTAACTTTTGAAAATTTTAGAAAAGAGTTTGCTGAAATAGATGGATCCATTAATGGCATAGGCAATGAAACAATGGCGAAAGTTTCAATGACAGTTAGAGCTTTACAATCAATGGGTAAATTAGGATTTGCAGCTCCAACCTCAATTGCTGATTTGGGTCAATATATGAGTACAACTAATTTCCAAGGTAGAGGTTTTTTAACGGGAATATTTGAGGCAATGGGTGGTTTATTTAAAACTCAAGATAAGGCTGCCTATGAAATTTTAGGAGTAATGAGCAATTCTATCCATTCTTTTATGGGTAATAAATATGGTTCAGCTGGAGACACCTGGGGAACAATGGGAAAACTGCAAAATGCTTTCTTTAAATGGAATAGTTTGAACCGATGGATTTCAAGTTTAAAATCTGGAATGACAGTTGGTTTGGCAAGACACTATGGAATGCTGGCTGATACCAAATGGTTAGATTTAAAAGTTAGAGAAAGAAATCTTTTAAAACTTTATGGTTTTGATGATGGGAAATGGGATATGTTGCGTTCCATTAAAACTTTAGATGTTGAAAACAGAAGATATATAACCGCAGAGGATGTGGATGAAATTTCAGATGATGTTGTAAGAAGTTATTTAGGTAAAAATATAAGTCAAAGAGAATTAAGAAATTGGAAAAGAGATTTTAAAATGACTTGGAGAAATGTTTTAGTCGATCAGGCAATGCACGCAACTCCAGAACCCGATAGTGCCGTTAGAGCCATTATGCACCAAGGAACACTTAAAGGAACTGCTCAAGGAGAAGTATTAAGATTTATGGGTCAATTCAAAGCGTTTCCCATATCAATTTGGAAAAAAATTATTGGTAGAGAAATGAAAGCGTATGGACCCGAAGAGGGAAAATTAGCAAGAATAACGGGTTTAACTTCAATGTTAATGTTATCTGCAATGTTTGGTTATATTACTTTATCTGTTAAAGATATGTTAAGAGGTAGATCTCCAAGAGATCCAACTAAAGGAAATGTTTTAATGAATGCCTTAGCTCAAGGTGGCGGCTTAGGTATTTATGGGGATTTCTTTTATAATGAGTTGCAAAACGAATATGGCGGCTCTATGGCAGAAACTATTGCTGGACCAACTTATGGAGATGCTATGAAGTTATTAGATGTAATATTTAATGCTAATGAACCGGCAAAAGCTGGTAAAAAATTCGTTCAATTTGCAGAGGGAAATGTACCATTTTTAAATATGTATTATTCTAAAGCTGCGTATGATTTCTTAATTGGCTACCAAATTAAGGAGTTTTTAGACCCAGGTTTCTTTTCCAGGATGGAAGAAAGGCATAATGAAAAGAGGGGTCAAACCTATTATTTAAAACCATAATTAATGATAGACAGAATTGACAAATTAATTTAATACAAAAAATATAG
>Ga0208181_1000957_pt1 | contig 12225 bp, 9 predicted proteins | sample MalvirDeepMed_s6_FD_184244 | JGI IMG/M metagenome (GOLD analysis project Ga0208181, IMG submission 184244) | Marine viral communities from the Global Malaspina Expedition - Malaspina viral metaG DeepMed_s6 (SPAdes) (version 2) | ecosystem: Environmental > Aquatic > Marine > Oceanic | place... | reverse complement strand
GATGCGTCGATGGTTCTTTTCGGCGAAGGTGGAAATTCTGGTCGCCGCCGGATCAAACTGATGATCGAAGTTGGGCGGCTCGACGGGCAGCAGCTCACTGGCGAGGGGCGGGGGTCGCCGTACTGGGTAACGCGGGCCAGCCTCGATGCACTGATCAAAACACTCGATGACAATGAGCCTAACCAGGCCGCTTGAAGAAGCGATCAAGGTTCTCGGCGATCGAGCTGTCGAGCACGGCGATCATGTCGAGCTGCACCAGCGAATCGCGGACCTGTGGTCTGCCTATCTGATCACCTGGATCAAGCCGCACCAGGTTGCTGCGATGCTTGCGCTGATGAAACTCGCCAGATCGGAATCAAATCCCTCGAACCAGGATAATATCGTCGATTTCTGTGGATACGGCGCAATCATGGGCGATCTCCTGAAAATCGGCTCACACAGAGCTTCGCTGAGGGGGGTCGAAGAAGATTTATGACCTACGGGTCACGGGGAAACCAACGGCTGTCAGGGAGTCTCTGCGATGGGCAGAGATGGCGGTCGAAACCAAGGAGGAGAAAATGCAACGAGCGAGACTTAAAGTTCAGACTGAAGTCGAATTCATCAAGCTCGAAAAGGATTTTACGATCGAGGCTGGCGATTTTTTGGTGATCGGCGACATCGGTCAGGAAATTATCAAACCGGAAGACTTCGCGAGACGGTATGAATTGGACAAGGAGGATTTGCCACCACCTACTCACCGCCCATCTCGCGTTGGTGGAAGGAGGAAAAAGCGCAGAGATTTGAATACGCGCGTTTCTCAGGAGCTGAAAGAGGCGATCGACATTTTGTACGCCGAGCAATGCAAAGAATTCACGGCAGAGCAAATTGCTGATCCCAATCATCCCAAAGGAATCACCGTGCGAGCAATCTTGGAAAGCGGTTTAGTTTCAGAGCATTTGACGGAGAATAAAAACAAATCTGCGGCGGTCACCCATGTGGCGTATTGCTTGCTGGATCGCAAGATAATCGTCCGCGATAAGTTCTATGTGAATAGCGAAATCGGAAAGCGCGAATGCTGGCACTATCGCCCAGCATAAAAAAAGCGCCGCCTCTCGGGGCGGCGCAATAATTCAGGGAGATCTTTCGTTCAGCCGAACATTGCTTCGAGCGCGTCGGCTTCTTCGCTGGCTCGTTCGTTGTTTGAGATCCACTCACGATAATAGTCGCGCGTGACTTTCTCTTCAGAGTGGCCCATGAGATCGGTGATGCGACCGATCGAGAAGTCTGCATTGAAGAGCATCGATGCATAGAAGTGCCTGAGATCGTGCCAGGTCAGAAGGGTCACGCCGCAGTGCGCCGCCGCCTCTGCCTTCGTATCGAACTCAGCAGCGTCTGTCCTGGTCGAACCCTTCGAGACACCATGCTGGCCTGAGCGCAGGTGCGCCAGATCTTCATCACTGATGTCGGCAGAGATCGGCGTCACAGAATATTTCTTCGACTGCTTCCCACTGACCGTCAGCAGGTAACCGTTCTTCGCGAACTGAGCGCGATCCCAGGCGTTGGAAAATTGCTGGTGAGACCGGCCACCGAAAATCAAACGCTCGCTATTCACGACGGCTTGATCAACACTCCATTGATTGTGCTGCCGGGCAGCATCACCGTGCTGAGACTCACCGCGCAGCCGGAGTTCGTTCAGCCAGCGGCTTGAGATGCTGACATTCCTCACCTTCTCATGCTTCGGCAGGCCGATGACGTAGGTGCTCTGATCGACATGCTTCCATGCGCGATCGACGGTGACTTCGTTCTGCCCGACTGAAGGCAGACGGTCGAGAGACAGCGCCATCATCTCTGATGCGCGAAGACCCATCCGCGAGGCGATGACGATCGGCAGCTCTGCGTCGGCGTCGAGGCGACGGACCCAATGCAGGTAGCTGTCGAACTGCTGGCTCAAAGTCTCGAAGACTTCACGCTTGACGGCCTTGCGAGCGGAACGATCGGACTTCGGACCCTTGATGCCATCTGTGGGGTTATAGGTGATCCACTTCCGGCGGACTGCCAGGCGGAGTGCTTGTTTGATCTGCGACCAGATTTCACTCTGGGTCCGAGAGCCGACAGGGCGATCGCGAATCTCAGACATCAACTTGTCTTCAATGAGATCGCCATCGATGTAGCTGAGCTTGATTGTCGACAGTGGCACGCCATCGATCTTGATCGACGGAATGTGCGTCTCGATCATCGCGCGGAGTTTCCGGTAATGAGCGACGGTGCCATCGCCGTTCGCGGCGCGGCCATCGAAGCTGGCGAGCAGGGCGTCGATCGCATCGCCGAAGGTCTGGTCGCGGCTGGAGACACCGCCGTAGTTCTCGACCTGGTTGTTGAGAACAGCCATGTAGGCCTCGGCGTCTGCCTTCTTCGTGAACGGCTTGCCTTCAGCGTTCTTACGAATGTGGCGTGACGGGAATCCGGGCTTCCCAGATTGCTGCTCTAATTTGCAATCAATCCTCCAGCGCTTCAGGCCGCGATCGTTCGTTCTTTTACTTTTGTCAGGCGCAACGTGCATGTTTGAATCTCCCTTATTCGGCGACAACGTGTCACCGTTAGAGATCATATAGGCACTAAATCTGAAGGGTCAAGGTACGCCAGAGGTACGCCAAGCCCTTTTTAAAGCACTGCGGGGTCCAACGAAAAACGCTGAACCCCGCAGTTTAACTGGCTCCCCGGGCCGGACTCGAACCAGCGACATGGTGGTTAACAGGCTGAAAAATAGATGTTTTCTCCGTACTTCTCGTGGAGAAAGTCGCAGTTATCCGCCATTTTGTGGAGACGCTCACCACGCGCTGAACGTGCTGGCATGAGATGCAGGTACGCCAGAGGTACGCCAACCCATGTCACCGGGGGGTGACAAATCAGTTGACCACTTCAGCCGTTCCCTCGATGAGTAGCGGATCGTGGAGCTCCTGCGCCACCTCCTCGCTGCCACCTGAGTTGGTCATCCAGGTCAGGGTGATCGAACCATCACCACCCTGCGCGACTTGGGCGATACCCCGTTCGCCGAATTGTTTCGGGTAGAGTTTTGAGCTCAGCCACCTGACGTGCTGGGCGTAGTCTCTCATGGCCGAGACCTGCTCTTTCGTCCACGAGTTATCGCCGTCGATCACGGCCTGGTATCGAGCGAGGACATCATCGTTGAGCCGGGACACTCCCCGGGTCTGAGCGTTACGAAATCTTTCATCGAGCTCAGGGTCTTTATCCCTCCAATGGGTGATGGTCTTGCGAGGCACATTGCTGACGCGGCAAGCCTGTGAGTACGAGAGGCCATCATGCATCAGCTCGACAAGCTGGTCTTCGAGCTCAGGCGTGCGCCGATTATAAATGCGTTTTTTGGTCACTTCTTTTTCTTCTTCGGCTTCTTGGGTTTCTTCTTCATGGATGCAGGCTTCTTCGCATAGCCGACGATCTTGGGCATCGCTTACTCCTTTGGTAAACCGACGCTGTATCCAACGCCGCGTTGATAGGTCAAAACTTCCAACCGGTTGTCCTCAGCTTTTGAAATATGAACCCATCCCGAATCGGGTCTGCCATCCCAGCATTCGAGAATGAGTTGATCGAAATTGAGATTGTCCTGGCACCACCGAGCGAGCTCCAGATTCGAGACGCCTGGCAGCTCGATGTCTACAGCTTCACCCTTGCAGTGCTGGCTCGTGCGGCTACCACCGATCCGATCGTTTAGCTCCTCGCATCGGAACCCGGAGGAGGGTGCAAACGGCACATCAAACGTCACGCGGATTGGTTCGAGGATTTCTGCTGCAATTTTTTTCAGACAGATCATCTGATCGCTGTCAGGCGAGTTATCAATGCCACAACGCTCTGCCGTCTGCGACCTGGTGAACTCACGCAAAGTGAAATGCTCGGAGAGATTCATTTTGTGTGCTTCATGTTCTCTCTTGCCACGCCACGCCACTTTTCTGCCGAGCGCATGCCACCCAGCCCCAGCAGTGACATCGTCAACGGGAACAAGCCTTCAGCGGGGATTGATGGAATCGGTGTGCCAGGTGCCCAGAGCGTGACCCCCCAGATCACGATCGGCTGCAGCAGGAATTGCCAACCCAATGCAATCGCGCAGATCCACATGATTGCAGGTCTAGCCCCCGCCACGAAGATACTGGGATGCTTGGCTTGCTCGATGTTGGCTTGGCTTTGCGCCAGCATGCCAGCAGCCTCTGCCTGAACAAGCGCCTTCTCCATCTCGACCTTTGCCTTAGCTTGCAAATTCTTATCTGGCACCAGGCGATCGATAACTGTGCTTGCCACCGGCAGGATTGAGCTAATCAATGCGCTAATCATCTCAGTCTCCGTTCCTTCCGATCTCTCTCAATTGCTCTTCCAGTTCATCCCTGCGCTCACTGCGCGTGCGCGGCCTCTCCTTCTTGGGATCGATCCCCCAGATCGTCCTTGCGACCTGGTCGTGCGCGTTGAGTTCCTCACCCAGCAAACGGGTGCGGTCCACCAGGCGGATCAGGATGGTTTTGACTTCGGTGATCTGTTGAGAAATATCCCGCTGCTCTTCATCGATCTCTGCAGCGATCTCGGTGAGCTGGCGGGTGAGGTCTGTGGAGAATTTAGTGAGCAGCCATCGAATGATGTACCAGAGCGCGTATGCCGCGACGGCAGCAGTCAGCAGTGGAATGCCGACCTGCTCGACGAGCTTGATGAACTGCGTTATCGACACTTGTGATCATCTCAGCACGAGAGAAATCAACAGTAGAAGGATCGCCCCCGTCGATGTCAGCAGGATACGCTCGACGCGCTTGAGGCGTGAGTTCTGCTGGCGGGTTTCGGAGCTGCAGGACACCACATGCTCACGGACCTGCAGCATCAGTTCATCGATGCGCTGGTGCGCGGATGCGACCGTCCTGCGATCAGGCGTCATCTAAGCAATCATCAAAATACAAGGTACGGCGAAAGATCCGTCCTCATATTCATGAATTCTGGTGCTGGCAGTCACTCTGGCAATCGTCTTTGATCTCACTACATCATCATCTTGAATTTTAGCTGTTCCATCTCCTGCTGATTCCAGAAGATCGCCAACCTCTCCATCGAAATCACTTCCGACACGAATTACATAATCGCCCGACTGCGCGATCACGAGATCGTTATAATTTTTCTCTTCTTCTGTATCGGATTCATACTTCTCGAAAACACCCAAGACAGCTTTGTCCGATTCCGCATCAGAGATTTTACAACGAGTAAGCTGGTTATTTTCCTTCAAGGATATCGTTCGCGTGTCGCCTTCCTCGTCCTCATAAGAGTCGCCATCTGCCAGCCCCAAACTAAGTTTCATCGAGCTTATTTTCTCACGCGGCACGACTACGCCGCCCTTTACCAGCGTGGTGTCTGTCCATGATTCCATCCACCACTGACACATCTCATCGATGCCTGACATCACAGTCCCGAGAGGAATTTCTGTTTTGGCGTTATTAGCAAGCTGCGACCATCTCGAAAGATGAGCGCCGTTATATGATACAGTCGTTCCGCTGACGGAAATGGTTCCCTCAGTGCTGTTCGCCTGTTGGATTTCAATAATCGTGCCGTCATTGCTTTGACGATTGAGAAGTAAAGGATGTGAGGAGAGGCTAGTGCCGTAAGCATTACTCTGTGTGCTCGGCGTGCCTGCGAAATCCCACCCCGCTGTGCCTACGTCTCCTTCCGAAGTTTTACCGAATAGTATTCGATTCCCCAGCCCGGCTCCGTCGTCTGTGAACGAGGCGGAGAACACTCCATCGACGGTGATCCTCATGTCTGGCGAAACAAAATATAGACCGGTGTCAGCGCTGTCGTTCCAAGTGTAAGATGGAGCATCGACAGCGCCAGCGTCCTGCATTCTGATCGAATTATCTTGAATTCTCATCTGCAAAGCACCGGCAGCGGCAATGCCAAGCTGACCCGCATTAACGATGTAAACCCCCGTATCCGTGTCTGAGGTAAACCCGATTGATGGCGCACCGGCGCTCCCGTCTGGAATGTTGAGGACAGAACCGTCGAACGTCAGATTTGCTTCGCCGTTGATACCGCCGGACCCATCTGCTGTCACAACACGGTTGTTCGCGTCATTGCTCAGAGACGCACCACCAGAGGCCCCTGTCTCCCAGGTCAGGACTCCAGCATCAGTCGATTGCAGGATTTTGTTTGAGGCAGGGAACGCAGCGGGCAGGGTGTAAACGCTGTCAGAGCAGGCATCAGGAGCTTTGAGGCCAACATAGTTGTTGCCCCCAGCGGCCAGCTCCATGAATCGGAGTTCCGTCGTGTTACCGGAAGAAGTACCGTGAGGAGCGAGAGAGAGGCCATTCGCGGCAACCACGCGAGTGGTGTCGGTACCATCCTCGTCGTATTCGATCGTCAGGTCAGGCCCAGCTCCAAATGACAGCGACATGTCATCGGCGATCTTGACGCCAGCGTTAAAGCTGGCTTCGCCAGCCGCAGACATATCGAGGGTGAGCGCCGTGATCACAGAGGCATCATCGAGACCTTTTAAAAGAATGTCTTTATCACTGACCTTTGACTCGATCACCAGGTCGGAGCTGGAGTTGGTGAGCGACCCGAAATGCGTCCCGCCCGCCTTCAGGGTGATGTCATTACCAGCCGCGTCAAGATTGATGTCAGCGACACTATCAAGCGTGATGTCTCCAGAGTTCGTGCTTTGAACTGTGACGCCCGTATGTCCGTCGATGGTTGTGGTCGAAGCCTGACTGTCCACCACCACAGCGCCTGAGCTGGTCTCGAAGCTGGCCGCTGCATCGCCGGTCGCGAGATCGTCGGCTGCAACTGAGGCCGAGACGTAGCTGTTAATCTGGCTCGCGTTCACATACTTGGTCGCGCCCGCATCATCGATGAGAAATTTATCCGTGTTTGCTATCGTTATCGACGTACCATCTGTCGCGCCATCCACCTGGACTGCCGCGCCGGAAACCTTATCTGCCGTTGAGATAGTCGCGAGCTTTGAGTCCGCTATTGCGGCTGAGGCATTTACGTCGGAATTTACGATCACCCCACTCGCAATCGAGGCAACGCCAGCAGCCGTGATAGCAATGTCTCCGGAGACAGCCTTGTTCTCCCAACGTGTGTCGGCGTTGTCATAGATTAAAACATGCGCGTCGGCGACGCTGGTGATCACAGTGTCGTCCAAAGGGCCATCGGTGACCGTCAACTCATCTCCATCGCTGTCAAACGCCAGGAATTTCGATGCACGAGCTGCCGCCGGTTCCTTGAATTCAGGCGTCGTGAGATCGGTGACCGTCTTCGAGACCTTGAGCGAGCGATCTAATGTCTCCTGCTGGTCCTGGACGATCATTGCCAACCGATCGAGCGCTTCCTCATGTGTCTCGGCAGGGAAGGCATCATTAGCTGTATAATCTGTGAGCTGCGTTTGAGGTACGACGCGCAATATGATGAGCTGCAGTGTGTCAGCAGGAGCGCTGGTCATGGTGACCGTGCCGCCGCCAGCATCGCCGACGCCACTGACCGAGTAGTGCGTGCCTTCGGTTTGAAGGGTCTCCGTATAGGGAGACGCAATCAGCCGCGTGTAGACCTTGAGATCGGTAGACGCGAGAATCTTGAAGTTATAGGCGAAAGCAGTCGTCGAGCCGTCGCCGGTAAAGGTTCGTTTATTCGTGCTGGTGGTGACGGTCATCGCGATTCTCCTAGCGGCGGTCTAAGGCTGTGGCGTATTCGCTCTTGTATAAGTTGTCTGTTTTGCTTGTCGGTTTGGCTGAAATTTTCGCCAAGGAAAGGATGTCTCTTGAGGTCGTAGACAGCCCTGTCCCGTGCTCTTTTGATCTGTTCCTGCAGGTCGGCTTTGGCCCTTTTGTTTACTTCGGCGCTCGCCCGCTGCGGCAAACCGATCTCACGCTTCCGTTGGTATCCAGATGAATTGAACTTGCGAGTCATATATTCGGCTGCGTACTTACCGGCACGCTCTTGAAAGAACTCGTATTCCTCCGGCGTAAATGGAAAGCCTGCGTATTCTCGCGGATGATGCGTCTCCCTGATCTTCAGACGCAGCATCTCTTCATCGAGGACATTGGGCTCATGCGTCGATCGGTAAATAGGTGAGATAATGTCAGGACCGAGTGCGCCCTGATTGGCGACCTTGCGGCCCCAGAAGTCGCGCATGGCCGGAGCATTACCCCAGCCAGGAATCTGCTCTTTGATCTCATCCAGGCGATCCTTGATGAAGGCCCATTCCTCATACCGTTCAAGCACGCTGTTGAAGCGCTTCTGCTGATCGATGTTGAGCTCTGACAGCTCCTGCGGCAGTGGAATGTTTTCAAGCGACCGGACACGTTCATCCATGAAGAATGCTTGTCCCCCCTGCCGAACGACGGCAGGAACAACACTGCGCGTGAAGCCGCTGATCACGTTGCCCGCATAGCGCCCAGGCTCGCTCATGGCGTCGATCACCCGCGAGAAGCCTTCCATGAAGGTCTTGTTCGTCATGTTCTTGCTGAAAGCGAAAACGATCGCCCCGCCGATTTCATCCCAGTCGTCCTGGTCAGCAAGGCCGAGCTGAGCCATTTCAACCATGTCTGCAGTGATGCCGATGATCGTCGAGTACGGCTCGCCGCCCGCATAGCTGTAATATTCGCCATCGACCTTGATCGAGTAGGGTCGCCAGCCTTGATCTATGTACCGTGCGCGCAGTCCAGGGTCTTTCGGGCCACCGCCAGTGATGTACCCACTCGCAGCCATAAAGCCGACAGTTGCCGCTGCCGTTGAACCCAGTGCCTTACGCGCTCGCGCTCGGTCCATCCTGGCTGGGTCGCCGCTGGTCATCGCATTTTTGTGGTTCTCAGTGAACCGCGCAAGTGGCGTGTGCTCGAACGCAAACGAAAAAGCGTTGTACGGTGTGGTGACAAACGGCATGAACCAGCGCATGAAGCCCACGCGCGCCGCGCCCTGTACAACTTTGCCTAACTTGGTTTCCAGCGGTTGCTGCAACGTCACGAGACGTGCCAGGTCGTCTGCTTCCTTGACCGCATTCGCAGGAGGATTGCTGACAAACTCCGCGATGAACGTCGCCGCATCGTCGTTAGACAGATTCTGCTCCTTCGCCGCACGATAGGCCTGCTGATATAAAGAGCCGCGTTGTGTGACGACTTTCCAGAACGTGTCTTCAAATTGAAGCGCTCTGGTCGGCACGCGCCCCAATGTCAGGAATGAGCCAATCGCATCCACAGCGGGTGCAAAGATGCCGCCATACTCGAAAGCCTCGGAACTGAATGCAGGCGCGCGACCCTGTCGCGGACTAGCGGTGTCCTGCAATTTTGTTCCGGCGATCGGAATTTCACCTGTCCGATATGACTTGCCAGCAGAACTAAAAGCCTCACGGATTGCCATGAGCTGACCGAAGGCCTGAGCACGCACCTCGCCGAACGTCACGCCGCCTTCACCGCCAAAGCCTCGACGGACAGAACCAATCCCTGCCGCCATAAGATTGACGGGTATCTCACCAAAGGTTGCGAGACCGGCTGATACAAAATTCTTTGTATGCGTAATCGGTCCTGAGAGCAGCAGGTTCATCCAGACTTCAAAGGCAGCGTTGGTAAACTTTTTAAACTTCGATAATTTCTGTGCCGCCTGTGCTCTCTGCCTGCCCGTGGGCAGCGCCTTATATGCCTTGGCAAGATCGGAAAGGTTGTCCTGACCGCCGAACTCCTGCATCAGATTTGCCAGGTTGATATCGCGCATTGCCCCAGCGCCCTGATCCATTGGCATGCGGAAGATTCCGAGAGATCGAGCGACCTCGGTTTGCGCGCCCTTGAATTGTGTCTGCAGATTGCTGACGAGCTCGAACTGCTGCCGGAAATTCAGCAGCTCATTTGCGCCACCTCTGATGTTGCCCTGAGAATCGATGACCTCATCAGCCATCGCATCGAGCTTGCTAACCTCTGTGTATAAAAGGTTCCTGACAGCCAAAAGAGTTTCACTGAGACCGGCACCCTCGATGATCGGCACGCCACCCGTCGTCTTCATATTCATTACTGCTCGAAGCAGTTTTTCGGGCCTCATGCCGATGTAATCAGCCAGCTCCTGTGAGACCTCATGCCGAATAACGCCGCGTGTAGCCTCATCGACCTGCAGGCGATACGTCTGCGAAGTTTTCTCGATGATGGCTAACGTGTTGCCTTCATCTGGAATCTTCGCGTCGCCACGCGCGCCAACTGCCGTGAAGTCTGTCATGCCGTCAGACACAAGCTCGGTGCGTTGAGGTTCGAGCGTCGCCCGCAGCAGCTCGTTGGTCTCGACTTCAGTCGGGAGGATGGGGTTCGACTGCTGTTTGATCCGAGCTGCGAGAGCTTCTTCAGAGAGATGTGGTTGAGATGCTGGCCTGACTGTCGGTGCTGCCTGGACGGCCTCTGGCTCAGGTGCGGCTGTACCAGGCACATCCTGCAGCTCAGGTTGATCGCGCTGCAGCCGACGCGCGGCTTCTAAATCCTTTCCACCAAAAAGACTACCGACTAAATCACCGATGCTTTTACCCAAACCGGCAACCTGAGTCGGCTGCATCTCGGGCGATACAGGCTGCATCTCGGGAGATATAGGCTGCATCCCTGGCTCTTCGACGACCGGCCCCAGCGGGGCTTCCGTGATGCCTGTGGGCACAGCACCAGCGGCAAGCATATTCAACTGCTGCGCTTTCTGTGTCGCCAATGCTGGATCAATCGCCATTCAATTCGCCCATAAAAAAACCCCGCCGGAGCGGGGCGTGATAACCACTGTGTCTATAATCATTGCGTCTGCGTCTGCTCCTGATCCTGCGTCATTTCGGCGAGACCGACGCCGCCTGTCAGCGTGAAGATTGCCTGCCCAAGCCGCTTGATCGAGTCGCGCATCTTCGCGGTGATCTTGATGTTTGGCAGAGGAATGTCACCAACCTGGATGCCAGAGGCCACGCCATCATCGATCTTCAATGAAGGATCGAACTTCTTGAGGAACTTATTCACGACCTTGGGGATGGTCTTGTCATACAAGTCGCGCGGCGCATTGTATCGAGCTTTTTGGACGGCACCTGGAGTCCAGGCGAAATAGTCGTAATCGTTCTCGATGGCGTAACGCAGAAGTCTGAGGATGACAACTCGCGGCCAGCCACGCTCGTCCATAGACTTGAACGGCATGTCGGGTCGGCCCGAGCCTTGTATTTCTCTTATTTCTTTTTGCAAATTATCTCTAGCACTCACAGCGCTGCGATATTCATCCAGCAACGCTTGAGTGTCGGGGTTAAGCGTAGGAACTTCCATTAACTTTGTTGAATTGAATTTTGCCAGCAATGGATCAGGTATATTCTCACGTTTAAGCAACGCATCAGAAATAGCTTGATGAGCGTTTATGCCAACCGGACTTTCGAGCGTACCTCCCCTTCTTATAGAGTCTAATTCCATCGCAAAGTTGTTATAGTTTCTGATCATTTCCTTTGTTGCATCTGAAATTCCCTGACCGCCGTCGAGGGCCTCCTGAGCGGGGACACTTAACGGCATAAATGTCTCTAGTGAATTTGTTACGCTAGGGGGCAGGAACTGTTGCCCATACTCATCAGCAAGGTGTCCATAAAAATCCGATGACTCTGTTAGCATTCCCCGCATAGTTGTTGGCCCAGGCATATTGCCGTCCAGCACATCTGGCAGCAGGTCTCTGATCCCCAATAGGTCAGCAATGTCTGTATAAATTTCCTCTCCTGACCGCTGTTCTGATGTAGGCACCATACGATTTGAAACGATTAAAGTATCATCTGGGGTGGCTTTTAAATCTGCTATTAACGCATGAAATAACGGGCTTGCCTCAACTCTCTGTCGATCAGACAGTTCCGATGCGCTGTGGAACATTTCCTCAATGCTCTCGTTCGCTTCCTTTAATTTGGCTTCCTCTTTTGCAGTCGATCGGCGGTAGATGGGCGGGCCGTAGCCACCACCCGGCAATCTCTGTTTCTTGTGCAAATCAGATTGAGCCTCATCGAGCAAGAAACCTTTTCCTTTCCCTCTGATATTTAGATCTGAAACCCGCACATGTGCCCCCACGTTTTCAGGTGAGATCAGGTCACTTTCTGTGGCCTCTCCCAGATCACGCGATGTGAAACCCTCAGCAAAGTCATCTGTAAAATGACCGTGTCGATATGGACCCATCGAGGTCGGAAACTTGAAAAGCAGCTCCCGGTAGTTTTCGCTCTCACTCCCAGTCATCGTATAGCCCATATAC
>Ga0208181_1000951_pt1 | contig 12300 bp, 10 predicted proteins | sample MalvirDeepMed_s6_FD_184244 | JGI IMG/M metagenome (GOLD analysis project Ga0208181, IMG submission 184244) | Marine viral communities from the Global Malaspina Expedition - Malaspina viral metaG DeepMed_s6 (SPAdes) (version 2) | ecosystem: Environmental > Aquatic > Marine > Oceanic | place... | reverse complement strand
TCTTACAGAGGCAGACATTGCGGGAAGGCGTACACTAACAGAAAGACAATTAACAGAGCAACAGGCCGACATATCAAGAAGATTGGGTGAGGCAGGTACAGGACTAGGCATCACACAGGCTGATATTACAGCGAGAGGAGCCGAAGCATTAAGCCAATTAGGTCTTACGCAGGCCGATATTCTCGCAAGGCGTGGAGAAGCGGGACAGGCTTTTGATATTGAAACTGGTGAGCTTGCTGAACAACTTCAAGAGGCAAGGTCAAGATACGGTGCAGAGAGTCCAGAAGCACAAAGAATACAGGCTGATTACGATGCCGCTGTATCAAGAACAGGTATAGCCACAACAGAAAGGCAGCAAAGATTTGCAAGAGAACAGGCACTTATTGGTGCGGGTGGTGCTGAGGCAGCATCCATACAGGGTGCTTTGGAGCGTGCAGTGGCTACACGGGGGCTTGAACAAGGAAGGATTACATCACAGTTAGGCGAAGCACAAAGATTATATGGTGCAGGTGGGCTAGAAGCTATGAGGCTTGGTGGTCAGACTGCAAGAGGGATGTCACTGGCCGACATAGAAGAAGCACAATTAAGAGGCACAACGGGACGCGCAAGGCAAAGAATGGCTCTGGAAGAAGCAAGGATTGGTGGAGAGGTTGGTCGTGCTGGGGAAGCATATGGTGGAGAATTAGGAAGAATTCTCGGACAGACTGGTCGTGCGGGGCAAGCGTTTGGACTTGAAGAACAAAGAGTTCTAGGAGAAACAGGAAGGGCAGGGGAAGGCTACCAAAGAGCACTTTCTCGGCTAGGAGCAGGAGGTTTAGAAGAAACACGAATAGCCCAAGAGGAGGCTGGAGCAGGAAGACAATTTGGTATTACAGGTGGCAGGCTAGCAACCCGACTAGGAACAATAGTTGGTGGCAGAGAGGCTGCTAGAGCTGGCTTTGGCAGGCAGGAAGCTGCAACTAGGAGACAATTTGTTCAGGGTGCGGAACGTGCAAGAGAAGCAATGGGTGGTGAGGCTGTGGCTCTCAGGCAACGTGGTGCACAGACAGGCTTTGCCGGAGCGGGGGCAGAGACACTACTAGGTCGTGTTGCCGCACAACGTGCAGAACGTGCACTAGGTGGAATGGTTGAAGAGCGTGCAGAAAGATTAGGAGATATTGGGACACAAAGAGGACTGATGGAGCAGAGAGCGGCCTCCGATATTACTGAGGTAGGTCTTGCGGGGCAAGAGGCAGGAGAGAGATTGCGTGCCGTGCAGGAAGCAGGTGGATATAGGCGTGGAATCCTTGGTCAGCAATTGGGCGAAGCAGGAGGAGCACTTGGTGCGGCTCTAGGTGCTGGTCAATATGCAATGGGTCGTGCAGGGTTAGCAAGAGAAGAAGCTTTGGGGGCAGGAGCATATCAGACAGGAGAAGCAGGTAGAAGACTTGCCGCTATCGAAGCAGGGGGAGGATATCAGCGTGGAACCGCAGGTCTGGCACTAGCAGGAGCAGAAGAAGCTGAGGTTGCAGGACTTGGAATGCTTGGACAAAGGCGTGCTGAGTTGGCAGGAGAAGATATATATGGGAGAGGAATGTTAGGTGAGCGTCTTGCTTCTGCCCAAGCCGAGGCAGCATATGCAGGAGGCACATCCCAACAAAGATTATTAGAGGCTCGGTCTAGAGAAGCGTTGCAGACAGCAGGGCGTACAGCGAGAGCACAAGAATTACAGGATATTTATGGAGTGGGTGGAACTCAAGCCCAGCAACTGGCACAGCAATTAGCTGAAGCAGGGACCCAAAGAGGTTATCGGGCAGGAACACTTGGTCTTCAGATGGGTGAGGCTGAACGTGCACTTGGAACAGAAGGTGCCGCATATCAACAGGCAACCCTACAACGACAGGCAGCCCTACGTGGATTGACCACTGCGGGCACGCAGGCACAACTTGGATACGATATAACACAAAGAGGCTTGGGTACTGAAGGTGCACAAGCACAGTTTGGATATGACGTGGCGGCGGCTGGGTTAGGTGCTGAGGGTAAGCGAGCACAGTTGCAGCGTGATGTAGCAGAAGGAAGAATGACTGCCGAACAAGCACAGGCAGAACTTGCTAGGGATGTACAGATTGGCAGGGGAGTGGCAGGTGAAGAAGGATATATCGAAGGAGCACTCGGTTTACGGGGCAGGCAAGCACAGCTTGGGTATGACATAACAGAAAGAGGATTAGGGACAGCACAGCAGCAGGCAGAGCTTGGACGTGATGTTTCAATGCGTGGTCTTGGCTATGAGATGGGAGGAATAGGATTAACTAGCCAAGAGCAAGCAGCGGCAAGACAGGCACAAATGGCACAAATAGCATTACAAAGAGCAGGCTTTGGATTGCAGGAACGACAAGATATTTATGGAATTGAACAGGAAACTCAGGCAGGAATAGCAGGTATACAGGGAACTATGTATGATTATCTACAGGGACTATATGCACAGATGCTTGGACTTTCTCAGTTTGGGGCTGTGGCTCCAGGAGCACCGTTACCGCTACCTATTGTACCTGGACCTGGAAGACCCGAAGACAGACCTGGCGATTTAGAGTGGTTTATTGACGACGTAACAACGGGTGGATAATAATTAAGGAATAAATAATGGCGACACCATATAGAGTACCAACAATATCAGACATTGTCTACACACGTAGCAGGACACCAACCCCTGCAGATATTACGCTTAATAATTTTATCAGCCTTATAGAGCAATCTAGAAACATACAGGAACGTCAATCTGTACGGGACCGTGAAGAGCAAAGATATGCAGAGAGAGTAAAGGCAGACGAAGACAGGTTTCAACAGCAGCGTACAGACCAAATTGCACATCGAAATGACCTTAAAATGGAGCGAGAAGAAGGTCGTATACGTGATGAAATTACTGACAGGCGAAATCGAAGACAGGGAGAGCAAAGATATATTATTGAAAGATTAACACGTTTGGCGGACAATGATGACTGGTCAACCTATAATGCTCTTGTTGAAAGTAAATATGCAAAAAATAATTTTACTAGCGAACAGGACAGGTTGTTTTGGGCACAAAGCGGAAAAGATAAAAAATTAGTATATGACGACCAAGTTAGTTCGCGGAAAGATTTGAATAGATATTTTGAAAGCGAAGGAGACAGGTCCATCCTTACGGGACCCAATGAAGATATAAGTGATTTTATTACCAAGCTTAGTGATGCCGATAGAGACAGATATTGGGATTGGCAGGAAAATAAAATGGAGCAGCATGACAAAGATAATTATAATGCGAACAAGGGACGTTTTGAGACAGCCAAAATACGGCTTACTGGTTTAATAAACGAACGAGCAGAGCTAAGAACTGGTCAAACTATGGTCTGGGAAGGTGAAGAGCGTCCCGCTTTTGAGGTTCTTAATGAATTAATAGGCGAACAAGACACTATTATGAATACAGTTTTTGATGGTAACCAGAGTTCTACACCAGGCTTTAAAATAGAAAAAGCACCAAATCCCCTAGAAATTAAAGCCTATGATTGGACTGACCCCGAGGACCAAAAAGAGGCGGCAATGGACTGGCACAGATGGCATTATGGTGATAGGTCACATGAGGCTTCACAAGAGAAATTTTGGGACATGCTTACAACGGGTTCAATTATGGTAACCTCAGATAAAAAAGGTTTTATATCTAATCCGAATCCTGAGGCTCATAAGGCAGAACACGGTGACCAAGTAATTATTCAGGCAGAGGTAGAAAAGGCTGTACCACCTTCGGAAATGGAAAAAGCCCTAAATACAGAGCTTGATTCTTTTGTAGAGTCTGGAATGCAGAAAAGAGGGTACGGAGCAAGGCATTTTGGAAGCTATAATACCGACCTAATTAACGCAGGGGAAAAGCCCCTTTCTAACCAGAGGCGGACTGGACGTAATTATGTTCCAAATCAGCATCTATCAAGAGACTTGTGGGGCGTGTCTGATTTTATTGTAAAAAAAGTGAATAATGCAACTAAAGCTGTTCAAAAGGTTTCTTCTGGTGCAACCGAGGCGAAAAGGTCTTTACTGAAAGAGAAAGCCGACAAGACAAGAACTTGGGGGGTCAAAAAAATGGAGACACAATTAGAATATGTCGAAGGAGCACTTGAGGCTATTCCCGAGAACAACCAAGAGCATCGTCAATATAGAATGTTGAGGCATAGGCTCAGGCTTAACATAGCAAAAATAGCATACTTGGAAGACTCCTCAAGAGAGGACTATAACAAAGACCTTTTATATCAAAGACGTGCCGTAATGGACTTGGATGACAAGGGTACAATAGATGATTTTATTAGAAGGCTTTATTATTCTCAAACTTCAGTTTTTGAGGACCCGTTTGGGAAGGGAATGTCTCCAATCAATTCCGCTAAATATTATCCAGGATAGCCTCGTTAATGGGAACAAAGTATATAGACGACCCAAATTTTCCAGGAGTTAAAATGCCAGTTAGGGAAGGCTATGTTCCGATGGAGGAAACATACTTGGACGTTGCTGTTATGCCAACTATCAAGCAATTCGAGGATAATTGGAGCTTTGGAAATGTAAATTGGACACAAGAGCTTGCTGAGAAGTTTGACGCACAAAAGCATCCCGAGAGTTATACTGGGGCAGACGGCAGGGAATATTATCATGCCACATTCAAAGACAAAGCTACTGAGAAAAGAGCAGCAAGGCATGTAGCCTCTAGAATATGGAATAGCGATTCCGTTGCTCAGGACCCTATAAAGTTTGCATCTAAATATACTGGTCTACCGACAGACAACCCCACCGTAAAAAATTATGCGTCCGAAATAAAAAAGAAAATGAAGGAAAAGACCTCCCAGAGGTTAACAGAGGACTCCTTCAAAAGGACTGACAAGCTTGCAAGGGTTCACGCAGCCTTGGCTGCGGCACCGCCAGTCGAAGAGGCGACTTGGATGAACTCCCTTCCCAATTCAATAAAAGCTGCCTACAATCAATCAATACAAGGGGCGGCATACAAGCTAATGAAAGGGAAAGAGAAGTTTGACCTGAGTGGCTATGAGCCTAGTATGTTAGAGGACATAACTGCACAAATGGCATCGTTTCTTATGCCAGCCGACCTCTTGACGTTAGCAGCTGGTGGCGGAATAGGTGGGGGTATTGCAAGAAAGCTTGTTTTAAACGGTGTAAGTAAATCTGTAGCAAAGAGAGCGGTAACACGTGGAGTCGTAAAGGCTAAATCACAGGCTCTTATGGCAGGGACCACCGCAGGCTCCCAACTTGGGTTTTATGATGGATTGAGAGAGGGTATAGAAACAAAGGCAAGGGATGGTAGCGTTGACATAGCAAAGGTTGTAGAAGCCACAGCACAGGGTGTGTTTGTTGGAGCTTCTATGGGTGGTATTGGTGGAGTGCTAGCGGCAAAAGGTGTAAAGACAGTCCCAAAAATCACTGCCGAGATAGCAACGTTTGGAAGTATTATGCCAATAGCGGAAGGTGAAGTTCCAACGCCACAGGATTATGTAACCGCAGCTACTATGGTATTAGGATTAAAGGGTGCTGGAGGAATTACAAAACGAACTTACAATGCGTTTAAAGACCTTGGTGTTAAAACATCAAAGCCTGAAAGATTTACTCCAAAAGAAGCCAAAGAAATGGCTGTTGAATCAGTCGATTATACACAGCTCAAAATATCTGAACAGCGTGCCAAGCCAATAGAGACACTTGAGCGGATTAAAACCGCAGAAGGTCGTGGCAAGAAACCAGAAGACTTGGCTGAAACCTGGCGTTCTATATTCAATCCGAAAGATGAGCTTATTATCGGAGAAACATTTACAAGTAAGACTGGAAAGAAGATGGTCCCCATCTATGATGTGAAAACTGGACAGGTGCTACCTGCTGTTTCAGAAGAAGCTTTTTACAAAACACATTCTCGTAGCAAGATAGCTATGGGCAAAGCCATGCCAAAAGAAGGCGAGGCTGTGTCCCTGAGACGGAGCCGGCTCGACAGTATAGAATCGACTAAGAAACCTATAAAAGAAGGCGGTCTAGGGCTAACAGAAGAAGAAGTTCAGCATATGGCGAGAGGAGCACTCAACACAGAGAAAAATATTGTACTAAAAGACCTAAAACAAAAAGACTTAGCGAAAGTATCAGATAGCTTTAAAAGGGAAGTACAGATACAGAGACATAAAGACTTTCTTCTTTCAGAAGGCTTACACGTTCCAGAATTACCCAAATACGGAACTCTTTATCGAGCATTGCAACCGTTTAGAGCTGCAGAAAAACAACATGGTCTTTCCAATATTCGAGAGGGAAGAGAGTTTAACAAAGCGGTTGATATTGCAATGCATCGTGAAAAGACCCTACAAGGGGAGATGCTTGACGATTTATTACAGCTAAACCTACTCAAGCCAAAGGGAAAGATTTTTAAAAAGGGGTTAGCAGCAGAAAAATATCGTTCAAAAATTGCTGACGATATGGAAAACCCTGCAATGAATACAGAATTCAACAAGTATATGGATAAGCTCTACTTTGAAAAGATTCTTCCTTTTGCAAAAAAACATAATTGGAAAATACATCCATATCGTAAAAATTACTTTCCTCAAATGCTGAGACAGGATATTCTTGATACTATGTATGATGATATCTATACAGTTCAGAAAAAATTTCCTGAGATTATAAGGGCAGCAAAAGGTGGTTCAGGTATTTCGCACGCAGAAAGAATGGCGGCAAGAAAAACATTAAAGGGCGAAATGAAAAGCTTTGACAAGAAGACCCGTGAAGCACTGGAAAGAATCAAGTCTCGACACGAGGGGATGGATAACTTGTCAGCATTTGAAATGCTACAACAATATACCTTTAACGACAAATTTAAAATTTTTGGAAACTTGGAGAAAGGACGTACGCTTGACCTTCCAAAAAGCTTTTACGAAAGAGATGCTGCTCATGTTCTGACAAGATATACAACGAAGCTTGGAAGAAGGATGGCACAGGTAGAACAGTTTGGACCAAAGGCTGAGAAAGCAGACAAATTCTTTGCTGACATCTCAAGAAAGAGTCCAAGAGCTGCACAAACAGCACGTGATATATATATACGATATAACGGAACCATCGAAGTAAATCCGAGGTTTGGATATAGCAAGGGCACGAGAAATTTTTTAAATGAATATATGGCGTTTTCTGTGGCCACGAAAATTGCAGGTGGCTTTTCAACGCTGTTTAATGTTACACAAACATTAATATCTACTGCAGTTGAAGCGGGTCTTTACAGGACAATGAAATCATCACTAAAGCTTGTTTCCCCAACAAAGGGTGGGAAGTTACTGCGACAAGAGGTTCGTCGCTCAGGCTCTTCAGCTTATGACGTGATTAAAGAAATATCTGGGCTACAACATTCTGACACTCTTTTATCAAAGGTTGCACAGGTAGTTACCGTGCCATTTAACCTAGTCAACAAGGCAAACAACGTACTTGCCGGAGCGACAGCCAGGGACTTTGTTAAAGACTTGCACAGAATTGCAAACTCCGCTAAAAGCAAAAAAAGAAAGTGGGCAATAGGTAAGCTTAAGGAATTTAACGTAGACTATAGAAAGAAATTAGATGACAGAACACTGAGAGAGTCTATGGTAAAATTTGCAAGAGAGTCCCAGTTACAGAAAAATGTTCTGAAGGACCCGCTGGCTTTCAACAATCCCATTATGAGGCCATTCCTTATGTTCAAGAGGTTTGGATTCAGGCAAGCGACATATATGAAAAAAGTATTAATAGACGAAGCAAACAAAGGCAATGTTTTACCGTTTTTTAGGATAGCTGCGGGAGGATGGGCAGGTGGTGAGTTTGTTAATTGGGCTAGAAATAATATAAGAGAATCTCTTGGCGGGGAACCGCAAGTCAGACCTACGGGAATCTATGAGCGTGCAATAGAAAACTATACTTCAGTTGGAGCACTCGGAATGGCAGCCGACCTTGCGGTTGGATTTAAAAAGGACAGAAGCCTAGCACAAGCTGTTACTTTTGCAGCCACTCCTTTACAGATATCAGACGTAGACAGAGTAAGAGAGTGGGCACAGGGAATAGAAGAGGACTATAAAAATGGATACGGTCTTGAAAATGCACTGAAGCGTAGCGCAGTAAATTTTTCCAAACCATTTGGTTCTCTTGCAACTGAACTAGCTAAAAGGTATCAGAAGAAGTTTACGCCAGAACAGGCTCATAAAAGAATGAAAGCTTTTTGGGGTAGAGAAAAAAACGAGATACTTGATTTATATATTGAAGCAGAAGAAGCGGACAGGCTGAAACAACCCGAGAGAGCAAAAAGATTAAGAAATGATGCCGGCAGGAAGCAGGCAGACTGGAATGATGCCTGGGATGGATTCGGTTACGGTCTGTACATAATGGATATTAGAAATAGCGATATAATAGAAAGATTTAAAACCTTTGAAGAAAGGCGGGACCCTGAGAAACGGAAAGAACTCAAGGGTACGTTAAAGTTTACCTAATAAAAAAGGGCTATTCACGCACGACACAGGAAAAGGATTTAAACCTGTGCTAGAAAATAGTGCATAAACAGCCCCGAATTCTACCTTATGTATAATATCTCATCGGCTTTTCTTTCTTTTTTTTAGCCTGCCAGCCTTTTAGCTGCGACTTTGTCATATCTTGTGGACAGTTGGGCAGGCTGTCCACCTGTACATCCCACGAGGCAGGAGCGAGTCCACAGAAAAGACGCTTTCGCCCATCGTACTTTCCTGCAAGTGGATTCCATTCTGATTCTCCGCAGAACCCACAATTTCTGTTAATTTTTGGGCATTTTTTATGCATTGGTACTTACCCTCGAACCGACCCATAAAAGTGGCTTAAAATCGATTCTAGAGGGGTTATTTTACGAGCTACAGGCATAGCTTCCATAGTAATTCTAGCTTTACAAGAAACCCACGTGCTGCATTATCATCTCCACCATAGACTTCTTTTATAGTATTGTATTTGTACATCTTCTTAAGGTTCTCTTTTAGTTTTTCAGTACGAAGAACCAGAACGCCACAGTTCATACCTTCTTTGTATAGAATGTGTGCCCAGTAGGTAGCGGTAGTGACTGCAATGCCACTAGGCTTACCACGACACTCGAACTCTATAAAGATGTTTCCTGTCTCTGCCCACTTGTCCCTTTCGGTCTTTACTTCTATCTGAGAATCATCTGCTAGCCACAGGAGCCACTTCTGTCCTGCCTCTCCGAACTTAAGGTCTTCGTCGAAATGGCTGCTGTATGCCTTTTCTTCTCTCTTCACGTGCTTTCTTCCTTTTTATTTGTGCCGGAGTCCTGCCGTACTTACTGAGATACTTATTTCTTTCCCGTCGCTCGTCTTTTCTTCGTTTTGCTTTCTTGTTTGGCATTTTCTTTTCCTAGCACTTTTGTTACAACGTTCTGTAGCAGGCTTTCCTGAACCAGTACAGTTGCCTCTAATTTAACAACCCTGAGTTCCATACGGTCTACCTGATTCTCAAGTTCTATTATTCTTGCCATCATTACTCCTATATAGTTTTATTATGATTGCTGCAATAACATTCGTAGTTACTGCATTTCCAAGAGATTTATATCTTTGTGTATCAGAAATACCTTCCGTGAAATTATCTGGGAAGCCTTGCAAACGTTCGCATTCTACAGGCGTAAGCCTTCGTATTCTTTTTTCATCTATTGAGACTCCATGTATGTCCTGCCCTGTAAGCGTGAACATAGGCTCCTCGCTATCTTTCATACGTCTTCCGTTCTGTCTCTTCTCGGCCCTGTCGGGAGTTAATACCGCCTTTACATCTGCAATCGCAGTTCGTGCTGCATGGTTATCTATCCCTTTCCAATAGTTTGCATCAATACAGGTGGACGTGTTTGTTGTTCGAATCTTGCCTCTGTTCTGTAAAACACCTACCTGTACACATGGCTGATGCCCACCACCACCACTGGTGTCAATAGCTTCGCAGGCTCCATCTACATCAAATACCTGATTGTACCTTCTAAATACGTCGTTACTGCCAAGTCTCTTTATTTGAACACCATTCTTTTCATAGCCTTCTCCGAAAGGAAATACTTCTGGTCTACGCTCTCCTGCAAGATGTCCGATAATAAACACTCTTTCCCTATTCTGCGGGACTCCGAAGTTCTTACTATTGAGAACTTCCCATTGGACCAGATACCCAATGTCGGAGAGAACTTCAAGAATTGTCGAGAAAGTACGTCCATTGTCGTGAGAAAGTAAACCTCTAACGTTTTCGAGTAGAAAATATCTGGGCTTCTTTTCTCTAAGAATCCGTGCGATGTCAAAAAAGAGCGTACCCCGTGTGTCGTTCCAGCCTCTTCGGAGTCCAGCCACGGAAAAAGCTTGGCAAGGAAATCCTCCAGTGAGGAGGTCGAAGTCAGGGAGTTCTCCTGGAATAATTGTTGTTGCATCTCCATAGTTCTTTACTCCTTTAAAGTGTTTCTTGTAAATCTCGCAGGCGTATTTATCTATCTCGGAATGACCGATAAATTCAAACCTGTGTCCTGACATAAGCATTCCAAGCTCGAAACCGCCTATGCCCGAGAACATACTGAATACTTTAGTCTTATTATGCTTCTCTGCCATTGTGCATAGTTTCGTAGTTTTTTCCATCATCTCTCCACAAGTCTACTGAAACCGCCCCACCATCCCAAGCTGATGCTTTATAGACAGCATCCCAGTTTTCTCTTTTAATAATTAGCGTGGCTTCTTCATCGTCTTTTTTGATGATTCCCTGATAGTTCATAGGATGTCGAAACTTTCCTCTAAATACTATATCACCCACTGGTGTGTATGTTACCCTGTCTGCATACACATATATTTGTCCGTCAGAAAGGTTTGGAGCCAAAACACACCAACGATGCTCTCCAAAACATTCATCAAGAAACGTATGATTGGCATCTCGCAACGCTATTTCTTGCTTGTGCTCAGGAAGGGCTTTTAGCTCCTCTTCTGTCATCTGCAATCCTATGGTTTTCATTTTATAACTCATACCTCATTCTCCTTAGGATTGCAGAATGATTCATACAGTTCTTTTATTGTAAGAACCATAGTTTCTGCTTCTTTTAGAAAATCTTCAACCTTGTCTCTTGTCTCGCTTACTGTTTCGAAAGGTCCATCCTCATCCACGTCTACATCTCTTGACGAATACACCCGTCGTAGCTTTAGCTTATTGACAAAGTCAGACATAGCCTCATACAGCATGTCAACTTCTCTTTTACTGTGTGGTACTAGAACCGATACTTTCTTTATCTCCATTTTCAGTCTCCTTATTTTTGTCGTGGCATCCCTTTGAGCAGAAGCACTCATTGTAGTCAGGCTCTGCTTCTCCGCATCTAACGCCAAGTAGAGAACCACAGGCAAGACAGTAGTTTTGAAATTCGTCAGGTTCTTTTTCTATCATCTTTTTAATTACCTCTATTGCTTCTATGTTATTCTCATTAAACACTGTTACTGTAGTACTATGCGAACTTATCATCGTGTTTACTCCTTGTTAATACTGCGGTTTTTGATAGTTGTTTTTATTATTTAAAAGTATTTTTCTTTTATATGGACTTAAACGCTTTCGGGTGTGACTGTAGCAATCAAATAAATCTGCAATAGGATGTATGTCATCTCCGTTATATTGCTTCATATTGTTTCCATAACCTAAACGGACACGAACAGAAAGTCTCATAAAATGGTAGGTATCTATTAATGCCATTGGTACTTAGTTTTTCATGTTGAGCGTATCAGGAATAGATACGCTAGAACTGTCAGGGCTTTCATATTCTACTATTCCAATCTTTTCCTCAAATGCGTTTACCGCAGGCTCTAGCCTGTCGAAGTGGTCCGCAGTAACTATAAGTGCCATTACAATCCAATGTAAATAATAAACCCACATAGTTACAGTCCGCAGTATCCTTCACATTCATCTTCAAACAAATCTTGCTGTTTGCCAAAATCTACCTGACCCAATGGCTTAAGTTGCCGGTGAAGATAGATAGGCTCTTCTTTCCCTTTCTTTGACACGTTTCGTATTGCATCATCAATTCTTTCTGCGAGCCTGAAAGACTCTGGTTGGTTTTCCTTTAGGCTTTTCCACTGGGAGTCGCTCTGATATGGACAGAACACACAGGAAGACTTGATAGGCATTGGAAATTTCTTTTTCTGCATCCAAGCTAAACAGTCAGACCTCGAAAGGTGCTTTTCGACAAGGGGGTATCTGTTTACTATTCTAGGAAACATACTGTCCTTCATCCTTGATGCCTCATCAGTGGAGATTCCCAACCACAGTTCTGTCATAGGCATTCTC
>Ga0208181_1000945_pt1 | contig 12327 bp, 11 predicted proteins | sample MalvirDeepMed_s6_FD_184244 | JGI IMG/M metagenome (GOLD analysis project Ga0208181, IMG submission 184244) | Marine viral communities from the Global Malaspina Expedition - Malaspina viral metaG DeepMed_s6 (SPAdes) (version 2) | ecosystem: Environmental > Aquatic > Marine > Oceanic | place... | reverse complement strand
GGATAATTGAAATGCCTATTGCATTATTTGCGTTAACGTTAAGTGCGTTTGCTATTGGCACAACAGAGTTCGTGATAGTGGGGCTTGTCCCCACCATTGCTACTGATCTTGGCGTTACGTTACCGAGCGCAGGCTTACTGGTAAGCTTGTACGCCGTTGGTGTTGCCGTTGGCGCACCGGTTCTTACCGCCCTTACGGGAAAGTGGAACAGAAAGCATGTTCTGCTTAGCTTAATGGCGCTATTTGTGGCTGGTAATATTCTTGCTTGGCAAGCGCCTAGCTACGAGAGCTTAATTTTAGCTCGCATTTTGACAGGCTTAGCGCACGGTGTGTTCTTTTCCATAGGGTCAACTATTGCTACAGGGCTAGTGGCGAAAGAAAAAGAAGCCAGTGCTATTGCCATTATGTTTACGGGCTTAACCGTAGCCTTGGTTACTGGCGTACCTTTGGGTACCTGGATTGGTCAAAACTTCGGTTGGAGAGCAACCTTCCTTGTGGTGTCTGCGCTTGGCACGCTTGCGTTAATTGGCAGTGCGTTGCTGGTACCGAACAATCTTAAACAAAGTAAACCGGCCACCTTGAGTGAACAAATGAAGGTGTTGGTTCAGCCTCGTCTGGTATTAGTGTATCTAATGACGATATTGGGCTATGGCGGCACATTTACGGCATTCACCTATCTCGCTCCTATATTGCAGGAAGAGGCGGGGTTTGCGCCTTCAGCTATCAGCTTAATTATGCTGGTTTACGGTGTATCTGTCGCGGTAGGCAATATTTATGGCGGCAAGCTTGCTGACAAAAAAGGCCCAATCCGCGCGTTAACTATCATCTTTTCAGCCCTTGCAGTCATCTTGTTTGCCCTGACGTTTACCATGGGCAGTAAAGTTGCCGCAGTGATCACCGTTTTAGTGTGGGGTGCCTTTGCCTTTGGCAATGTTCCAGGACTTCAGGTGTACGTTGTTCAATTAGCAGAGAAGTTTACCCCTAATGCTGTTGATGTGGCGTCAGGTTTAAATATCGCGGCATTTAACATTGGAATAGCTGTGGGCTCAATTCTGGGCGGTGCAATTGTAGACGGCATGCAGTTATCTGATACCGCATGGATTGGCGCAATCATTTCTGTTGCAGCGTTACTTGTTACACGTTACAGCGGCTACTTAGACAAACGCGCACAAGCTTGAGCGATGAAGCGCCCATAAAACGCCACCGATTCGGGGTTGAAACTGGTGTAAATGGGCTTATCAAAGAACTCAATGCAATGAAAGAAGCGGGTGTTGATCATATTGGCCTGCACTTCAGACGTAATACGCAACCAGTAGAAGACGCTATGCAGCGCATTGCTGACTATGTATTACCTCACTTTCATAAATAACGGAACCAACAAGGAGGCATCATGCCGAATGTAAATCAGTCACAATCTAAAATTCCTTCGCTAGGTGTAGGCACGTTTCGCTTAAAAGACGATGAAGCCTATAACAGCGTGACAATGGCACTTGAAGTGGGTTTCCGTCACATTGATACGGCGCAAATTTACGGCAATGAAGAAGCGGTAGGTCGCGCTATTAAAGACGCTATTGCAAACAATCTTGTTGCACGTGAAGACCTTTATGTCACCACCAAGGTGTGGAATGACAAGCTGAATAAAGCAAGCTTTGTGGATAGCGTAAAAGAGAGTTTGGAAAAGCTTCAACTGTCGTACGTTGACCTGCTACTTATTCATTGGCCGTCACCGGAAAACGGCGAAAGCATGGAAGAGTACCTAGGTGAATTGCTGCGCGTTAAGGAGCTGGGACTCACAAAAGAAATTGGTATTTCTAACTTTACCGTGGCACAAATTGAAGAAGCGGTGAGTATCTTGGGCGAGGGCGTTATTGCCACGAATCAGGTAGAGGTACACCCTTATCTTACTAATGAAAAAGTGCGTGCAGCGTGTGAGAAACACGGTATCACAGTGACAGGATATATGCCGTTTGCTGTTGGTAAAGTGTTAAAAGACGAGACCATCATTGCAATTGCAGATAAGCATGGCGTGAGCACTGCTGAGGTAGTGGTAGCCTGGGAGCTGGCCCATGGTTTAGTCACTATTCCATCGTCGACTAAGCGCAAAAATCTGGAAACCAATTTCAAAGCGCTTGAACTTACCTTGGACGCTGACGATATCGCAAAGATTGACGCGCTAGATTGTGGCGACCGTCAAGCTAACCCAGATTTTTCACCTGCGTGGGACTAATTTGATGTTGCCAAGCGCCAACTGGCGCTGGCTTCATTTTTACCCACAATCAAGTAAACGTGTGGTGTCGTGTAGGCTGGAATTTGTTAAGTAGACTGTGTACTACATAAATAACGCACAGGCTAAGTGCAATAGCTACGACTACCGATGAAAAGCGATACAGCGCACTATAAATAATATCCTGTTGTGGAGAGAGTGACTGGCCGTACAAAATGCCAAATGTGGTAAGTACGCCAAAGCCAGTGCCAGCACCACCACCGCTAAGTACATGCTGGCGGCTGATGAAAAATACTAATATCCATAAGCTGAAACTTGCGAAAAACAACGTGTCACTGTAGTTGAGCAAAATGAGCTGGGCGAGCAGGGCAAGATTACATCCAATTAGCGTGCCCAGCGCTCGCTGCCAGCCACTCAATGTGGCTCCTTTCCAACACAGTGGAAAAAGAATCAATACACTTGCTGCTTGTGCTGATATCGAATCTACTAAGTCGAAGGTTTGAAATACAGCAAACGATAGCGTGGCGACAGTGGTGCATAATATGACCTCGTGGCGAATACTTGCTTTATCTTTTGCCGCTTTGGGCAAAGGCGTGCGCGGCTCCTCATCGGGAAAAACAATATGCAAAGCGAATGCAATTATCAATGCCAACAGAATTGCACCGATGTTTGATATCACTAATGCGTAGATATCTATTCCATCGCTGCTGTAGCTGGCAAAGTGTAGCTGCAGCGAAAGTCCTACAAGGGAAAACGCACCGAATAAATACAGCGTACCTTTACTCATTTGCCAAAACAGAAAAGCGAAAGTGATGGCGATTAGCGGCGTGATCAGCAATGGGTGGCTTCCGAACAAGCCGTATACCACTAAAACAGCCGCCGCCGGAAAGATGGTTGCGGCAAGAAATTGTCGAATAATGTGACCATTTAAAACGGCTACCAGTCCAAGCAACAAAATAGGGTACAAGGTAAAAAATATCGGATTAGGCCAATCCAGCGCTTTCGATATAGCAAAGCCCAACGTGGCGCCGGAGGCGATCCTAAGCATCTGCTGGACATCATTTTTACTTAGCTGTGAATCCATAATTTAAGTCTAATAAATGAAGTGCAGCAGGCTTATAAAGTGAATTTGAATGTGCGCTGCCACACTTTCAATAGGGTTGTCTGGAACTATCTGCACGGTAGCGCGAGCGCCACTGGTGAGGTGGCTTAACGATATGTCTTGTTCTTCAAGCTTAATGTGGACGCGTTGGCGCTGTGCATCTCGTACCCATCGATTCGACTTTTCAACGCTTGCAAGGATGCCGTTGGCGGCGAGTTGGCCGTCGCTGACACCCGCTTCAAATTCTTCGACTGTAGCTTCAAATACTTTGCCCGGTAGTGCATCAAAAACGACGTTAGCGCGAATGCCTTCTTTTACATTGGCGAGTGATTTCTCTCGAAAATCCGCGACCACATCTAGTGTGTTATCGACAACTGAGGCAAGGGGCGTACTTTGTTTAGCATAAGTGCCTTGAGTTACCTGCATGTTTGCCATTATGCCGTCATGCGGTGCTTTAATTTTGGTATAGGCTAAGTTCAACTCTGCCCGTTTAACCGCATTTACCGCTTCTAGATATTTTAGGTTTTTGTCACCTTGCTTACCTCTTGCAACAACTTGCTGGTTTAGATCGGCTTCAAGCGCACTAATTTCAGCTTCAGCGCTTTTAAGTTGCGCGTACGCTTTGTCCACGTTTTGTTGAGATACCGCTCTAGTTTGAACTAAGGAATTAAGTCGTTGAAATTCACTGTTGCGTTCGTCGTAAACCGCCGATGCAGCCTCTATTTTGGCTCTAATCGCTTCCGCTTTCGCATCTATCTGAGCATTCTCTAACTCTACATTTGCCAAATCAATTTGCGCCTTTTCAAGGGCAATTAGGTAAGGTGTCTCGTCAATGACAAATAAAACCTGCCCTTCCTTTACGGTTTGGTTATTTTTGACAAGCACCTCATTTATCGGCCCATTTATCTGAGGAGAGATTTGGGTGACCTTATGATAGACTCTCGCCTGTGGTGTCATTGGCATGCGTATATCTGCAATAATAAAGTAGATAAAACAGATGGCAAAAGCGACTAAAGCCAGCTTTATGTACCTAGCAAATTCCTGATCTGGGGTTCGTTGACTCACTTAAGTGACTCCAATAATTTTGCGGCATTAACTTCAATTTTTTGAACACATTCAGCCATAATGCGTAATTCTTCTTCAGATACTCCTGCGTACACTTCATCTCGCAGCGCCATCAATGTACTTTCGATATCATTCATTCGACCTTTGCCCATATCAGTGAAGTAAAGTAAGCGACTTCGTTTGTCGTTAGTATCTGTAATGCGTTTGATTAACCCGGTAGTTTCGAGCTGTTTAATCGTGCGAGTTAAGCTAGGCATTTCTATTTCCAAGCTTTCAGCCACCATCTGTTGCGTACAGCCCTCACCAAGTAACGACATATGAATCATTACGCGCCATCTAGACTCTGTAAGGTCGAGATGAGCGACCGATTCAGTGACAGTTCTTCTGCACTTTTGCGCAGTGCGGGCAAAAAGCGCAATAAGTTGAAGTGGCATAGGTTCTGAAAATGACATGTAAAAACCGTTTATTTACTTAGCATGCTAACTATTTTATTTGTTTAGCATGCTAAGTAAATGGCATTGAGATGAGAAAGAGATTTTGTAAGCTGAGCGTGAATTGAACGGGGGGAAGGCTCTCCATTGAGCAGGAAAATGGGGAAATTTGCCTTACGGTGCCCGAAAATCAGGCATACTCTCTCAGTCCTTTTTAAGTTAATGCAGCCTTTGTGGAGTGATTAAAGCGTTAATAACGACTTTAGCTTTTTGAGATATCGACGGCTCACGGGAACTGAATCTCCCGTCTTCATTAGAAGCGTAGCAAGGCCATTATCCAAGAGTTTAATTTCCCCAACGCATGATAACCTCACCAAGTATTGCCGGTGACATCGAACAAGCGCGGTTCTCTCTTCTAAGGTTTTCAATGTGAGCTGCGTGTCTGCTTGTTGTTCTAGCGATCTAACATGTACGCCCGCCACATCGCTGTAAGCAAAATGAATATCAGATTCGGGTAGCAGTAATATGCGCTGATGACCTACGCAAGGAATATGTACTAACGTGGGGGAGGCAATAGCGTCAATGTCAGTTTGGGGCTGAGTTCTCTTTTTAAGCCTGGCAAGTGTTCATAGGTTGGACATTAAGGATTCACCGAGACATCCCCCGACCTTCCGCGCCTTCTCAGGTTCAGGCTTGTGCAGGACGGCTGGTTCCCCCTATCTGGATTGCATCAAAACATGTGATCTTCGCTTGCAAGCTCGCTTCTTTTCTTGGGATTTTCAACCTCAAAAGGGAATGAATTTTTAACCTTAAAGGTCCAAAACAATGAGCGAAGAAATTAGAATTTATGTTGCAGACTTAGCCGCATACAACAACGGCATATTGCATGGTGTTTGGATAGATGCCACGCAGGACATCGATAACATTCAAGAGCAAATTAACAACATGCTAGCCAGCAGCCCAGAAGAGGAGCCCTTACCTTATTAGGCAGGGGCTTGTTTTCAAAAGCGCTTTTTGGGCTCAGCGGCCATGTGGCCTTAATCGCTCATTCTTCACTTGTCTTGCCGCCAAGCCGTCAAGCTGAGCCAAAAAGGTTTAAATAATGCTGGCTATTGGTACTTATTGTACCGATAGCGCCCTTGTTTTAAACTATGCTGGTTTAAAAGTTTTCATATTTACGGCGTTTAGCGCCGTGAAACTCTAAGGTAGTAAACTGGCGCTTAGTGTGTTAGTTTATATAAGTTGGATTTCACGGCGCTATTCGCCGCGAAATTGGTAAATGATAAACTATAGAAAGGTTTTTGCGCTTGGATAAGGGCACTACTTCACAGGAAGATGTAGCGAAAGGTGCTTATAAACAGTCACTTAAGACGCTTTTACCCTATGGCATGCTGGCTACTAAAAAGTGGTTAGCAGAGCAGGGCTTAAGTTCTCATGCACTGGATAATGCGGTCAAAACTGACACGTTATTGCTATTAGCTACAGGTGTTTACAGCCAGTATTCCCGATCTTTGAGTTGGGAAGGTGTTGTGGCTTCGATGCAGAGGATGGAAAAAACCGAAGGCTCTAAACTACCTCCTATAGTGGTTGGCGGGTTATCTGCGCTTTCTTTATCTGGCTTGTCGCAATATTTGTCAATGGGCAGCAATCCGCATATCCACCTTTATTCGGCAGGCAGGTTACCAACGTGGTTAGCGCGGCTATCATTACCCGTAGAGTTTGAAGGGCACAGCACAAGCAAACTATGGCCTGAAAGCTTAACGACGAATAAAGCGTTCATCAAGGAACATGAGTGGGAGGCTGAATTGCCGCCAGTGTATTTCTCATGCCCTGAAAAAGCCATATTTGAGTTATTGATGGATTTGCCAGATGGTGTGACCTTTGAGCATGCCGACGAGCTAATGCAGGGCTTAGTGAACTTATCTCCCAGAAAGCTAGATGAGCTTTTACAAATCTGCAAGAGCGTGAAGGTCAAACGGTTATTTTTCTGGTTGGCAAAGCGCCAAGCCTATTCGTGGTTCAGTAAGCTTAATGTCAAAGACTATGACTTAGGCTCGGGCAAACGTGTTGTGGCAAAAGGTGGCAAATTGGATAACGATTTTTTAATCACTGTTCCATCTCACATGGCAACGGATGGCGAAAGGCTTTTGGATGGATAGAAGCAGTATTTACTACAAGCAGGTACAACTCTTGATGCAGGTTTTGCCTTTTGTCGCTAAACAGGAATGTTTTGCGCTTAAAGGTGGCACGGCAATCAATCTCTTTGTCAGAGACTTTCCGCGATTGTCGGTTGATATTGATCTGGTCTATCTGCCAATGACAGGTCGCGAAGAGGCATTGCAGGAAATCGGTGAGGCATTAGATGGCATGAGCGCAGATTTGAAGACAGCGTTTAGTGATATTGAGCTAACCGAGGCCTATAAGTCAAAGCGCGATGCCTTAAGACTGGTTGTTGCTCGTAATGGCGTACAGATTAAGGTGGAGCTGTCGCCAGTGCTACGAGGCACAGTGTATGAGCCGCAGCTAATGGAAGTATGCGCAGCTGTAGAAGATGAATTTGGTTACGCTGAAGTGCCTGTAGTTGCGTTGGCTGACCTATATGCTGGCAAAATTTGTGCAGCATTGGATAGGCAGCACCCAAGAGACTTATTTGATGTGAAATGGCTCTTGGAAAATGAAGGCCTTACAGATGAGATACGCAAAGCTTTGCTTGTGTATCTCTCAAGTCATAATCGGCCAATGGCCGAATTGCTCAGGCCGCAATATAAAGATATATCGGCCACTTATGCAGGTGAATTTGCAAATATGGCTGAAACAGACGTGCCCCTAGAAGAGCTTGAGGCCGTTAGAGAGCACTTGGTAGAGCTTATTCATCAAGGGCTAACCGATAGTGAAAAAGCATTTTTACTGTCGTTTAAAAACCGTGAGCCAGACTGGTCGCTACTTGAATTGAGTGAAGTTAGTGAGCTTCCGGCCATTAAGTGGAAACAAATCAATCTGGCTAAAATGCCAGATGAAAAACATAAGCAGGCGTTAGAAAAGCTGAAAGAAGTACTGGGTGTATGATTTATAGCGCTTAGTCATTTTGCTAGAATGACGCTCAAATTTATCAATGCTTTGATGGGAGGTTTTGCTGGCTGTAGGCCTTGGCAGACTACTTGAAAATCAGGGCTTAGAGTTAACTTTATTTTTTGTACAAACTTTTGTACAAAACGGGAATATTGACACATGGCAGATGCCAATTTTATCAATGAAATCAATAAGCGAAGGACTTTTGCTATCATATCGCACCCGGATGCGGGTAAAACCACGATTACCGAAAAAGTATTGTTATTCGGACGCGCCCTGCAAACTGCCGGTACCGTAAAAGGTAAAAAGTCAGGTCAGCATGCTAAATCTGACTGGATGGAAATGGAAAAAGAGCGTGGTATCTCGGTAACCACCTCGGTCATGCAGTTTCCATATAGCGATCACTTAGTTAACCTGCTGGATACCCCAGGGCACGAAGACTTCTCTGAAGATACCTATCGTACACTGACGGCGGTGGACTCATGCCTTATGGTTATCGACGCCGCAAAAGGTGTAGAAGACAGAACCCGAAAGCTAATGGAAGTTACCCGTCTGCGCGATACGCCGATTGTGACTTTCATGAACAAGCTTGACCGCGATATTCGCGACCCCATGGAACTACTTGATGAAGTAGAAACCGAGCTTGATATTCTGTGTGCACCAATCACGTGGCCAATTGGCTGTGGTAAGAGCTTTAAAGGTGTGTATCACCTTCACCGCGACGAAACTATTTTGTATCAAAGCGGCCAGGGTCACACTATCCAAGATGTGCGCATCATCAAAGGGTTAGATAACCCTGAGTTAGATACTGCAGTAGGAAGTGACCTCGCTGAAACCTTGCGTGACGAGCTTGAGCTTGTACGCGGTGCATCTAACGAATTTGAACAAGAGCTTTTCTTGGAAGGCCAGTTAACGCCAGTATTTTTCGGTACAGCATTAGGTAACTTCGGTGTTGATCATATGCTTGACGGTTTGGTTGAGTGGGCACCTGCGCCACTTGGCCGCGAAACCGAAGAAGGGACTATCGAAAGTACCGACGGTAAGTTCAGTGGCTTTGTATTTAAGATTCAGGCCAACATGGACCCGAAACACCGTGACCGCATCGCATTCTGTCGTATTGTGTCGGGCAAGTACGAAAAAGGCATGAAAATGCGCAACAGCCGTTTAGGTAAAGATGTGCGTATTTCGGATGCATTGACCTTCTTGGCTGGTGACCGTTCATTGCTAGAAGAAGCCTATGCCGGCGATATCATCGGCTTGCACAACCACGGAACCATTCGCATAGGGGACACCTTCACGTCAGGCGATAACTACCGCTTTACGGGTATTCCAAACTTTGCGCCTGAGCTATTTAAACGCATCCGCTTGAAAGATCCGCTTAAGCAAAAGCAACTGCTGAAAGGGCTGATCCAGCTTTCTGAGGAAGGGGCGGTGCAGGTGTTTAGACCGCTTGCCAACAACGATTTGATTGTTGGCGCAGTAGGTGTGCTTCAGTTTGACGTAGTTGTCGCTCGCTTGAAAGCCGAATATAACGTAGACGCGCTTTATGAGCATATTAACGTGAGCACTGCCCGCTGGGTTTACTCTGACAATGAGAAGAAGCTTGATGAATTCCGCCGTAAAGGTGAGCAAAACCTTGCACTAGATGGCGGCGATAACTTGACGTACATCGCACCTACTATGGTGAATTTACAGCTAGCGCAAGAGCGCTACCCTGATATTCAGTTCAAGAACACGCGCGAAAATTAAGCTAATAAAGATTAAACAAAGACACAATATATTATGAATATACATGCACTATTAGTTAACCGTTTCACTGAAGCTCTACAAGAGATGGGCGTAGAAAATGCGCCGGTGCCAGTTTCGCGCAGTGCTCGACCAGAGTTTGGTGAATATCAGTTTAATGGCGCCATGGCGCTGGCTAAGCAGCTTAAGCAAAAGCCTCGTGATATCGCAGAAAAAATCGTTGAGACAGTAAAGCTCGACGATATTGCCAGCAAGCTAGAAGTGGCGGGCCCTGGCTTTATCAACGTTCATTTAAACGACACATGGTTGGCTAACCAGTGCGAATTATCGTTAACCGACCCTCGATTAGGCATCGCAAAGTCGCCTGAGCAAAACATTGTAGTAGATTACTCATCGCCTAACTTAGCGAAAGAAATGCACGTAGGTCACTTGCGTACCACCATTATTGGCGACGCAGTAGTTAAGGTACTCGAGTTCTTGGGTCACAATGTGATTCGTCAAAACCACATGGGGGACTGGGGTACACAGTTCGGCATGTTGCTTGCGCACCTTTCTGATAAGTTGCAAGAAGAAGTGGCTGAAACAGCGCTCTCTGATCTTGAAGACTTTTACCGCGAAGCCAAAGTACGCTTTGACGAAGAAGAAGGTTTTGCCGACCGCGCCCGTGAATACGTAGTTAAGCTACAAGGTGGCGATGCTCAATGTCTGGCGCTGTGGGAAAAGTTCATTGACGTGTCTATTACTCACTCTGAAGAAGTGTACGACAAGCTAAACGTAAGCCTTACCCGTAAAGATATTATGGGTGAGTCGGCTTACAATGACGACTTGGCCAACGTAATCAGCGACCTTAAAACGAAAGGCCTTGCAGTAGAAGACCAAGGTGCGCAGGTGGTGTTTATACCTGAGCTTGCTGATAAAGAAGGTAATCCTGCGGTTTACATCGTTCAAAAGTCTGGCGGCGGCTATTTATACGCAACGACGGACCTTGCGGCAATGCGCTATCGCAGCGGCAAGTTAAACGCTGACCGTACGCTTATTCTCACTGACGCGCGTCAAGCGCTGCACTTCAAGCAAACTGAAATTGTGGGCCGTAAAGCAGGCTTCATGAAAGAAGAGCAAACTTACGAGCATTGTCCGTTTGGTATGATGCTAGGCAGTGACGGTAAGCCATTTAAAACGCGTACTGGCGGCACGGTTAAACTGGTTGAATTGCTTGATGAAGCCGTTGAGCGTGCGGGTAAACTCATTGCTGAGCGCGACAACGATTTAAGCGAAGACGAGCTTAAAGAAGTTGCTCGTAAGGTGGGTATTGGCGCTGTGAAATACGCCGACCTATCTAAAAACCGCACGACTGATTACATGTTTAACTGGGATTCAATGCTAAGCTTTGAAGGTAACACCGCGCCTTATCTTCAGTATGCCTATACCCGTGTGAAAAGCTTGTTCAGAAAAGCGGGTGTGGATATGGCGACCATGCCAGTAGATATCAATATTGCTGAGAAACAAGAGCACGCGCTAGCTGTTCTGTTAATGCAGTTTGAAGAGGTAATTGGTACGGTATCTCGTGAAGCCACGCCTCATGTGCTGTGCACATACCTATATGATGTGGCTTCAGCATTTATGTCATTCTACGAAGCGTGCCCGATGTTAAAAGACGGTATTGAGCCAGCTGTACGCGATAGCCGTCTAGCGTTGTCAGCTCTGGTTGCCAAGACGCTAGAGCAAGGATTAACCCTACTTGGCATCGAAACACTAGAAAAAATGTAGTGTTCGCGGTACAACATATATAGCGTTATCAAAAAGGCTGACACTGAATGTCAGCCTTTTTTTATGCGAAACATAAGCGTCAACCCTACAACGCTCGTTTGCGCTAATCGTGATCCTTATACCAGTGGGCATAGATTATTGCGTACTCAGCGAGATTTAAAATGTTCGTAATCGCGGCGTGTAACCGCAGGTACAGTGGTATTACATTTCGATTAGAACCGATAGGGCGATAGCTTCCTATAAATCAGACAACTAGAACACTACTTAAATTAACGACAGGAAACTCAAATGACTAAGATCCTTGCATTTGCAGGTAGTACCCGTAAAGGTTCATTCAACCAAGCTATTATGAAAGTTGCCGCAGAGGGCGCACGTGAGGCTGGAGCAGAGGTTACCGTTATAGACCTAGCTGACTTTCAAATGCCGTTGTTTAATGAAGATGAGGAAGCCGAGTTTGGTATGCCTGAAAAAGCACAGGCGTTCAAAGAATTGCTAATGAGCCATGATGGTTTTCTTATTGCTTCACCAGAATACAACTCAAGCTATCCAGCACTGCTAAAGAATGCCATCGACTGGGCATCGCGCATGGGGGAAGGCGAAAAACCATTACAAGCATATCGCGGTAAGGTGGCTGGAATTATGGCTGCGTCTGCTGGTGGGCTAGGCGGCATGCGCGTGCTGGTGGTACTGAGAATGCTACTTGAAAACCTAGGTACTATGGTGCTGCCAAATCAAAAAGCTATCGCAAAGGTAAATACGCTCGTGGAAGACGGCGTAATTACCGATGAAAAAACGATAAAGCAACTTAAGAATTTGGGTAAAGAGACCGCTGAGTTGGCAGTTAAACTGGCGTGAGACATATGATTAGGGTAGCTAGAGTAAGCCGTCGGAGCTCTAGCTAGCTAATCTATCACGCAGATTTC